>Ga0272448_1004590_pt1 | contig 15659 bp, 11 predicted proteins | sample YNPCB0191_FD_202220 | JGI IMG/M metagenome (GOLD analysis project Ga0272448, IMG submission 202220) | Hot spring sediment microbial communities from Yellowstone National Park, WY, United States - YNP-CB-019-1 | ecosystem: Environmental > Aquatic > Thermal springs > Hot (42-90C) > Sediment...
GCTGGCCGTGCCACGATTGACGAGAACCACCAGCTTTATGTCCGTCGCCATGGCCGTGTTGCGAACGGGTATCGCCTGCTTTCCATCTGGGCCGGCGACGATGAGCACCTTGCCGTTATCGCTGTATGACCAGGTGATGACGCCGTCGCGGGTGTGCTGGGAGACGATCGTCCCGTCGGCGATGAACTGCCCGGCGATCTCTACCGCTGCATCGAGAAACCCGCCCGGGTTGTTGCGCAGGTCGAGGACAAGGCCACGTGGCTCCTGATCGGTAAGCTGTTGCAGGACAGTTATGACATCGCGCGGTGCCGAGGCGACCACAGCGGCGATCTGGAGATAAGCAATGTCATCAGAGAGCATTCTGCCTGTGACGAGCGGAATGGTCAAGGAGTCACGATTGACGTCAACGATGAGAGGTGCAGAGTCGCCGCGCATGATGGTGAGGCTCACTCGGCTACCGGCCGGGCCGCGCAGAAGGCTCAGAGCGTCGCTCAACGTGAGTGACGCCGTGTCGCGGCTGCCGATACGAGCGATGAGGTCGCCCGACTGAATGCCGGCGCGCTGTGCTGGCGAGCCTGCCAGGGCAGCAACAACCACCAGCCGGCCGTCTCGCTTTTCTATGGCCATGCCCAGGCTTTGCAAATCGCCGTTAAGCTCACTCTGGCTGCCGGCCACCTCGTCACTTGTCAGATAAGCGCTGTAGGGATCGTCAAGGGCATTGACAAGCCCCTCAATTGCCCCACGCAGCAGCGTCTGCTGGCCCACCGGATTGCCGTAATACTGATGCTGAACGATGTTCCACGCTTCCCAGAAAACCGACGTATCTGCCTCCGCCGACGCCGATGGCGATACTCTGGGGGAGAGGGATTGCTCGCGGTGCAGGACATGTTGGGCTGCGGGCGACACGACAATGCCCGCGACAAAAGCCCCGCTGCTGATGGCAAAGATGAATGCGACGACCAGGAATGCCCGTGCCAGCTTTTTCATTGACCAGTTTTGAGGTACTGAATAGCCCGCTCAAGCTGCGGATCACGATTGGCGTTAACGTCGTCCTCGGTGAGCTTGACCTCAATGTCAGGCTTGAGCCCGACGTTGGAGATGTTGCGTCCCTTGGGGGTCAACCAGTTGGCGATGGTGACGTGCACGGCAGAGCCATCACTGAGATAGAAATCCTGCTGTACTGATCCTTTGCCGAACGTCGTCTCCCCGATGAGGATGCCGCGACCAGAATCCTGAATTGCTCCGGCGACGATCTCGCTGGCACTGGCCGATCCCTTGTTGACCAGGACGACGAGAGGCCAATCGGTGGCCAGACCACCAGGCAGGACGGAAATCTCTGTCTTCTTGCCATCGCGCGCCAGCTCATAGGCCACGACGCCGCTCTTGAGAAACTGGCTGGCGACCTCGACAGATGTGCGCAGATAGCCACCCGGATTACCCCGTAGATCAATGATGGCCTTGTTCGCGCCTTGCTGGCGGGCCTCCTGCAAAGCTTTCTTGAGGTCGTTTGCCATGTTGGAGCTAAAGACATTGATCAGCTGGACGTGGGCAATGCCGTTGTCAAGCATCGTCAGCCGAACGTTAGGCACGTTGATCACGTCGCGAATGATGGTGACATCGAATGGCTCTTTGACGCCCTCACGCACAATGGTCAGGGTGACTGGCGTGCCTCGTTTGCCTCGGATGAGGCCTACGCCTTCGTTGACGGTCAAGTTGGTGGTATCCTTACCATCAATCTTGATGATCCAGTCACCGGGTTTCAATCCGGCGCGGTGGGCCGGCGTGCCGGCAATCGGGGCAACGATCAACAGTTTGTCATCCTTCTTCTCGACGGTGGCACCGATGCCTTCGAATGCACCTTCCAGGTCTTCCCGGCTGCGCTGCACCTGCTCTGGTGGAGAGAAGTATGTGTGCGGATCGTTGACGCTTTCGACTGCTCCCTTGATGGCTCCGTACAGTATCTTCTGGGAATCGAGAGCTTTTTGATCGAAGTAATTATCACTCAGTTGCCGCAGTGCCTCCCAAAACAGGGCAAAATGATCCTGCACATCACGGACGACCCCGCGATTTGTAGTCGGCGGCGTAGGTGAAACGGGGACAGTGCCACCTGTCGTGATGGTCGGAGCAGCAGTTGAGGGCAGAGGTGAAGTGCCGGTCGGTTGCAGGGCAGGGGCAGCAGAAGCAGGATGACTGATATTGGTGAGCACAAGTGCGCTGCCGAAGCCCATGGCATATGCAGAAACGACAAGCACGAGGGCTGCCAATATAATTGACAGCAAACGCAAAGTACGGTTCATCAGGTTCCTTTCTTGGTTATCGGATTGTGGGTGCGATGAGAAGCTGGGTAGTTGCTGAAGTATGTGTTTTTATTTACATAACGATTCTAGTGTGTACTTATAAACGGGCATACTCACCCTCATTACCGCCCAAGTCAAGCACGTCTATTATAAACGACAACTGCACGTCTGTCCACTGTGCCCAGGCAAGTAACTGTTCACCATTGGGGTAACACGACTTTTGCTGAAATGCTCCTACGTGGGCGGGGCAATTTGACCCTCCCGCAGGTTACCCAAACCTGCGGGAGGGTATAGGCATGCCGATGCACCTGCTTCCAGGGTAAACGTGAACAGTTCCAGGCAAGCTCAAACATTCGCTATGTCCGGCGACGGCGGCCGCATGATTGACCGTGCCCGGCGCTCAGACCTGCCGGCTACATCTTCTTCATTGGTGTTATGTTCAGTATTACCGACCGTCCGTCTGATGGCGAAAAGCAAGGCGCGCGATGCGCCGGGTGCCCGGCTGGACCTTACCCCAGTCACTGCGGCGTGCCCCGACGACCCAGAGAATACGGTCATCGGCGGTCACCAACAGCGGAACGCGGTCACGCCACGGGCGCGGCAGATGTTCATCAATCATTATGTCATGTACTTTCTTGCTTCCTGTCATACCGAGGGGTAACATACGGTCACCCGTGCGCCGACGGCGTAGACATAATCGCTCGCCTGTGGTGTCCACATCGAAATCCTCAGTTAACGGTAGTCGGCTTGCTGTGCTTGGCGTCCCCGGCAGAATCACTGTCTCTACATACCAGCGTGATTGAGGCAGCATCGTTATTCCGGGGACAACCAGCTCTAGGGTGTCCACGCTCAACAAAGGCAGATCCGGCTGCGCTTCTTCTCCGTCTACCCGACGCGTTAGTGAAAAGCTTGTATAGCCCCGATACAGGCGCCAGCCATGCGGCAGGCTGAGGGTTGAGCCTGTCGGGCCGGCAATGACGGCACGGGCGTGTTCCACGTGCGCCCAGGACAAATCGTCGTATGTTTGCGCAGCTTGCTGCCAGACGGCGCGCAGTAGACGACGCTGCAAGACCAACGGCAGCGCCTGCCAGATAGAGAGGTCCACGCGCACCACATCATCGCCAACGGTCACAGCCTTAGTCCAAATGCTCTTCGTCTGGTCGTTGAGGTAGGCGTCCTCTTCGGCCAAGATGCGGGCTGTACGCAGGATGGTGGTGGGCATGGCAGGACTGATTTGCTCAAGCAGTGGCAACACTCTTCGGCGCAGGCGGTTTCGCCAGATGCGCTCGTCGTCGTTCGAGCAGTCACGGTGTGGCTGTAAACCGTTGGCAGCGCAATAGTCTTCGATGTCACGGCGGCGGACGTCTAGAAGTGGGCGGATGAGTGGAACGCCGCCTGGCCAGCTCTGAACCGGGAGCATACCGCGCAGGCCGGTCAGTCCGGCGCCGCGCAGCAGGTGCATGATGATCGTCTCCACCTGATCATCGGCTGTATGGCCAACGGCAATCGCCGCTGCTCCGCAGGTTGCCGCGACGCGTTGCAGGAACTTGTAGCGCACCTGACGGGCAGCCTCTTCCAAGGACAGATGTCGTGTGCGGCGATACGTCTGGATATCGGCTGTCTCGATGGTTCTGGGAATCCCCCACTCAGATGCCAGGTTGGCAACATACAATGCGTCGGCCGCCGCCTCGTCACCACGCAAGCCGTGATTGAGGTGGGCTACATGCAGGTCGATGGAGAGTTCAGAACGCAGGCAGGTCAGGGCGTGCAGCAGACATGTTGAATCAGGGCCACCAGAGACGGCGACGACAACCGTATTCCCTGCCTGAAGCATGTGGTGTTGAGTAACATTATGTCGAATTGCAGCCAGCACATCCATAGGTATCATACTCTACAAAGTGCAAACGGGCAACCTATCGCATCGTATGCGTAGGCCGCCCGTTGAAGCATCGAATGATGGTAGCGGCGACTGGATTTGAACCAGTGGCCAAGGGTTTATGAGCACTGCCTCAGAGAAAGACAACCACTGTCACCAAACAAAGCATATTGGTTGAGGAACATCACGTTTTGAGTGTTTTTGTGGCCTTTTCCCCGCTCTTTCTTCGGCAATCTCTTGTCCCTGCATCGCATGTTTTTGGGGTTTTTGCCCAGCAATAGGATTTCGCTTCCTCTTTCTCGCCTTTCCATAGATTTGCGGTTTTGAGAAGTCCCTTGTAGTTGGAACAGTCCCTTGGCTACCCTTCCTGATAACTCCTCTACGTTATGTCAATATTTTTGGTTGGATTTCGTCACTGGCTATATTATACAACCCCTGTCAAGATGCCTCTTCTTCGCACAACGGCCATTTCATTAAGGTCCTGATTGGTGAGGATGACCTGCCGGTAGTTTCGAGAGACTAAGGTAACTGTTCACGGTTAGGATAACAACACTTTCGCTGGAATGCCTCCACCCCGGCCCCCGCCGGGGGCAGATGGTCGGCGCGGTGGGTTGGCGCGGTTGCCTGTCCTGTGCCGGACAGGCGCGGTTAAAACCGCCTCTGCGACGGCGCGAAGCTGCCCTCCGGTGGCTAGGCATCAAACCTGCGTCGCCCCTATCCACCGCCCCTTCCCGTAACACGCCCCGCACCATCGGGCGCCACGCGGGAAGGGGCGGTGGATAGACATTCACTGCCTGTTACTCTTGGAGCACAGAGGTTGCCTGACAGGCATGCCAATGCACCTGCTTCCAGGGTAAACGTGAACAGTTGCACACTAAGAGTTCACCCCTCGGGCAACCTGCTTGGTGTCTCTGTGCTCTCACCCCACAGCCAGCGCTTCCTGCCACAGGAAGCCGAACCGGACATGTTATGTTAATGATTCCCCTGTTCCATCGGACGCTGCTTCGGCAGCCGCGGTATTATAAGTTATGTTTAGCTGTAAATATTTATGTCAATTTTCTGGCCATCTACCATAGACAACGCCACGCCATCAACGAGGGCATTTTTATGTCAACTACTCACGGCCAGGAAAGCGCGCAGGAGCGGCAGGCGGTTACTCTTGTCGGTAAGGATGTTTGGTGAACCTGTGGCGCCTCTAGGCAGACGGTAGGACCAACAGAGCCCAGAGCTGTCCCCGGATGTATCAGCGGTTCAACAGCCGGGGATCGAGCGCATCGCGCAGGGCATCACCGAGGAAATTGATGCAGAGGACGACCAACGTAATCAGTAGCCCGGGAGGTAGCCACAGCCAGGGCATGCTCTCAAGAATGGTGACCGACTGCGCATTGGTGAGCATGTTGCCCCAGCTCGGCGTCGGCATCTTGACACCAAGCCCCAGAAAGCTCAGCCCGGCCTCGCTCAGAATGGCATTGGCAATCATAAATGTGCCGGCTACAATGATGGGTGCAATGACATTGGGAAGAATGTGACGGAACATGATGCGTAATCCCGATGCTCCCAAGCAGCGACTGGCCAGCACAAAGTCGCGCTCGCGCACGCTCAACGTTTCGCCACGCACCAAGCGACATACACCTGTCCAGCCGAAGATACCGATCACAAACATGATATTAAAGATGCTTGGCCCCAGCACCGAGACCATTGTAATGATGATGATAAAGGTGGGAATCGTCATGACGACATCGGTCAGACGCTGTAGCCAAAAATCAACCCAGCCACCACGATAACCACTGGTCAGGCCGACGACGGTGCCAATGGTAACGCCGATGCCGGCGGCAACAAGCCCCACCGAAAGCGAGACGCGGCTGCCCCAGATTAGGCGACTTAAGACGTCGCGCCCCGCATAGTCTGTGCCCAGGAGATGTGTCGGTGTGGGTGGCTTCTTGATCGCCAGAATGTCTACCTCCACCGGATCATGCGGAGATAGCAATGGCGCTGCTACCGCCATTATGGCCAAAAGAGTCAGGATGATGGCACTGAGAACGGCCATACGGTGACGTAGAAAGCGTCGGACACGGCGCTGCATCGGCGTCATGCGCCGGGTTTCGACGGCAAGGGTTCGATCGAGGGGCATCTCGATGTTTGTCATGTCTGCCTCGTTTGTTTATGATCCTCGGCTCACAAATCATGAATAGCGTATGCGCGGATCGGCGGCTGCATACAGAATATCGGCGAGCAGATTGCTGAGGAGGACAAGTGTGGAGCTAATGAGGGCAATGCCCATCAGGGTAGGATAATCGCGCATATTGACCGACATCACAGCTAACTGCCCCATACCCGGCCAGGCAAATATCCACTCGATGACAAAAGCGCCGCCAAACAGGCCAGGCAGGCTCAGGGTGATGATCGTAATCATCGAAATAAGTGCATTGCGGAAACCATGTCCCCACAGAACGACTCGCTCTGCCAGCCCCTTGGCCCGTGCTGTGGTCATATAATCCTGACCCAGAACCTCAAGAACGGCTGAACGCGTATAGCGCAGAAAACCTGCGATGCGTTCGAGGCCGAGCACGGTGGCCGGCAGAATCAGGTGATGCAGGAAATCCACCACTTGATTCGGCGCGTCTGGATTGCGCAGACCCTGTACAGGAAAGAGGCCCAGACGCACAGAGAAAATGTAGATCGCTCCCAGAGCAAAGAAGAATGCAGGGACAGACACAGCGACAAAAGCGAATAGGGTCAGTACATAGTCTAGCGTGGAATATTGCCGTAGTGCCGAGTAAACACCCAAAGGCACTCCCAGGCTGATAGCCAGCAACATGGCTGAGATCGTGAGGGCCAATGTAGCAGGCAAACGGTCGCCGATCTTCTTGAGAACCGGTGTGTTGCTGTTGTAGGCAAAGCCGAGGTTGCCATGGGCGGCTTCCTTGAGCCAGATGACATAGCGCACGGCAATCGGCTTGTTCAGACCAAGATCCTCCTTCATGCGTTGCAGTACTTCGGGGGGCACAGGCACCGAGGGATCAATCATGGCCGAGATCGGGTCGCCAGGTGCCAGATTGTACGCAGCGAACGTGATCATCGTTATGCCCAAGAGCACCGGTATTGAGATCAGCAACCGCCGGATAATATACTTGATCACATGCCTACCTCGTTCGTCTATCGTCTACACCGTACGACCGGTGGTTTGGGATACTGACGCTCCTGTCAGTATCCCAAACCGGCAGACATAGAGTCTACTTCATCGTCCAGAGGTGAGGCGCTGCCCAGTTATAGCCGCACCCCAAGCTGAACGTCGAAGCGTCAACCTTTGGCCCCATGGCCTGGAATGTCTTGCTGACCCACAGCGGATATGTCGGCAGGTCCGTGTTGAGAATACGTACCATCTCGGTGATCAGTGGCTTATAGACTGCCGGATCAGCCGTGGCCAGTGCCTTGTTGAACACATCCTCGAACTTTGGATTACAGTACTGGGTTGAATTGTAGCCCTTGGGATATTCCATGCCACAGCGGTGTGCAGTGGCGAGGATATCCAGTGGCACCCAGCGTGCCTGGCCGCTGATGATCACATCGAAGTTACCCTTGCCGTAGAACTCGGCAATGAAGTTGGCAAATTCGATAGGCGTGATCGTGGCTTTGACGCCGATCTTGGCCCACATCTGCTGCACGATCTCGTACCACGGCGGCGGTGTGCCCAGGGAAACGAAGGTGAGCTCCCAGTTCGAATCCCAGCCGATTTCCTTGAGCAACGCCTTGGCCTTTTCGGGATCATAGGGATACTGCGTCAGATCTTTGGGGCAGAGATCCGACAAGCTCGGCGCTACCGCGCAGTGCCACTCTTGAGTCAAGCCGGCAGGGTCAACCGCCTTGATCAGATTGGGCAGATCAAGGGCCTGGATCAGCGCCTGACGGAACTTCGGATCACGCATGGGCTTGAACTTGGGCTGTTCAGGCTTGTCTGCGTCTTTGTTGCCGTTGTGGTAATTGACGAACAGCACATTGGGCACAACCGGATCAAGATAGACCAGTTGTACGCCAGTGATCTTCTTAATGCGATCAAGCTCCGTCGCCGGCAGTCCCAGGGCAATGTCAACCTCACCTTTTTCCAGCGCCAGCAGGCGTGTGTTGGCATCGGGGATCTTGGTATCACGAATGACGTCAATCTTGGGCGCGCCGCGGAAGTACTTGGGATTGGCGACAAACTCGATGGATTCGTCTCCCTTGAACTCCTTGACGATGAACGGGCCGGTGCCCGGATACCAGCGCTCGGTGACGAACTTGCTCTTGGTGAAGTCGGCCGGCTTGATATCCTTGACCACATGCTCAGGAACGATGGGAATCTGCGTCAATGCATGATTGAAGATTGGGCTCACGTTGTCGAGCTTGAATGTAACCTCGAAGTCGCCATTCGCTACCACACCACTGACCGTTGTCGCCTTACCCTCATACACGTCCTGGCAGCCGGAGATGACCTTCACGTTTGGATATTGCATGGCATTCAGGTCTTTCTGGCAGATATAGTTGAAGGTAAAGACGACATCCTTCGACGTAAAGGGCTGGCCATCCTGCCACTCGACTCCCTTGCGAAGCTTGAATGTATACTGCTTGCCGTCAGGCGAGATGGTATAGCTTTCGGCGATGTCTGGCTGGATATCGAGCTTGCTATCATAGAAAACCAGCCGGCTCATGGTCAAGAACATCCACTCATCAATCTGGCCGCCAGTAATGTGGAACGGATCACCGAACTTACCAATGACGCTCTGTGCCCGCCGCAGAATTTTCTGGCCAGTGGCTGCCGGTGCAGCGGTTGCTGTGGCTGCCGGTGCTTTGGTTGCCGTCGGGGCAGCGGGGGCTGCTGTGGCTGTCGGTGCAGGGGGCGCCGTCGTCGCCGTCGGGGCTGCGATCACCGCCTTGGTCGCTGTGGGTGGAACCGGTGTGGCCGTCGGCGTTGCCCCACAGGCAGCGAGCATCAAGCCAAGCACGACAACCAGGGTAACGATGAGATATGACCGCTTTGCATGCATCTTACTCTCCTTTTGCTCAGACATTCTGTACCACCAGGGCCGATTCTGTGGTCTACCACCATAGGCGCTACATGTTTGCCTGCCAACCACCTCCTTCCGCTATTCCTACAGTCGTCGGGCAATTGAGAATCAAGGTCGCGACGCCCCCGATCCTGTCAGGCAGCGGCTGCCTGGGTCAGCACGCCGCTGACATGCTGGGCCGGGAGCAGTTCTGTCCATTGCCCGCGAGGCTGTGCCGGTCACGCGTTCAAGGCTCTGTGAGACGCCATAAGCTCACGACGTCCACTCCCTTGTCGGCACAATCTTAAGCTTCATGTCTACCAGGTTTGGGCCACCGGCCCTGCCCACGTAGTAGGTCAGGAGCGTTCTATCCTGGTAGAAGGTTATGCTGACGTAGCAGTATGACCTGGTTTGGTCAGACTCTACAGACTTAAAGGAATGCCATGTGTGCCCGTTGTCGCTGCTGATCGCCGAGACCAGGGGTGTACGCCAGTTGAATGGGCTACTCCAGGCAACATCGCCAGAGAGCGGGGTGCAGGCGCGTCTATCGTTGTAGATCATTAGGATGTCGTTGCTGGCGGGTAGGCGCGCTGCCGATGCCGGTGCGATCGGCGCGACTAACTCTGTCGGTTCTGGTTGTGTCCATACTTCGCCGTCATCCCATGAGCGACAGGCGTAGATGCGCTGTTTGTCCGTGCGCAGCCACATCCACAGGCTACCGTCGGCGCACTCGACAATGCCCGGTTCACCTGCTCCAACCGGCCCTGGAATGTCCAGGTACGATGTCAGTCGCCGCCAGGTGCACCCATCGTCATCCGAGCCAAAAACGCTGGCCAGTGAGTGGTAGTCCTCGCCGACGCAACGGAACATCGGCAAGAGCACTCGACCGGAGCGTGTTTGCAGCAAGCGGTTGTTGTTTGCTCCAATGTAGCCATCCTCCGGCGTAGCCAGGATTGGATCACCCCATGTGCAACCACCGTCTACCGACCGCCGCACATACATATGGCAGTCGCGCGACTCGTGGTTCTTGATGGCAAATGCAAAGAGCAAAGCGCCACCATGCAAGCACAGGAAGGAGACGCTCATGACATTGCATTGGCCCACATTCTCCTGCAATAAGAACGGCTCGCCCCAGGTGAAGCCGCCGTCGTATGAATAGCGTCCCCAGATTTCACCTTGGGAGTGATCGTGTGGGCCGCTGAAGCGGGTCCATGCCATCAGCAGACGTCCGTCGTTCAAGATAACGATGTCTCCTTCTCCGTTGCGCGGGTTACCGGGGCCTGTGGGATTGATGATCTCCTCGTGCAGCGTTGTGATTGCCTGCATTCCTGTTTTCCCCATTTTGTTTGTTCCACACCTCGAACAGTGTGTGGTTACCTCTATGTACCATGCTGTCAGTTTCCCTGCTCCTATTGGCTGCCCGGTGAAGCGCAATGAAGCACTGACCGCCCAGGACAAAGGTGAACAGCCGCCTGATCAGCATTCCCCATTGGGCAGCATTACTGCCTTGATGATGGGCTGGCTACCATCAACGATTGCCTGCATGGTTTGCCTCGCATCCGCAAAGCCAAAGGTATGCGTGACAAGTGCCTTTGCATCCACCAGGCCATCGCGTAACAACCGATTTGAGATGGGAAAGTTGATGGCTGGCTCGGCAAATGTCGGCCGCAGGGTGATCTTACGGAAGATCATATCATTGACATCGAGGTCAATAACGTTCTTGCCGCCGAAGTGCAGGCCAAAGAAGGTGACGATGCCGCCGAAGCGAATCACCTTGAAGGCATCATACATGCTTTGCGGAGGTGAGCTGACAATAACGCGGTCAACCCCGGCGGGAAACCGCGATTTGATCTCGTCCTCCACACTTTGCTTGCCGGTCTCGATGACCAGATCACAGCCAAACTGCTTTGCCAGGGACAGGCGCGCCTTCTCACGCGCATTGTCGGCCGGAAGCCCCGTGATGGCCACAAAGCCGGCGCCGCGCAGCCTTGCCAGGCGTGCCGCCATCAGTCCCAAAGGCCCGGGCCCCAAAACAAGCACACTGCCGCCCAGCGGAATCTCGGCGTTGAGCACGGCCGTGAGCGCGACGGCGAGCGGCTCGGTCAGACAGGCTGAAACGAAATCCAGTCCCTCGAATCGGTCCAGACTGTTGTAGCGCACGGACATGTATTGGCCCATCCCCGGCTGCCCTTCCATGTTGAACATGTTGCGGCAGAGCTCAGGATGCCCACTCTTGCAGTCGGTGCAGATACCGCACATCGAGCAGTCTTCGACGATGACCCTATCGCCTGGTTTGACTGTGTGTACATTCTTACCGACCTCAATGACCTCGGCGGCGATCTCATGGCCCAATGGCATGTAGTCGGCACTCCAGTCGCGCACGAAGTTGATGTCGGTACCACAAACGCCGCAGGCATAAACCTTGACGATCACGTGATCTTCATCCGGCGCAGCAATCTCCGTCACTCGCTCCTGAATATCCAGATACTTCTTGCCGAACAATCCCTTGCTTTTCATGTTTGTCTATCCTCACGACGTGCGTCGCTGCTCAGCCGGCACCGTATAGCCGGCCATCTGCACCCGGATAAATGGCATCATCGGCGTGGGCAATGGCAACATCCAGATTGGCGAAGACTTTCTTAAAGGCGAAGATGATTTTGTCCATCAGCGCACGATCGTTGGGTGGATGAATACCGTGAACGATGGTATAGGTGTCGCACAGGTTTTTGGCCACCGGGAATTGGTCAACACTGTAGTTGTACCTGATGCCCCTGGCCTCATTGATAGCCCAGGGGTAGCGCGATCCGCCGTAACCCAGCATGCTCTGAAAAATATCTTGCGCTGGTACGGGCATCGTCTGCCATTGACCAAGCAGTACTCCCTCTTTATAGAGAGCTTTCTCAACGGCAATGCGGAAGCGGCGTGGCTCGCAAGTGACGCCGGCGGCCGTCGGATCGAAGCGGACGTTGTACATGAAGTAGACATGCTTACAGTCTGGCGGGCAGTAAGGTGGAATCACACCGGGTATCTTGCTGAGTTCACTGGTCAGATAGTTGGCATTGGCAATGCGCCGGGTGTTGTACTCGTCCAGGTGGCGCAGTTGGCCGCGGGCAAAAGCGGCCGGCAGTTCCTGATTGCGGTACATGTAGCCGAGGATGGAGGCATTGTAGATGCGGCGATGACTCACTTCATCTATCTCATCACCAAAACAGCGAACCAGCATTCCCTTCTTCAGCAGCGTTTCATCGTCGGTGTTGAAGAGACCACCCTCGCCGCCGCACAGATTTTTGAAATTGTTGAGGCTGAATGTGCCCACATGACCGATGGAGCCAACCTTGCGCCCCTTGTATTCTGCCCCGTGCGCCTGACAGGCATCCTCGATGACATAAAGATTGTACTTCCTGGCAATCTCCATGATCGGGTCCATATCGGCAGGCAGACCTTGAATGTGCACCGGAATGATTGCCCTGGTGCGTTCATTGATCGCCGCTTCCAGCTTCATTGGGTCCATGTTATAGGTACGCGGGTCAATATCAACAAAGACAGGTACGGCGTTTTGATGGAGCGCGCATGACGCCGAGGCCAGGAAGGTAAAAGCAGAGGTGATGATCTCATCTCCCGGCCCGATACCGCAGGCGGCAAGAGCCATGTGCAGCGCAGCTGTGCCACTGGTAGTCGTCAGACAGTATTTTGTACCTACATAGGCGGCCCATTCCCTCTCAAGTGCCGACACCTGCGGGGCGGTGCCCCCGGCCAGGATACCGCTATCGAGCACCTCGTTGATCAATTTGCGGTCATCATCGGTGATGATCGGCCAGTTCTTGTAATCCTGGCGTTGCAGGACCGGCGTTCCGCCTTCAATCGCCAGGGTTGCCACTGTGCTCTCATTCATGGTTGCCCCCCTCCATATGTACCTCAGAATAGACTGATTGCAGCAACGCCAGGCTCCGCTCGAAGACAATCTGCTCGCTGGCTGCATCAACACGTCGCGTGTCTTCTGCATAACCACCCTCGCTGATCGCCTTGCGGGTAGGCACGTATCCGATATAACCATTGGCTAGGCCGATGATATAGGTATGGCGGAATGGGCTGGCCGCCTTGATTGCCATGCCGATCTCGGTGTAGAGCTCGCCGGGGAAGCTCAAGAAGGCACAATCGCCGATGGCCAGGCAGACCTGCTCCACCGCTAGATCACGGCCCTGCTCCTCTCGCAAAGATTTGTAGAGGACGGCCAGATAATCGTCTCCAACGCCGTCGGGCAGTGGCATGAGCGCCCCGCCTGTACGTTTGAGCACCTGCTGCGCCCACAGCCACTCCTCCGCCGTGATTTGGCGACCCGGTACTGTATATACCTGAGAACGGCCCCGGATGCACCCCGCCGATGATAAGGCAATCTGCCGGGCAACGCCTGCCACGGCGCGAGCAAGAGCTGAGCCAAGCCGTTCAACACCTCGCCAATCGCGGTCGCGTAACCCGTCAACGTCAACACTGCCCTGAGCGCCGTTAACAAAGATGGCGATGCCGCCAAACTCCTGTTCAAGCAGGCGTTCGGCGCAACCCGGATAGTCAGGGCTGAGTAGATAATTGTCGCCCGACATGACGTCGGGGTGGCCGCTGTGGTTGAAGAGGATGGCAATTGTCGCCGCCGGCTCGTTGATTGGGGTGACTCGCAACACGCCAACTTCAGGGTCGGCAACCCCCAGCGGGCCACGCAGACGTTGCGGTTCAATCGCCTCCCAGTTCATGATCACGCGACCGTCATCAGATAAAAGCCGCCGGTAATGGCTGATGCTCTCCTCCCGACCGGAACCACAGCCAAGCATGGCGGGGCGCATACTGTGCACAGCGTCTTTGGCGAGCGCGGCCAGTTGCTCCACCAGCCAGCCGTTGTACTCATCTTCCCTTGGGTTGAAAAATCCATAGGTCGCCGGGCCTGAATGCGTATGTGTGGCAGCCACGATGACGTTTTGGGTGGCGATTCCGGCCTGAGTGCTGATTCTTTGACGTGCTGCTGCACACGTCTGTTCATCGAGTGCACAGACGTCAACAGAAATGATGGCGAACACCTGGGCCGACGACTCGTTGGCCAGCACCAGGCAGCGGGCATAAAGGCGATCGTGCACACCCAACGAGCGGTGGGCGCGGATCATTCCGTCCATGTAGACGGGCGACGTCGGGGTTATATCGGTTTTGGCAGCGCCGGCAAGCATGTAGTCAGGATCTCCGTTGTGAGTTGATGGGTGGCGGTTCCAGTTGGGCCATACTGGTCAAACGGACACGGTCGGAACGATAGCGGCTAATGATCCAGTGCAATGGACGGCCGTCGGCATCGTAGATCACCTCGCCGATGCAAAGAATGGGGGTGTCGGCTGCACACTGCAGCAGTGATTGGAGCGTTGGCGAGGGCATCTCGGCAGCCAATTCGTAATCAACATGACGGGCGGCAATGCCAGATGCGTTCTGCCAGAGATGGAGAAATAGAGGTGAAGCCGCCATGTCGTGGGTGATGATCGCGGCCAGGGACGCCGGCGTATAGACGTCATCCACCGAAATAGGAATGTTTCCCTCACTGTCCAGCCGGCGCAGGTGTCGCACCAAAGCGCCGGTTTGGCTGTTCAGCTTCTGGGCAATGTCTGCCGTCGCCGGCTGCATCTCATCGGCCAGAAGTGTGCGCACCAGGCGCAAGCGACCGGCAGCAACATCGGCTGTGAAGCTAGAGAGACCAATGAGAACCGACCGGGCGCTATCGCGGACGATGTTGCCGATGCCCTGACGACGGACAATCAAGCCGTCCAGGGCGAGCTCATGCAAAGCCCGGCGTACGGTGATCTGGCTGACGCCGAACTGCTGGCTCAGCTTGACTTCTGATGGTAAAGCTGCGCCGCGCGGATACTGACCGGAGACGATGCGCGCCCGAATTTCGTCGTAGACCTGACGGTAGAGGGGAGCATTGTGCATAACGGCAATCCTCCAGGCGACGAGAGAAGCGCAGATCATATACGAAGAATACTCAGTATACTGATCTATTCTCACTATAGCACGATCTCTGGTGAAAGTCAAGTGTTTTTCGGCGGGTAACTGTTCACCGTTAGGGTAAGAGAAGTTGGAAAGCGGAGCGAGCTGGCCACGGATGGCACGGAGCACGGATTGCCGGTGGCGTTCTCCATACCCTCCCGCAGGTTTGGGTAACCTGCGGGAGGGTATAGGCATGCCGGTGCATTTGCTTCCAGGGTAAACGTGAACAGTTACTTCGGCGGGTAACTGTTCACGGTTAGGGTAAGGGAAGTTGGAAAGCAGAGCGAGCTGGCCACGGATGCAGGCGCGGATGGCACGGAACACGGATTGCCGGCGGCGTTCTCCATACCCTCCCGCAGGTTACCCGAACCCTGCGGGAGGGTATGGGCATGCCGATGCACCTGCTTCCAGGGTAAACGTGAACAGGTACCTGTTCACGTTTACCCTGCT
>Ga0272448_1004591_pt1 | contig 15654 bp, 17 predicted proteins | sample YNPCB0191_FD_202220 | JGI IMG/M metagenome (GOLD analysis project Ga0272448, IMG submission 202220) | Hot spring sediment microbial communities from Yellowstone National Park, WY, United States - YNP-CB-019-1 | ecosystem: Environmental > Aquatic > Thermal springs > Hot (42-90C) > Sediment...
CCGCATCCATACAATGCGTTCGATGCCGCACCATATTTGGTGTTCTTCGATGGCTTCGCAACTACGGCGGCAGAGTTGTATCGGGCAACATGGCAAAGCATCGATCGTGCACGTGCAGGTGGTGTTAGCTTCGATTTGTATCAGGAATCGATCGGTTGCATCTAAACGAGGCAAACATGAAGTACATCAACATCCGAACTGGACAAGAAGTGCCAGCAAACGAAGTACGCGAACTGACGCCAGGTTCTGGCCTATACGTACATGCAACAACGCGCACGAAATCAGTTGTGGTTAGTCGGCCCAAGCGAGAATCCGATCAAGGCATCGAGTTGCCAGGAATTGGCGTATTCTATCCTAACGGCGAACTCGAAACGAACACCATCGTTAGTTCTGCCATTGATAGTTACGTCGCAGTAATTGAAGATGGTGCAAAGTACGATCCGGAAATCAACAATCCATTGACCGCAATTGCGGCACGTAATCGGAGCGGAGCGTAATTATGTCTAGCGGGCGAAAAGTATTGCGCGAGAATACGCGCGAACGCATCATCTCGACCGATTTCAATCGCATGCAGTCGTTCATTGCGGCCTACGCGAACGAAGCCATGCGAGAACAAATGCTCGTACCGCAAGACGACTCGTTTGCGGTAGGCACAACGTTTCCTGTTGTCGGTGCGCTCACAACGGCAATCGATATCACCAAGCCATTTGCGCCGATGTATGGTGGCGTCCTAAACGGGCTCATGGTGGTTGTGCCGGCGGCGGCGCAATATTTACTGGTTACGAGCGGCATGTTGCTCATGATCGACCCGGACGGCCAACCGGGATCGAGCAACCCGAATCCGCCGAACCCGGACGACCTCGGCCCGGCCAAGCTGGTTTATTCGACCGGTGTACAAACGGCGGGTTCGCTTGCATGGGTACCGAATCCCGGGCCAGGAATCCGCGTAGACGTCGTCGAGTGCCAGCGCACCGACTTGGTAGCCGAGACCGACAACCGAGACGTCTACAACCCAAGCACCGGGCTTTTCACGCCAACTGCGGTCACGAAGGTAACCGTTGGCGACTTGACGTTTCGGGTGCGGCAGGGGGTTCCGGGGGGTGGATTGCCAGCTCCCGCGCTTGGCTGGTTCCCGCTTGCGGTCATCAGCGCGCCGGCAGGTGCAACCGACCTAGATGCGTGTACGGTTTGGGATGTGCGCAATCTGTTAAGCGATCTTGCTACGCCATACGCAAACGTTCGCAATATTGTTCCGCGCGTAGAACGAAAAGAAGTGTTTCTCGACCGATTTACATCGCCTCCGCAGTATCGTTTGAGCGGCGAAGCGGTTGGCACGTATAATGGTTGGAAAATAGGCGGATTGTTTGCACAGTCATTCACGCAACCATGGACTGATATTGCCGATTCAAATTACGCTCGCGCCGCCGGGCTTGTGCTGCAACCGAGCATGCCGATTTACGTGTATGCACTTTGGCCTGGAGGATATGTGCGTTGGGTCAAGTATTACACAAATGCAATTCCAGGCATCGGCGGGCGTTGCCCTGGACCTTTCCGCGGTGTGCTTACGGTATCGCATACGCCGCCGCTTAATGGCCAGCCAATCGCGCCGATTCCAGTGCCGAGCGGGTGGGGTTTGAATGTGAGCACCGTGCTTGGCATGGCGTTAGTTTCTGGGGCAACGAATAATGCGGCGATTCCGCTGGGACTTATGGCAGATCGCAGTATGACCTATCTGGAAACCGATATGTGGAGCGCGATAGCTCCTAGCGCAATAGTCGAACCAAATATCGATTTTATATTAGTTCCCGGCGTTGACTTCCCATTTGGCGCAAGTCGTATTCGAATTGAAGCGCTTGTATTTATCAACGGAACAAATCCAAACGATATGCATCAGATCATTAGTAATTTCAAAATCGTAACTGCTAGCGGAGCAAACACCGTTGCATATATTTCGACAAACCAAACTGTAATTGCAAATACTGGGCTTCTTCTTTATTACGAAACACTCGAAATGCCAATTGGCGCCGATGGACTAAGCGCGCCACCTTCATTGCTTCTTCGATGGACGTTTACACGCTTGCCAATTGGTGGTGCTTTACCAGGCATACTTCTTGCGCCAGAATTGTTTATTCTTGGTTGGGATGCATGACAAGTTATCAAACTCGAATGCGAAGAGGTTGCAATGGCGCCTGCAAATTCTGATACCGAGTCGCGCATTCTGGCCGCAATTCAAACAACCGAAAATCGCATTATGGCTCGCGTTGACAAAATCGATGCAACACAAACAAAGATGCAGGAAGCCTTGGTGCGACTTGAAGAACGTGTTGGCGGATTCGAAGGACAATGCATGTTGCGCCACAAAGGAGTTGATACCGAGATCGCAACAATTCGAGCAAACGTGCGCGAGCTTCGCAGTGATGCCGAGAATACTGGCAAAATCGAAGTCGCAGAATTGAAAGCCGAGATTGCAAGACGCGATGCAGAAAAACGCAAGTGGTTGTTCTGGGGAATTACCATGGCACTTGGGTTGATGTTCGGCGGCGGAGGTATTGCGGCAGGATTGTTCAAGCTGTTTAGCAAGGTTAGCCAGCCATGAATATCGTAAAATCGCTAGCGCAAAGTAGAAAAGCGTGGGTTTTGTTGATTGCCATCGCATGCGTAAGCGGGCTCGCATACACGGGACGCATCGATGGCCAAGTCGCGCTCGAGTTCGTCAAGTGGCTCGTAACAGCATGGTTCGGCGCCGTGGCCCTGGAAGACGGAGCTCACAAGCTGATGCTTCCTCCCCCGAACACCAAACTGAACACCGATCTACGGGCCGAACAACCACCGCAACCCTTGGCGCCCCATGACGCCCATGATACTGAATAGAACGAACACCTTGCAACCTGACGAAATCAAAGGCGAACACCGAACTTCGGTGCACAGTTGAAACTCGAGTTTCAACTGTGCACCGAACTATGGTCAAACACGTCAACCCGCAACCAGAAAGAAGCCAACATGAGTGCCGCAAAGTTTTCGATCACGAACCACGGGGCGGTTCTCGCTCCCGACGTCAACGACCCCAACACAACGCCGCCCCCGAAGGAACGCATCTTTGTGATTCCACGGCCACCTAGTGTTGCGCCTGGAATTTGGCTTGCCGCCGAAGGCGATACGCCAACCATCGAACTGTGGGCGCAACTAACGCCAAGACGATGGTTCCGTCTTGCAATGTGGAGTTTCGGCGGGGCGCAAACATTTGAACTTCTTGCCGATGGCGCATTTATCTGCCAGCCAGGCGATATCGTGGCAGACGTTCCGTTATTCGTGCGCATCACAACCCCGAGCAACGCAACGGCAATTCACATCGGCATGACGACGAGCTAGCCCCACCAAGCGCGCGTCCTCGAACGCATTTCTTCAATCGCACCTTATTATACGCGCGCGCACGCGCGCCCGCGCGCGCTTTTTTTTTTAATTCTTAATATATTAAGGTCTTAAGGATCTTAATTTTTTTTTTTTTTTTTTTTTTTTTTTTTTTTTTTTTTTTTTTTTTTTTTTTTTTTTTTTTTTTTTTTTTTTTTTTTTTTTTTTTAATTTATTTATCTTAAGGTTTTTACAATCCAATATGCTAAAGCTACGCGAAGCGTAGCGAAGCATATTGGATTCTTGCGACAACGCGCGCGCTACTTCGCTTCGCTACGTAGACGCGCGCGCGTTGTCGCGTTCCGAAATCGAAATAGCAGGGCTAACGCCCTGCAAATTTCGATTTCGTTTCCGCCTAAGCAAATCCAGGGCAATGCGAATGACTTGCCCTGGATTATGTATTCGCGTTAGCGAATTGTGTTTGGGAAATAATTGCGCACGCACACGCGCACACGCGCGCCCGCGCACGCACACGCGCGCGCGTATATAATGCATACACTTGCACGCACGCGCGCGTATATAAGGTGTTTATTGCGATTGTGCCGCATGTTCGGCGAGAGAGTCGGTTGCCGGGTGTTCTCGAACATGCCCCGTCCTTGGCCGGAATGGCGTCTTCCTCGCGTCGGCGGGGGCGGGCTGCTAGTACCCTAGCTTGCCGACGTGCCGGCGCGATTTAGGGCCAATTGCGTGGCAGCACGGGGCATGTTGCAGTTGGCCCAGATTTTTTCGGTAGGTTGGGCGTTGGCCGAGTGTAGTTTGCGTCATAGGTAGGGCATGGAGGTTTTGCCGATTGTTGTTGACGCCCGGCTTCGGCTTTCGCTGGCGAGCTTGCCCGAGCATGTTGCCGCGGAATTGCGGGAGCAGTGCACCTACGCGAACCCTACGCGAGCGAAACTGGAACGCCTTGCATTGCGCGATTGGCGAATTCGATGTCGTGTTCGCAACATGCCGCCGATTATCACGACATGGTTGCAGCAAGACGGGGTGAATGGCGAAGGCGAGTTCAGTTTGCCTCGAGGCGCAATGAACAAGCTACGGGCAACGTTGCGTGCGGCGGGATTGTCTTGGACCGTGCGTGACGAGCGAGTCGAAGGCGATCCGATTGCACTAGATCTTCGGCATTGCCCCGACCCCGATGCGCCGGGTGGTGGCGAATTGCGGCCATACCAAGCCGATGCGGTGCAGGCAGCAATTGCGCGGCAGAATTGCCTTGTTCGCGCACCGACGGGTTCCGGCAAGACGACGACTGCGATTGCGATGCTTGCGCGACTTCGGCGACGTGCGCTGGTTGTTGTGTGGACGAGCGGGTTGTTGGAACAGTGGAAGGAACGTTTGCAGCGCGAACTTGGACTTACCGATGAACAAATAGGAATTGTCGGGCAGGGTTCGTGGATAGTGCGCGATATTACGCTGGCGATGCAGCAAACGTTGGCGTCGGCGTTTCGGCGAGAAGATGAGAGAATCGTGGATCTAACGCGGCGATGCGGTGTGCTTGTTTGCGATGAAGTGCACCGATTTGCTGCCGATACGTTTCTCGGCGTTGTGGATCGATTTCCTGCGAAATATCGGATTGGGTTCTCGGCAGACGAAACGCGCAGCGATGGCAAAGAGTTTCTTATCTACGATATGTTTGGTGCTGTCGCGCACGAAGTACCGCAAGAAGAGTTGATTGAAAACGGAGCGGTATTGGATGTCGAATGCCGAGTCATACCTACTGAGTTTCAGGCGCCGTGGTATGTGGCGCAATTACAGAATGGTGTTGCGCCGGATTTTAGCAGGTTGCTTGACGAAATAATTGGCGATGCTGAGCGCAACGCAATCGTTGTGCAACTTGCGAAGCAGGAAGTTAACGCTGGCGAACAAGTGATTGTGTTCTCGCAGCGAGTTGAGCATGTGCAGCGGCTTGATGCAGAGCTAAGCGCGTGCGGAGTGCGCACGGGAATCATGCTTGGTGGCGAAGACTGGAAGCCCCAGTTCGAATCCGCGCGTGAAGGCTTGCGCAACGGCAACGTGCGAGCCGTTATTGGAACAATTCAAATGGTAGGTACGGGAATTGATATTCCGTCGCTATCGCGTGGAATTCTTGCAGCGCCGATTGGAAACAATCGGCAATTGTACGGGCAGATTCGTGGACGATTGAGTCGTCCTGGCAAAACCGATTCGGTTTTGTATGTTCTTTGGGACAAGAACATACAGGGCCGTTCTGTACTTCGACGGCTTGTTGCTTGGAATCGTGTTTGCGTTGTTCGTGACAACGATGGCGGTTGGGTTGACGGCCGCGTGGTTCTAAAGCAATTGGAGGAGTCCGATGGCGCGTAAAATGGTTGGCGAAGTAGTGAGCATGCTTGGGTCGAAAGAATTGGGTGAGAAGTCAATGAGCATGCAACCTGCTGCCGAGGTTCAAGATCTCGGTGGCGATGAAATCACAATCATTCTTGGCCAAGAGAAATATGCGCCCGTGCAGTATCATTCATTTGATGTTGGGCCATTCATCGTGAAGACGACACGACGCCCCGGTGAAACGGTGGCTGAAGTATATGAGCGGTTGATGCCTGAATTGCGTGCATGTAGTCAGCGCGCGTTCGATGAAGCGTTGCCGCGTTTTCTTGAGCGAGTGCGTGTAGCGGCGGCGTCAGCTCGGGGGGCTCGGTAATGCCTAGGCGGTTGTTGTGCGCAGACGAGGCCGCTTTGGCCGCATTGGAGCTAACAGAATTGGTTGGCAAAAAGCGGCCGACCAAGCAACGAGCACCGTCGAAAAGCAAGGCGCGTAAAGATATTCGAGAAATGCTCACATCGGGGCAGTTTCAGAATGTGCGAGCCTCGCATTTGGTTGCTCTTTACGAGTGGTGTCATGAACAAGTTTATGGTGTTGCACCGGCCGAATTGGAACAAGGCAAGACGTGGCAGCATGCCGTGTTTGCTGCGGCACGACTTATGCGCGAGGAATTCGATGGCAATGGAGAAGCCGCAGTAGAATTCATCCGGTGGACATGGCAGCGTGAACAAGCGCGTGAAATGGCAATTCGCTCGAATGGCTTGGAGCGAGTAGGGAGAATAGGATGGAGAGTGCAATTCGTTCAGCGGCACGTGGTGACAGACTATCGTCTGTACTTGGCACGGAGACGATCCGGCGCTTGTTCGCCTACTTGTCGGAAAAGTTTGCCGACTTCCTGATGACGCTTGTTGATGACGAGCCCGAGTATCGTGCGCTCATTTCGGCTGCGTACTTTGATCTTGCGATTCGATGGTCAATAAAGCATGGAATCACAAGTGAAGAAATTCTTGATTTGGTGCGCGGTCATATTGAACGTGTCAAGAATGAATCGGCAGGGAAAAACTGATGCGACGGCTTGTTTCCCCGGGGAAAGTGTTGGCCTCGGAACAAGCGAACCACAAGCGCGTTGAGCAAGCACCATCGCCATTGCCGCCACGTGCCGAACCGGTACGAATACCTCACGACCCCGTTAATGAACAAATTCTGCTTGCCGCGGCTGTGCTTGATCGCGAAACTCGTGAGCGACTTGTTGCTCGTGTTTCGCCAGATGCCTTTCTTGTGCGTGAACACGTCGAAGCGTGGCAGGCATTGACAGAGCTTGCACGTCGCAAACTCGATTTTGATTCGGCAACATTGCAGCAATTGTCCGGAGGGCGCGTCGATGGTGCGTATTTGATGCGGCTTGCGGCAGATCGTGTTGATGTGCCGCAAAATCTTGATCATCACATAGCAATGTTGGAATGGGATCGCGTTCGTATTGAAGCCGTGCGCGGTCCTTTGGCATCGCTGCTTGATGCGCTCAAAGATCCTATTACGCCGCCAGAACGAGTGCGTTCGTTCGCCAAGCAGCTTGCTGCAAGCCTCGAACATGGCACGACAAGTAGTTTGCTTCGCGAACCCATGGCGCTTGTGCAATCGACAATGACCGAGTTGCGCATGCGCCGCGATCGTGCATGTTATCCGTATGGAATTCCAGGATTAGATATGCAAGATGATCGTCAACGGTGGCGTATGATTCCGGGTGCGGCGCCTGGCAAAATCACAGTTGTGACGGGTGTGCCGGGGTCTGGGAAAAGCACGTTCGTTGCTCGAGTTGCGTTGGCGCAGGCCGAAGCCGGACGCCGAGTCGCATACGGAGCGTGGGAAATGGGCGACGAGAACACGCTCGAGTTGTTGGCTGCGATGCGGCTTGGTTGGAGTCGATATGCACTCTCCACGGGTGCTATTACTGAAGAGCAAGAGTTGCAGCTCGCCGAAGAAATGGAACGGCTTGGACAGTACATTCGATTTGTTGCGGTTCCAGGCGCACCGAAAGTTACGGGGTCGCATGTTGCTCGAGGCGAACGAGCAACGAATGAGCGCGCGTTAGATCAAATCCACGCGGTGTTGTCGGATATGGGAGCCGACGTGTTTATTGCTGATTTGTGGAAGCGTTGCTTGCGGCAAATCGAACCCGATGACGAAGAACAAGCTCTTGTTCGGCAACAAGAAATCGCAAGTGAAACGCGCACGCATTGTATCCTAATTCAGCAACAACGCTTGAAAGATATCGAACAACGTCCAGACAAACGACCTACTCGCGAAGGAATCAAAGGATCTGCCGCTTGGGTTGAAGTTGCAGATACGATCATCGGTACGCATCGGCAAGCGTTGTGGAAGAATAGCACAGATGATACCTTTGAGCTTGATGTCCTGAAACAACGTTGGGGAACGTGGCCTATGGCAATCGAGTTCGATTGGGATAGCGATAAGGGAAGCATCACGGGGGGTGTTACTGTGCGATACGACCCGGAAGAAGAAGGCATGTTTTCGAACGGACCAAATGGGTTCCTTGCGCCAAGTGTGCAAGGAAGTCGGCAACGTTCTACTTCGAAAGCAAAGTCATCAAAGAAGAAGGCGAAGAACGATGACGAATAATCGCGTCGATGTCGCGCGGTTGTTAGATCGGCTTGGTATGACATACCGCGCCGAAGGCCGTGAATTGTGGGCGCGGTGTCCTTCGCACAATGATACGCATCCGTCGTGGAGCATTAATCAAACGACGGGCATGCATCATTGTTTCGCTTGTGGTTGGGGAGGTGGTGTTGCTTCGCTTGTCATTCGTGTACTTGGCGGCGAAGCATTAGCGTGGACGCAACGCGATGCATGGTTATGGATTCGTGAGCAAGGCTTGCTTGAAGGAGATCATGCGTCGGCGGTTGATGTGGAGTTGTACTTGCGTTTACCAATCGAACGACGACTGGTATTGCCTTCGAGTGTTGTAATGGCTTTGTTATCTGAATGGCCTACGCCTGCCGTGCGTTATGTTCGATCGCGACGCATTGCCGAATGGCAAATTCGTCGATGGAACATAGGCTATGCGACAAGTGGGCGCCTTGCTGGTCGTATTGTGTTCCCCGTGCATGACAAGACTGGCCGGCTGCTAAGCTATTCGGCACGTTCATTTGTTGGTGAATCGCCGCGCTACCTTACGCCTCGAGCGCAAGATGGTGCGGATGAAGCCGCACTGTTTGGTGAGCGATATTGGCCGGGGTTAGGTGCGCGTAGACGTGTTGTGGTTGTGGAAGGCGCGATCAAAGCGCTTGCGGTAGAACGTGCGGTTGGGGGGCATGTTGCAGGTGTACTTGGCGCGACGCAAGCTGCAAATGCGCATGTTGTCGCGAAGTTATCTACGTTCGATGAGGTAGTTGTGTTAACAGACAATGATCTTGCTGGAGACATTGCGGCAGACGCTTTGGTTGGCGCATTATCGCGTCATGTTGTTGTGCACAGAGCGCGAATAGTTGGGCCGGCGGTTGACGATGCTGACCCCGAAGCGATTGTTGAGGTGATTTGATGGCACGGCGTGTAACTTGGCTCGGTCGATTGTTTCAGCAAGATCGCATGGCTGCACGTGCCGAGCTCGTGCGAATTCTTAGGCGTTATCGAGGCAACGTGAAGCGTGCTGCAATTGATATTGGGTATGCGCGGCGCCATATATTCCGGTTGCTTTGGCGCGAAGGATTGTGGCATGAGTTGGATGTGATACGAGCCGAGGCGTGTCGCCATGAAGACGGTGCGCAACCGATGTCGTTCTTGGAGCGCGCGAGCCATGCGTTGCGTGCGCCGACCATGGAGGAAGCGATGGCATATCGAACAAACAACGTCGGCTTGCTCGTGCGGCTCGAACCGCAGAAGGCTGCGAACCTAATTGCGCAGGCGTATCGCGAGACAAACTCGGAACGTGAAGCCGCGATTCGTCTTGGTTGCGGCCGCTCCAGCTTGCGCAGATGGGTCCGCGTGCTGGTTGCCGGTGGTTATATGGACCGACCCGTGTTTCGCCGATCGGGGTTCAAGGTGCGGGCAGCATGAGCGGCTCTCGTCTGAATCAACGCGCCGTCGACCGGGTGATGTGTCTGGATCCCGTGCATGTTCTTGTCGCGTGCCAAGCGCTGGTTGCTCGGCTACGCCGTCTGCACGAGGCGGCCGCGAAAGGTGTCGGCAACCGCGCCGCGCTTGAAGCGGCGCACGATGAGGCATGCGAAGCGCTCATGAACCTGCTTGCCGTCCTCGACGCCGACGGTAGCTACACGACGCAGGTCGCGGCATGTCGCGCCGGGCTCGAGCGTGCGTTGACGTCTGCGCGCGAGCTTCGCTTTGGTTTGTAGGCATTTGCGAGAAAAATCGCGGGGGATGATTTTTTTGTTTGGTGGCACCATGCTTGGCGCCATAGAATGAGCAAGCGGTCATCGCATGGTGGCCATCGGGCAATACCCAAACTGTATGCGTACAGGAGGAACTCATGATGGATAAGGATGCGAAGAAGAACGAGGGCGAGAACACAACGAAGCGTGTGGTACCCGAGCGCGAGCAACGTCTTCGCGCGGCGTTGTCCGCGCTGACGGCGTCGATGCCGGGTGCGCGCCGGCGTCGTGGCACGACCGCGGAGGGCATCGAGCGTCGCGTTACGATGCTCGAGACGGGTCGCGACAAGAAGAAGGACGGTCGCGACATTTCGCTGAGCCTTGCTGCGACCGCGCGTGTGATCGTGCAGCTCATCCGTGCGGGCGCTGCCGATCGCGTGCCGCAGGCGGCGCGCGATCGGTTCCCGTGGGGAGCCGTCAGCCGCGATGTCCTGAGCAACATCGCGGAGGCTGGCGGCGTTGATCCGGCCGTCTTTTTGCGGGCTCTTGGCGTGTCTACGACGGCCGCGACCGCCGCGCCAGCGGTGGCGACGCCCGTTGCGCCTGCCGCGCCTGCGTCGGCGAAGCCTGCCGCACATGCGCCGGCGAAACCTGCGCAGGTTGTTTCTTCCAACTCGCCGCGTCGTGGCAAGTAGTGCCGTCTGGTGCGGGTTGATGCGCCGGAGGATGCTCCGACGCATCGGCGCGCAAAGACGCGCAGGAGAACGCCATGACGCAAATGATCGACAATTCAACACGTGTTTATCGAGTCGAGCACGGCGGCGAATGCTACGAGAACGTTGCTTTCGCCGATGTGCCGGCGTTGCTTGACGCGCTTGTCGCAAAGTATGGTGCGCCGCCCGCTCCGGTGGTGACCGAGACAACCTCCGAGGTTGCTTCTTCGCTCGACGAGAATGCGCCTTCTTTGGCGTCGCCGAGCGTGCACGAGAACCTAGCCGTTCCCGCTGTGAACGCGCCTGTAACGCCGACGTTGGAGCGTGGCGTGGGGCATGTCGATGCCGTCGGCCGTGCGCGCAGTGAGGCCGACCTTGCGGCCGCCCTGGCGGCAGGCTTTGCGCCTCCAGTTACGATGTACGCGCGCGGGACGCGCGTTACCGAGCTCGGTGTCGAGAACGCGCGGCTTGCGCGTCTTGAGTATGAGGCGAAGCCTTTGATTGGTGATGCGATTGCAGATTTGCGGCAGCGCATCGACGACGAGCACCGACATGATGTTCTTGTGCCGCGATCTCAGGTGTACATGGATCGCGATGGTTCTTTGCTTGTTGGCGAAGATCGTCGCAGGCTCGATATCGAGCTTGACGCATTTAAGCAACTTTGCCGGCGGTTGCATTTGCCTGGCGGTGCCGGACAATATCTTTCTGGATGTTGGCCCGAGTTGCGCGCAGATAATATCAACAAGTGGACGGATATTGCCGCGCGAAACAACGTTACGAACACTGTGTTGCTGCGAACGCGAAAAGACAACGCAAGCAAGCACGGGGAAGTTGTGTTTGCTTGCGTTAGTGACGAATATTACGAGTTTGATGTCGATGAGTTTGCTACCGCAATCGAACAAGCCATGCCTGCCGATGCGCGATGCGCGGTTTTCTACGACGGCCGTCGCGTGAAAATCGAAGTATTGTTCCATTCAACCGTCGAGCCCGAAGACTATGTGTGCGGTGAGTTTTTTCGTGCTGCATTCATTGCAAGAACAGACGACACGGGGCACGGCGGCTTGTGCGGCTGGAGTGCGGTTGAGCAGAATCTTTGTCTCAATTTGATCGTTACTTCGGTTAATGCTCAACCTGTATTTCGGGTCGCTCATAGGTCGGATTTTGCGACGATGGAGAGTAAGATCCGCGAAGGTTTGTGCAAAGCCGAGCAATCGCTTGCGCATTTTTTGAAGGCGTGGGGATACGCGCGCAAGGACGATCTTGTTGCAAGTGCAAAGGCGCGCGGCGAATTGTACGAAGGCATGACGATGAACGAGTTTTTCGCTGCAATCGCAAATGGTGCGATTGAGCGAGAATTGGTTCCCGTGCGAGGTCGCCGGGATGTCGTCGTGCCGCAATTGCTCGAGGCATGGCAAGCGGACCGTAGTGGGGATGGGCCTTCGGCCGGAACAGTAACACGGGCGGGACTTGTGAACGCTTTCACGCGATGGGCGCACGAGCAAAATGACGACCCGTGGCATACGGATCGCGTAGAACAAGGTGCAGCTCGGCTGCTTTGGGCCGCGAACGACCGGCAACGCGAACCGGTTCCGATACCAGCGATCCCCCTTGGCGCGTAGCGTCGTTGGCGGGTTGATGCGCCGGAGGATGCTCCGACGCATCGGCGCGCTTGCGATGTGCAAGCCAAGGAGGAACCGATGATCAATAACGAAACGACGTTGGCCGAATTGCAAGAATTGCTTGCCGACGAGCATGTTAATTATTTGCGTGTCGAACGCAAAGGCTATGAAAAGCGTTGGCGCGTGTTGATTGCTGGTCGGAAAGAACGTGACGGTGTTTCTGTTTCGTTTGACTTGGCTGGTTCGGCATCGACGCTTGTCGAAGCGTTGGCTGGCGTACTTGCGAGGGTGCCGTCATGAGTGCCGCTGCGTTCTTCGCGATGTACGACCGACAATTGCATGGCATGGCGCGCGCGCTGATGCGTCGATGGCAAGTTCCGTCGGCTGTTACCGAGGAAGACGTGTTTCAGGAACTTTGCCTCGGTGCTTGGCGCGCTTGGCAGACATGGCAAGCCGACCGTGGTTCGATGACGCGCGAAGCATACGCCATTTGTTCGGCGCGGCTACATGCACAGCGATGGATGCATGAACAACGAGGCGCGCTTCGACGCAGCGGTAAGGCGCCTTCAAGGTTCCCCACGTCGGAATCGTCGGTCGACAATGTTGCGGAACCGTGGGTTGAGTCTGGCCAGGTGGAGGCCGTTGCCTTTCTCGAGCGCTTGCGGTTGGCGCTTGAGGCTTGCGCAACGAAGCGCGAGCAGTTGGCGTTGTCTGCTTTGGTGAACGAGTTGTTTGATACGGACGCCGCAGTGCGGCGTTTGTACGACGACGATTGCGTGCGACAAGAGTGTCGGTTTGGTAGTCGGCAGCAAGCGCGCGCAATTGTGCGCCGCATAATGTGTAGTGTGGAGGCATCGGTATGATGCGACAAGCGATGAAAGTTTGCGGCGTAGATCTTAGCAAGGCCGATATGAAGTGTGTGGATGCGGCACTTGCTCAACACGGATTGCCGGTTGGCGGAACCGACGCACAGAAAATCACGCGATTGGCGCAGTACTACAAATCAATTGACAAGAGTAAGCTTGCTGATTGTTCGACGTGCGGCGGAATCTCGGATGTTACAGAACCGACATGCCCCTATTGCGGCGATGGTGCGTTCGAAGATTCGAACGGTGAATCTTTGCATCATTCGGGTTTGCCGTTGAAGCCCGAGACGTCTGCAATGGTAGTTTCATCGTTGTCCGATCAAGCGGCAACGACGTCGCTTATGCAGGTTGCGCAACCTTCGGTTGTGCTGCCTCGCGTATGGACAGAGGCCGATTTGGACGAGGCCGTGCGGAAAGTACACGAGCTTAAGTTGGTCGCGTCCGAGCGAATGTGGGAGCTTGGTGCGGCGATTAAGCATATTTTCGATAACGAATTGTGGAAGCAGCGTTCCACAGATGGTGTGCCGCGGTACAAAACCTGGGGGCAATTCTGCGAAGCCGAACTTGGTATTACGCACTCGTATTCGTACAAGCTCATGGACGTTGCCGAGTACTTTACGCGAGAAGAAGTAAAGCAACTTGGTGCAACAAAGCTTGCGATTACGATGCGTGTTCCGAAAGGCGAATTGCGTACTCGGATGTTGAAGGCTGCGCAGAATGGCGCATCGGTTGCCGATCTGAATCAGTTGGCCGAAGCGATTGGGAAAGAGAAACGCGACACGGGCCGAAAAAGCAAGGGTGGTGCGGCGGCGCATAAGCCAACTGCAAACAAGGGTGGTCGCAAGCCGGAAAAAATTACGGTTGCCATGCTTGTTGCTCGCATCGAAGTTCCGCTTTTCAAGCATGATGCGCCCGGGAAGCGCGCCAAATCGCTTGCTGATATGCCGGTTGGTGAAGAACGTATGCTCAATGGAGTTAAGCAACGATTTGTTGTGACGAAAGAACCAAACGGCGATTTGATGCTTGTTGTCGAGCGAACGAGGGAACGATGAAAGTTGTGAACGTCGTTGCGCATCCGCAGAATGGAATGATGACGGTTTATGAGCAGATCGATGGCGGTGTTGCACGACGTGTAGTGCGTGGCGAGTATGTTTGTTATCTTGAAAAAAGCACTGTTACGCGATGGCTTTTGCGCGGAATGCGTATGTCGCCGGAAGTTCTTAGTATTACACAAGAAGGCGACCGGTGGCTCCGCGTTGTATGGCGTTCCAGATTTGATCGCGAGCGTCAGTGCGACCCCGTGCGAGGTGGCTTTGCCCGCAATGGGATCGTAACCTACGAGGCCGACGTTCCCCCCATGCAGCGTTGGATGGCGGACCATGAGGAAGTGCAGATTGCGCAGCCTCGGCGGGTGTACTTTGATATCGAAACGGATGCTCGAGTACCGCTTTCGCGCAAGGAAGAGCAACGAATCTTGTGCTGGTCGCTTATCGACGATGCCGGCAAATCGCAGTCCGGCGTGTTGGAAGCCGACACAGACGATGCTGAGCGTGCATTATTGTGCGAGCTTTGGCAAGCGCTCGATGCATATGATCAAGTGCTTGCGTGGAATGGCGAGAACTTCGACTTCCCAATTCTCTTTGCGCGTTCCAAACTACACAACATCGTTATCGATGCGCGACGATGGCTTTGGCTTGATCATTTGGAGTTGTTTCGCCGAATGAACATAAGCGCGTCGGAAAGCGGTGACGAGAAACAGAGTATGGCGTTGCAATCAATCGCAATGTCCGTGCTCAAAGAAGGGAAACTGCCAGGCTTTGACTTTCGAACGATCTTCCCAGCATGGCTTGCTGGCGGCGAGCAACGAGCAAAGCTCGTTGAATACAACTTGCGCGACGTGCAATTGATGCAGCGAATTGAAGCGAAGACTGGTTATGTCGCGCTGCTTCAAACACTGTGCGAAGTGACCGGCGTGTTTCCTGATACGCATGGCATTCAGCCGATGCCGCAAGTTGAGCAATACATGCTGCGTCTTGGTCGCAAGTATGGTGTACACTTCGCAACGCGCGAACGACGCGCAAATGACGAGGAGGGCTTCCGCGGCGCATTTGTTATGGAGCCGCGTGCACGTGGTATTGCTCGCGACGTGCACGTCGTTGACTTTTCGAGCATGTATCCAAGCATCATTCTGTCATGGAATATGAGCCCGGAAACGGTGCGCGATCCCGTGCCAGAACCATTGCAACCGTTGTATTTGCGACACCTTCCGTTGCCAGAACGCAAACGACCGGAAGGCCATGCCGAAGTGCCATCGAATGGAATGTTGTTCGTCAACGAACCTCGAGGGTTGCTTGCGGTTGCTTTGGAAGAGTTGCTGCGCATGCGCAAAGAATGGAGTGAGAAAGCGGCGCATGCTGCGCCTGGTTCGTC
>Ga0272448_1004593_pt1 | contig 15652 bp, 19 predicted proteins | sample YNPCB0191_FD_202220 | JGI IMG/M metagenome (GOLD analysis project Ga0272448, IMG submission 202220) | Hot spring sediment microbial communities from Yellowstone National Park, WY, United States - YNP-CB-019-1 | ecosystem: Environmental > Aquatic > Thermal springs > Hot (42-90C) > Sediment...
AGGGTGACAGCAGAATGAAGGTCATGCTAAAGACATTACCAGACAAGCTGAGAGGAGGTGCATGGCCGTCGCCAGCTCGTGCCGTGAGGCGTCCTGTTAAGTCAGGAAACGAGCGAGACCCCTGCCTTCAGTTGCTACCGCCACCCGAAAGGACGGCGGGGCTAATTGAAGGGACCGCTACCGCTAAGGTGGAGGAAGGAGGGGGCTACGGCAGGTCAGTATGCCCCGAAACCCTTGGGCCACACGCGGGCTGCAATGATAGGTACAGCGGGTTCCGACCTCGAAAGGGGAAGGTAATCCTTCAAAACCTATCCCAGTTATGATTGAGGGCTGCAACCCGCCCTCATGAATTTGGAATCCCTAGTAACCGCGCGTCACCACCGCGCGGTGAATACGTCCCTGCTCCTTGCACACACCGCCCGTCGTTCCACCCGAGTTGGTTCAGGACGAGGTGGCGTCACCTTGGCGCTATCGAATCTTGGGTCGGTAAGGGGGGAAAAGTCGTAACAAGGTGGCCGTACGGGAACGTGCGGCCGGATCACCTCCTACGAAACAGAAGGAGTCAACGGCGCTGTTGGATGTGAAAAGATGCACGCAATTCAATCGCTCCGTCTAAGATGCAACTCGGCATCTATGATGTCGGGTGAAGGGCGTAGCGGAAGGCTTGCCAGGCCTGTCCGCGATTAACGCCGTGTATAGGAACGCGCAAGCCTTAATGTATCGCTCCCGATGGGCGTAACGACGCCGTCTGGTGGATGGCTAGGCTTGAGTGGTGAAGAAGGGCGTGGCAAGCTGCGATAAGCCTCGGGGAGATGCATGCAATCTTCGATCCGGGGATGCCCTAATGTGACTTCACGTGGGGATTTATCTCCCCACGATCCCTTCGTAACTGTTGGGATCACGAACCATGGGAAAGGAAGCGTCTGAGTACCATGTGGAAAAGAAATCAAAAGAGATCCCCTTAGTAGAGGCGATCAAAAAGGGGAAAGCCCAAACCGAATCCGGCGTAGCAATGCGCTGGAGATGTAGTGTGCCTAGCAACGCACGATGACCTTTCCTTTTAGTCGAAGTGGTCTGGAACGACCTGGCGTAGATGGTGATACCCCAGTAGATGAAAGGGGGAGAGGCCATCGTTGTTAGGAAGAGTACCTGGCCTTGGCAGTGGCTAGGGAAGATGGGGGAAAGCAGTCTCCAAGGCTAAATACACCTCAAGACCGATAGAGCAATAGTATCGTGAGAAAAAGCTGAAAAGAACCCCGGAAGGGGGGTGAAAAGAGCCTGAAACCAGCCGGTTACAGACGTGCGTTGCCTGAAAGGATTCGAATCTAAAGCTTGGCCCGCAAGGGCCTTGCAGAGGGTGAGATTCCAGGGTAACGTGTTCCGTCTAGAAACACGGGCCAGGGAGTTTCTCTTCATGGCGAGCTTAAGGGTTAAAAGCCCGAAGGCAAAGGGAAACCGAAACTCCGCAGCGCCGCAAGGCGCGAGGGGGGGAGTCCTAATAGGGCTCCATAGTCATGAGGAGCGGACTAGAAACCGAGCGATCTTGTCTCGAGTAGGATGAAGCCGGGCGAAAGCCTGGTCGAGGTCCGAAAGGGTGGTGACGTGCAACTCCCTCCCCAAACTCGAGATAAGGGGCCAAAAGCCAATCTAGCTCGGTGATAGCTAGTTCCCACCGAAGCGGATCTCAGTCCGGCCTGAGCAGATGTCGCCTACACTGTAGAGCACCGATAGAGAAGCAAGGATCCGAAAGGGTCCACTTCTCATTCGAACTCCGAATGTGCAGGCTCAATAGAAGCTCGGAGGCGGGTTTATGTGGGGTAAGCCTCATAACCGAGAGGGGGTTAACCCAGACTAGAGTTAAGGCCCCGAAGTAATGGCTAAGTGTCAAGCAAAAGAGCGTCCCCGTGCCAAAACAGCAGGAAGGTAGGCTTAGAAGCAGCCATCCTTTAAAGAGTGCGTAACAGCACACCTGCCGAGCATGGAGGCCTCGAAGATGGACGGGGCTCAAGCCATTCGCCGATACTCTAGGCCACTCCGTTTGGAGTGTGCGGTAGGTGGGCGTTGTGATTGGGGAGAAGCAGGGCTGTGAAGTCCTGTGGACCGATTACAAGTGCAGATCCTGGCGGTAGTAGCAGCGAAGCTGGGTGAGAATCCCAGCCGCCGAAAGGGCAAGGTTTTCCTGGCAATGCGTCGTCAGCCAGGAGTTAGCCGGTCCTAAGCGTAGCCCGAAAGGGTCATACGCGAAGAGGGAAACCTGTCAATATTCAGGTGCCACGGAGGCTCCGCGTCGCAAGACACATTCGGTTTCGTCGCTTCCGGACAGGGGGTGCAGGGCCGTCGCCCTGTTTAATCGTCCAAGCTTTGGGGAGTGTCGTAATGACGAGAACCAGAGTAAGGCGAGAATAGCCTGCCATTAGGTGGGTACCCTTGAATCCGGGGGACGGTGAAAGCGGAACCGAAGAGGAGCTTACGTGCCCGTACCAAGAACCGACACTGGTGCCCCTAGGTGAGAAGCCTAAGGCGTATCGGGTATACCATAGGCGAGGGAACTCGGCAAATTAGCCCCGTACCTTCGGTATAAGGGGTGCCTGCAGCCTTATCGATGAGATGGGGCCGCAGGTCGCAGTGACTAGGGGGTCCCGACTGTTTAATAAAAACACAGATGGCTGCAAGCCCGAAAGGGTGTGTATAGCCATTGAATCCTGGCCAGTGGCGGTACCTAAAACCCTGGTTCAACAGGGCTAAGGGCCGCTTAACGCCGGGAGTAACTCTGACTCTCTTAAGGTAGCCAAATGCCTTGTCGGGTAAGTTCCGACGTGCATGAATGGACCAACGAGGGCCCCGCTGTCCCCGCCTGTAACCCGGCGAACCCACGTAAGGTGGACGAACAGTCCATCAACCCCCATCGGGGAGAGAAGACCCTGTGGAGCTTTACTGCAGCTTGTTGCTGCGATGCGGCCGTAGATGCAGAGCGTAGCTGGGAGCCGTCGAGGGCGCCCTCTCGGGGGCGCTGGAGGCGACAATGTAACACCAGCCTTCCGCGACTGCGTCGCTAACTGTGACCAAGTCATAGGACAACGGCAGGTGGGCAGTTCGGCTGGGGCGGCACCCCCTCGAAAAGATATCAAGGGGGCCCAAAGGTCGGCTCAGGCGGGTCAGAACCCCGCCATAGAGGGCAAGGCCAAAAGCCGGCCTGACTGGATCCCTAAACGCATCGGATCCAGAGGCGAAAGCCGGGCCTAGCGAACCTCCATGTCCCCACAGCTGGGGGCTGGAGACGACAGAAAAGTTACCCTAGGGATAACAGGCTCGTCGCGGGCGAGAGCTCCTATCGACCCCGCGGTTTGGTACCTCGATGTCGGCTCTTCCCATCCCGGTCCTGCAGCAGGGGCCAAGGGTGGGGCTGCTCGCCCATTAAAGGGGAACGTGAGCTGGGTTTAGACCGTCGTGAGACAGGTCGGTCTCTACCTGATGGGGGCGGTGGTTGTCTGAGGGGAGGTTGCCCTCAGTACGAGAGGAACAGGGCAACGCGGCCTCTGGTGTACCGGTTGTCCGACAGGGCACTGCCGGGCAGCTAAGCCGTTGAGGATAACCCCTGAAAGCATCTAAGGGGGAAGCCTCTCCCGAGAAGAGACAGCCGTCTGCTTCTTCATTCTCCTCGCAAGAGGGGGGTGTGGAGTGGAGAAGGACTCCGATAGAAGATCGGGTTGATAGGACGGGGGTGTACGCTGGAAGGTTCGCAAGGACCGACCAGTTCAGCCCGCCGTTACTAATCGTCCAACACCCCATCAAAGGAGCGACACATAAGGGCGCAATCTTCCTATACACGGCGCACGCCGTTCTTATCCTTCATTTTATATCGAGCTAGCGGAGCATTTGGACGGTGGGTTCAAGCGGCTTGCAGGAACGTCGGAGGATCTATAAAAATCACCGAAGTTAAAAGCTTCAGGCTCAGCATCGCATAAGACTTTGATTTGAGAGACCAAATGACCCGTTATGACCTAGCTACTAGAACCTTATCAGAGGAAATAGCCGACAGGCCTGTCCTTCTTTTACCATAGACTAACAAGCGTCGTTCCAGCCGTCGACCTTGAAGCTGGTCACGGTTTCCAAAGCGGGTTGAGTGATCTCACATACGCAATCAAGCCTGCCCAAGCCGGCGGGCGCCAGCCTATCGTCTTTCCTCATCCCATAAGACTTAGATCCTACCACATAATAACATAATACATTGAAGCCAACAGATAACTTGCATCCTTCCTATTTCCTATTATCAGTGTCCCTTAGGGAGAACCTAGACCTTTGTAGGAAATACGCCCTAGCAGGTTTGACTAGCAGTTACAACGGCGCCTGGGCATATGTGGACATCGACGTGGGTGACTTCGTTTCGTTCCTCTACGGCGCCAAGGTCTATGATCTCTATCAGGTCGAAACAAAGGAGGCCATCGACGGAGATACTGCAGACAAGCCATGGCCCATCATCCGCTTCCGTTCTGGCCTAGAATATCATTTCCCCTTCAGGCTGCACCTGAGGAAGCTCAGAAGCTTTGAGACCTCCCTCGTGGTCAAAGAGTTCTCATATGTGGGAGAGAACCTTCTCTTGAGGGGAGGCTACACCAAGACTCACTTTCAAGCCGACGATACAACTCTTCACAATGCCTCCGAGATCCCCATAGCCGACTCCTCACAGGAAAAGTTCGCTTTCGGCGAACATAAGAGCTTCGACCTGCGGTTCACGAGGGACAAATCCCTCCTTGATAAGCCGAAGGTCCTCCAGTTCAGGGAGCTCATGCTTCAGTCCTTGATTCGCAAATACCTAGGCGTGGGGGAACACATGACCGAATTTCTTGGGTACTTCGGGATTGAAGGAAATATCATGACGTACGAAGCGTTGGGCGAGAAGGCGCTGACCAAGGGATATGTGGACGTGCTTGTGAAGGAAAGGGCGCCTCGAGGGACCTCGACGAAGGTCATCATAGAAACGAAGCTGAATAAGGCCAACCAGAATGATATCGTTCAAGTGAGCGAATATCTGAGGGAACTGGGGCCAGAATGCAGGGGAGCGGCCCTAATTGTCCTGTCTATCGACGATACTTTGCGGACCGAAGCGTCGAACAACGGAATTCGGTGTTTTACTTACGAAGTACCTGATATAAAGTCAAGAGCCCTAAAATGGAGTGAGTTGCTAAGTGGCTTCAACATGATGCCGTCTGTGCGGATTCAGACTCAACTGCCGATGGCACAGCCAGACCTAGACGGAAACTCATGACCCCCTCTTATAAGCTCGCTAGTCCCCCTTCGGTAGGGAAATAAGTGATTTCTGATTGACTATTTTTTCTTCGAAAGCCAGAAACATGAATAGGTTGTCACCAATCGTGTGCTTGTGAAAAATCACACAAGGTCGAAAAGCCTTAAGACCCCTTCTTGATGCGTCGTCAAAGCAAGAAGATCGGAGCCGGAGCCTTTGACCTACGGATAGCGTAGACTGAAGCCGCACGAAGTACGTATCTCTATCTTCATCACTCACGGCGGCATCTGCCATAGCGACATCCACGCGAGCACATAGACTTTCTCCCGTGCACGGCACATCCGCCCCCTCTACCTTGGCCCAAGCGTACCCTTGACCACAGATTACGGTTCGCGACGACTCCTTATTTACGACCACGTCGGATGAGTCCAGCATTGAAGATAGTATTTGTATGCTCCGCCAACACCTGTAGGAGCCCGATGGCAGAAGGCATAGCGAGGAAGCTCATCAAGAGTAGGACCATTTCGAACGTGCAAGTGGAATCTGCAGGCGTGAGCGCCGTGGAGGGGCTCTCCGTCTCCCCTGACGCCCTAGAAGCCATGAATAATAGAGGCATCGACCTATCCGGCCATAGGTCGAAGAGGTTCGACCCTTCCATCGGTCCCGATGACATAATCTTAGCCATGACTAGAGCCCACAGGGACAGGATCATCAACGACCATCCACAGCTGGCAGGGAGGGTGTACACGCTGGCAGGATATGCCAAAGGTGCAGACGACGACATACCAGATCCATTCACCGGTGAAGTCTCCTATGGCGAATGCGTAGACGTAATCGAGGAGAACGTCACGATCGCCGTAGATAAGGTTGCTAGGACCCAGGCGAAGGGCTGATCGACGAGCCGAACCGACCAGTCAAGACGGAATTCATATGCAGTTCAAGCTGGCAGGTTCAATTCTCCTTCGTATTTCTTGATGCCAGCCGCCTCAATTTCACCGTATACGTTTTGGGCCCTGATCTTGCCCATGTACGAAGAGATGGCTTTAGCATTGCCTTCACCATCGACTAAGAGGATTATTACGGTGTCTTGGTTCACTTCCTTCACCGCGTATAGGTTCTCCTCTCCCACCGGTTCGAAGCCTTCCACCCTTCTCTTTAGGAAGATGGCCCCTCGGGCGTAACCCGTAAACTTGGCTAACAGCTTCTGGGCTTCATCAATGCGCCTTTGTCCTATCTGCGAAGCCTCGAAGTACTGCATGGTATCATGGGAGTCGGGACACCAATGTTATTTATCCTGCGCTCAATCTTCGGCCCGATTTGCAGGGCTATCATCGACGTGCAGAACTATGTCAAACTGAAAGGCGAAAAAATCTAATAAGCCACCCGGTCCAGTAATGTGCTGATAATTTTGTCATTACACGGGCCACCATCCTTCGAGCGTGAACACGAAGAAATACACCGACAGCTGAAGGCGCTCATCAATTCCAAAGGAGATACGTCGAAGGCTGCTGAAGCCGTAGCCGAAGTCCTTCATTCTCACTTCGAAAAAGAAGAAAAACTGGCTAGCCCAGTCTTGGGCGCCTTACGACCTTACGTTGAGGGGAAGCTCAGCGTGAAGGGCCGCACCAAGGCGGCGAAGATCGCGTTCGCCTTCAACAAGGAATACGAGAGAATGCTGGGAGAGCACAAAGCTATCATCAAAGCACTAGACGAGTTGGAAAGGACGGCCAAATCAGAGAAGCGTAAGGACGCACTGAAGTTCGTCGAAGACCTAAAGGTTCACGCCGCCATGGAAGAAGAGGTGTTATATCCGTCCGTCATCATGCTGGGCAGGCTGTTGGAAGGATAGTCGCAATCCGCCTTCTTCCACCTTACCTTAAGACGTTTTTCTTACGAATTCGTCCAGATCGGCTCTGTATGGCAGAGCGGAGATCACTTCACTCTTTCCCACAGTCATAGCACGCGAATGACAAGCAAAGTTGACCGCACGTTTGAGCGGTTCACCTTCACCGAGGGCCACCGCAAGAGCGCCGTTGAACGCATCACCAGCCCCCGTCTAGTCCATCACTTCTACTCTGGGCGCAGGGGCGACGTAGTGGTCGTCCTCCGTTACCACGAATGCACCCCGCTCACCCATCGTCACAATTACGGCCTTCACTCCCGCTTCAACGAATTTAGTTGCCTTTGAAGCCGCATCGACACAGTCGTTGGCCGTTCTCCCCGCCAAGAAGTTAAATTCCGGGATATTGGGAGTAAGGTAATCGACCCAGCCGCACAGCTCTAGCGAAATCTGTCTTGCGGGAGCAGGGTTCAAGATGACGGAGGTTCCGTTTTTTCTTGGCCAACTGCGCAGCGTAGAAGCTTACTTCTGGTGGCGACTCAAGCTGCAACAGAAGCAGCTCCGCTTCGGATATGACTTTAACAGCGCCATCCACATCACCCACGGTCATCTCTTCATTCGCGCCAGGGTCTATCACAATCATATTGTTTCCTGATTCATCTACTATCACGAATCCAACTCCTGTGTGCCTTTGGCTACGCTTAACGAAAGCGCAGTCTATCCCCCCTCCGCCATAAAGCAATGGCATCGTCCCCATGTCGATCTTGGCCCACGCACCCCAGGAAGGAAACCTTCGCGCCTAACCTTTTCGCCGTTATTGCTTGATTCGAGCCCTTACCGCCTGGTCCCTCCGAGTACCCGGAGCCCAGCACGGCTTCGCCCACGCTTGGCAGCCTGTCAACGAATATGGAGAGACCCACATTGTAACTGCCAAGGACTGCGACTCCATCTTTCAAGAGGCCTGCAGCCTCTGCTTCAACTCGTCGATGATGTATACGCCTGAACGGGTACCCAAGAAGTCGGCTCCCGCTTCGACTAGTTGGAGGGCCGTGCCCAAATTTCTGATTCCCCCGGACGCCTTGACCTTAACTTTGTTGCTGACACTGCTCTTCAATAACCTTATGTCGTCCACAGTAGCCGGACCGCCTATTCCCCACCCACTAGAATTCTTAACGATGGCTATTCCTGCCTACTCAGCTAGGACGGCGGCCTCGACCCTCTCGCTCAGGCTGAGCACGGAAAATTCCAACATGGCGCTGACAGGCCTGCCGTACGCCGCCGTCACCATATCGGTCATTTCTTGTCTGAATTCATCGTACATGCCCGACTTGAGGTACCCGATGTTCGCCATATAATCGAATTGGTCGGCTCCAGCAATTATGGCTTCTTTTATCTCCACAAGTTTCACCTTCGTGATGGAACCACCCATGGGGAAGCCCACTCCCGCCGAAAGGCGAGTAGAGCTTCCTTTGAGGAGGCCCTTGACTTTGGTCGCCCTGCATCCTTGGACCACCACCGCACAGAACTTGTACTCCACAGACTTTCGACAGAAGGCCTCTATCTCGTTCCACGAGGCTTCGGGCGAAACGAGAGTGTTATGGATTCTGGAAGCCAGCTCGCCGACTGCCGGAAGCCTTTCCACATTCAAACCAATCACGTTTCCTCCTTCATAATGCCCTCTTAAAGCGTAACGGTCAATTGGTTTCATCTGACTTGGTCGCGCGCTGTTCCCAAGCTATATTTCGCCAGTTTAGCTTGGAACTTCTTTTCCTCTTCGACCGCCGAGTCTACGTCGACTTCATTGAATATACACAACCCTCCTGGGCCCAGTTGAGAGAACGTCCCCATATCTTCCGATAGAACGACCGCTGTTACGACGTAGCCACCCGTGGTCTGACAATCTTGTTGGAGGACGATGGGAAACCCCTCGGGAGGGACTTGCACATAACCCGGATATGTAGGAAATGTCAACGTTCCTCCTCCCTTGATTCGGGGACCGTCAAGGTCGCTCCTTTTGAGACGATAACCCATCCTGTCTGAGGACTCGGTTATCTCAAATTGCACACCAAAGACGCCCTCAGACTCGTACGACGCTGCTGGAAATGGGCCCCTTGTAGCACGGATGTTTCTATCATCCATCTTTGTGCGCTCCGTCACTGGGACGACAGGAGACTCGACTTGTTCTGGGATGGCTTCAACCATGAGTCGATCGCCAAGCCTGACGGCCCTGCCTTCGAGGCCTCCAAACCCCGCCCTGACGTATGTTGACGTGCTACCCAGCGCCGATTCTCCATCCAACCCGCCGGCTATAGCTAGGTAATTGATGAATCCACGAACAGGTCTTCCGATGGTCAGTTCGTCGCCTTCATGCACGATCAGCGGCGCGTATTGGCTTACGATCTTTCCTCTCACGGTCAGCGGCGCATCTGCCCCTGTTACGCAGGCTATAAGATCTACGAGCGCCTTTGCCTTAAAATGACCTCCGAGAATCTCCAATACAGCCGCAGTCGTCGGATTGCCTACCATATAGTTGGCTTGATACTGAGATATGACGTCCAACCCTCCTGAGCGAGGCACACCGAAATGCCTGAAATCGCTTCTTGGCTGTCCTTGGATGGTAGCAAATAGGCCGGGTTGTTCAACTTCAAGTGCAGGCACTCCTCTTAGGGGCTTTCGTTCTTTCGTTTTCTTGGGCTTGATGAAGTCAAATTCACTGACAGTCACAGGTTCGAACTTAACTCTGTCGCCCGGTCTGACCGGGCACGGTGGGCTGAGGTTCGCGTCGAACATCGTTATCGGCGTCCTGCCGATGATTCTCCATCCACCAGGGCTCTCCACCCCATAGATACCGGTTTGTGAATCCGCTATGCCCACCGATCCGGAGGGGACTTTCGTCCGTGGAACGTCAAGGCGAGGAACTCTGATTTTTGGATCAACCTCGTCTAGGTAGACGAAGCCGGGCGAGAACCCCAGCATGGCGCAAGTATACGTCTTGTTCGAATGAAGCCTTACGACTTCGTCTTTGTTGATGCCGGCGCGGTCAGCCACCCATTCTAAGTCCTGTCCGAAGACGCCTCCATAACATACGGGAACCTTGACTTCTTTGCTGAGCGATTCCAATGTATCACGTTTCTTCCAAGCATCAGCTATCTCTGTTTCAATCGAACGGAGAGAAGTCAGCTCCGGACGGAACGTAAAAGCTACGCTACAGTAAGCAGGAACCACTTCGGAGACGCCTTCCATTCTTGCTAACGCGTAGTACAACCGATGGACATCGTCGATGCCGTCCTTGCTGATTTCGTCTCCGACTTGGACGTGGACGTGTTTCCCGCCTACGACCGATATTCTCGGCTCGTTGAATGTCAACGAACTTCGCTCCGCAGGAAGGAGCTAATATCCTTGACCGTTACACCTTCCAATTTCAGCTTCTTTCTAATCGCCGAAGCTATTTCGACCACGCCCGGCGTGTCGCTGTGCACACAAAGGGTGTCGACACTTAATCGCACCTCGCCGCCGTCGATGGAGTCCACCATGCCAGAACTAACCATGGACGACGCCCGCTCCGCCACCCTATCGGGGTCCGTTATCAGCGCACCTTTCATGGTCCTCGGGGCCAGCGTCCCGTCAGAAAGATAACCCCTCTCAGGAAACCCCTCCTTCGCGTAAATCACTCTTTCCCTCTTCGCTACCCTCTCCATCTCTGAGCCAGGAAGCCCGATCAAGATCAACGATGGCGAAACCATCTTTACGACCCGTACGACTACGTTCGCATAATCTCTTCTAACACACGCCATGTTGTACAGGGCCCCATGAGGTTTAACATGCTTCAGTTGCATCCCCAAGGCTTCTGCTACTCCGCGGACAGCCGATATCTGGTAAAGCAGATCGGCCACCAAGTCTTGGGGAACGACTTCCATTTCCCTTCTCCCGAACCCTTCATGGTCTTTGAAGCTTGGATGTGCGCCTACGCTAACACCCCACTTGCGGCAAAGCTTTACCGTCTTGATAAGGGTCCGTGGATCCCCAGCGTGGAATCCACACGCTAGGCTGGCGGACGTTACTAAAGGAACCAATTCTTCGTCTTGTCGGAAAGCTTTTCCATCTGCGTTTTCGCCCATGTCGGCGTTCAGGTCTACTATTCGCTTCAACGGGACCTGAAACCGGTTATGATGATTTAAAGTTAAGCTCCTGATTGCCGGACAGACGTGGGGCCGCCAAGGGGAATCGAACCCCTGCCCAAGGCTTTCTGCCTACACAGGACCACAGGCCTCGATACTACCACTATACGATGGCGGCCACTAAGGCGAATCAAGCACGCCTAATATTCCTAATTAAGCTTTAGGGTTTCATTTACCCATTCGCAATTCGACTTCAGCGAATGGTTTCAAGCCATATTTGGGTTAAGGCTCAACTTTGTTTGTGCCAACAAGATTTTATCTATAGCATCGCCACTCGCTCCTAATGGCTTGCCCTCGCTATGTCGTTCCAATCTTGTTGATTCTGATGGTTGAAGCTACAACGACGGCCGGCTTGGTTTCATCGTCAAATCATGTCGCCAAGGCCAGCACCACCATCCCATTCGTCATAATAACGTCCCCTTCGATGGTTGCGGCGCTTCAACCACTTGCCAACTGGAAGAACTCGACAGGGGTCGCGGCCCAAGTGGTTACGACAAGCTGGATATCGACGTCCTTCAGTGGAGCTGACCTCCAAGAGGCGATTCGCAACTTCATCATATACATGTATAGCAATTGGGGCACTCGCTGGGTGTTGTTGGGCGGCGGGATCAGCTCGGTGCCCATCAGGTACATCTACGACCCGACATCCGACTCAGACGCCGTCTTTCTGGGCTATCCATCAGCAGTTGAAGGATACGTCCCCAGCGACATATACTACGCCACCATCGATAACAACTGGTTCAACGCTACGTCGGGGGTGTACGACGCCACCACGGCCACTCCCTCCAACATGCTCAGACAAGTGGCCGTAGGTAGGCTTCCCTTCGACGACGCGACGACCATGCAGCGGGCGGTGTCGAAGGTCATCGCCTTTGAAAGGCAACCTAACACCCAACTGAAGGTGCTGCAGATTGGCACAAACATGACTTACACCCACCTCGGCCTGCCCGACTTCTCTTACGCCACACAGTTTGAATCTTTCAAACAGAAGTACTTTTCATCGTGGAACGCTACAAGCATCTATACTTCTACACCAACTCATTCTGCCGTGTTCTCGGCCTTCGATCTGGGTTGGACGGTAGTCAACTTCGGTTCAGCTAATAAGCTCAACTCCCTCTGGGGCACCGAATACGACCCGGAGAACTCGAAAGGGCATTTCTCGCTAACCTCTTCGTTTTATTCCTATCAAGACCCTTCACAGCAGTCCAATTCTCTCCTCCCCCTGGTATGGTTAGCAACCAGCTTGAGCGGGGCACCAGACAGCTCATACTGGACCAACTCAACGGCGGACACCCAAGGGGGATGGCTCCAGTCTATCTCACCCGGCGGGTCCTATAGTTGGTTAGTGCCCTTCACCAATCCCGGTTCCATCTTATACTTCAACGGCAACATATCAGGTGGACCTAACCTTGACGTCAACATAACCGTCAGGGACCCTCAGGGTAACTTGGTATTTGACTATGGGAGGGTCCAGTACAACTTCAGCATCACGTTCGTTCCGCCCGCCCAATTGGGTTACTTCATCACATTCAACAACAGTTTTTCGAACCAGCCAAAGATCATCGATGTGACCTATGAAGTCAATGTAACGACGTCCGATTTGGCGTCCCCGTTGATGGCGTCGCCAGCCGGCGCCGCAGCCGTCATCGCTGAAACACGCACGACTTATTTCGCCAGCCCTTGGACGTCGAACCTGATCGGCAAGATCATGGACTCCTTTTACAATCAGAGCCTGTTGGGTGGCTACAGAGGGAACTATGTCGGTGAGAGCTTGGCTTACGCCAGAAGAGCATATCTGACTAGCGCCACCACCAACTACACCGTCCTCCGTCCGTTGATAGCCACCAACCTCTATGGGGATCCCCAGATGGCTCTACTCCGTAACAACTTCACCTTCTCCATAATCGGACCCGCGGGGTACGTCCAAGGTGCACGAATCGATGTCTATGGACCCGACGGTGCCTCTGTAAGCACAGCATTAACTGGTCCTACCGGCCAAGCTACGCTGCTCCTGCCTCTGAATATGGGAGATAATTACACCTATTCCATCCAGCCCCCTTCCCCGCTGTATCTGGCTCGTGGTTCCCAGCCCTCATTTACTGTAGGAACTGAAACCTCCCAATTGACCGTTAGCATGATACTGGGGTATAATATCACGGTCTCGGTCGCTGGAAGCGAATTACAGGTTCCGGTATCCATCGATGGAATAAAGTATCCCCCCAACCAGACGTTTCTGTTCGTTCCTAGATCGAACCATGTATTCTCAATACCTCCCATCCAAACGGACCCCAGCTCCCCCACTCGCTATAGGTACATTGGGTTGTCGGCATCGGGAGGTGTACAGGTTTCTGGCGACACCTTTTTTGTCGACGACAACGGGGCCCTGACTTTCACCTATCAAAAACAGTATTACGTACAAGTCTTCTCTACTCTGGGAAACGTCAGCGGTTCCGGTTGGTATGATGCCAATTCCAAAGCGGCCCTATCATCCAGCCCATCAATCGATTTCAACAATTTCACACGCGTGGTATTCATAGGCTGGGCCACCGACTGGCAAGGAAATGCAACACCGAACGCCCTTATGGTGAATGTGGACAACTACTATACGTTCGTAGCGACTTGGCAAAGACAATACTACATAACTGTATCCACACCTTACGCTATCGCTACAGGTGAAGGATGGTACAACGAATCGAGCATCGCTACCATCGCCCTTTCGAGCATAACGGTCGAATATGGGAACAGCACCAGAGATATCTTCATCGGATGGAACAACGGGAATCCGGCACAGACCCAACAGGCGAAGGTCATATCTCCTGCGTCGTACATGGCCTCTTGGAAGAGACAATACGTAGTCGACGTTACGTCCTCGCACCCGACCTCCGTCCAGTCGGGATGGTACGACGCCGGCTCTACCCTGAGCCTCAGAATAGAGTCCGACAAAGTGGAAGTCTCTTTCCTGACATACGACGTCTTCGACGGCTGGAAAGTTAACGGCGTTCCAATATCAGGTAACAACGTAGTCATCAACGCACCTCTGACCGTCGAGTCCACTTGGCACAGGGACGTCACATCGCTCTACGAGCTGGTCGGGGGGGTCGTCATCACTTTTGCGGCTGTGATTGTAACGGTCTTGGTCGTCAGGAGAAGAAGCTTCAGACCCCTTTCGTCGGTATGATATCGCTCGAAAGCTTATATTGCCCCCTCAAACCACTCATGAGTTGAGTCACTTTGAGCCACCCAGCGGACTTGGGGGAAATCAAGGAGGGTTCTTACGTCATCATCGATGGCGAACCCTGCAGGGTAGTACAGTCTGACAAGAGCAAGCCGGGCAAACACGGAAGCGCGAAGATCAGACTGGCCGCAGTAGCCATCTTTACGGGCTCAAAGAAGAGCTATGTAGGGCCGTCGGCTTCCAGAATAGACGTGCCCAACATAGACAAGAGGAGCGGCCAAGTCATCTCCGTGTCACCAAACTCCGTCCAGATAATGGACTTGGAGAACTACGAGACGTTCGAGACCAGCTTGATAGAGGACGAAATCAAAGCCAAGCTTCAACCGGGCTCGGAAGTCGAATACTGGTCCGTCATGGGCAGGACCAAGGTCGTCAGAGTCAAAGGTTAATACGCCGCATCTGCGTCGTTTTCATAGGGCACTTAAGGGAGCCCGATAGCGAACAGGGCGGCAGCCATCGACGGGCGAACCGACCCTCCTCAGTTGACTCCTGAGCGAGGTGGATGACGATTACGCCGCCTGTCGCCGGGAAATCCTCGGTGATGACTGTACAAAGCCTAGCGACGGCCTCCGGCGCGCCCATTCATCTGACTGGGTCATTCGACACTCTGTCGTCCAAGTTACCGAGAAGACCAGATATCAAGATCCCTGGCTAGTACCAAACATGGTTCACACGGTCATCCTGTCACATATGGCATATCTCTTTAAATCATGGCCTCCTAGGACATTGGTCAGCGCGATGGGCCGGTAGTTTAGGCTGGTAAAATGCTCGCTTCGCAAGGCTCAAACCCGGAAGAGCGAGAGTCCGCGGGTTCAAGTCCCGCCCGGTCCACCACTTCCCGCTGAATCACGTCGCACCGCCGGGCTGTGATGGTGGGCCGGACAGGATTTGAACCTGTGATTTTCGCCGTATTCTGCACACGAACCGTGTGAGTCAGAGCGACGTCCAAGACCAGACTAGACGACCGGCCCCTCTTTGTTCTGGTGCTGCCTTCCGAAACGATTTAAACCTTTTCGGAGAGAATCTGGATACTGTTCAAATAAGGATTTTTGAGCATCAGGTCTAACCGTCTTTGCTGCGATGTATGAACGAACGGCCCTGAGGGCATGCTCTCATTGATCCAAAATGGGAGCATACGACATGCTTCTCAGGGC
>Ga0272448_1004594_pt1 | contig 15652 bp, 14 predicted proteins | sample YNPCB0191_FD_202220 | JGI IMG/M metagenome (GOLD analysis project Ga0272448, IMG submission 202220) | Hot spring sediment microbial communities from Yellowstone National Park, WY, United States - YNP-CB-019-1 | ecosystem: Environmental > Aquatic > Thermal springs > Hot (42-90C) > Sediment...
ATTGCTCCCCAGGGTAAGGTCTTTGTTCACGGCGAATACTGGAATGCCGAAAGTGAAGAAGTAATTGAAGCCGGAGAGGAGGTGGAAATAATCGGAATAAATGGTTTAAGAATTAAGGTAAAAAAACTAAATCGTTAGGCAAGAAAATTTATAACAATAGAAAGGAGGCAAAATTATGCCCTTACCAATTCTGATCTTCATCGTGGTAGTAGTAATTATGTTTTTAATGAGTGCGCTTAAGGTGTTAAATGAATATGAGCGCGGGGTGATCTTTCGTTTGGGAAGACTTATCGGAGCCAAAGGCCCGGGGTTAATTATTCTTATCCCCATTCTCGACCGAATGCAAAAAGTGAGCCTTAGGCTGGTGGCTCTGGATGTTCCTCCTCAGGATGTAATTACCCGGGATAATGTTTCGGTTAAGGTAAATGCAGTGGTTTATTTTCGAGTAATGGATCCGAATAAAGCAGTTATTGAAGTAGAAAATTATCTCTACGCTACCTCGCAGCTTTCTCAAACCACATTAAGGAGTGTTTGTGGGGAAGCAGAGTTAGATGAGCTTTTAGCCGAACGAGAAAAGATTAATACCCATCTTCAGGAAATTTTAGATAAGCAAACCGACCCTTGGGGAATAAAGGTAACCAATGTAGAAGTTAAACACATTGATTTACCCGATGAAATGAAACGGGCAATGGCGAAACAAGCGGAAGCAGAACGGGAGCGAAGAGCGAAAGTTATCCATGCCGACGGAGAATTTCAGGCAGCAAGCAAATTAGCTGAAGCAGCTAACCTTATGGCTAATAACCCGATAACTTTACAACTTCGTTATCTCCAGACCTTACGGGAAATCGCTTCCGAAAATAATTCCACTACTGTTTTTCCGCTCCCCATTGATTTACTCAAACCTTTTTTCGCTAAAATAGGAGAAAATAAGTAGCTGCACCTATCATTCACTTTTGGGGGGTGGGGCTCCACCCCCAAAATTTATCTATTTATCCAGTTGTTCTAATTTTTCCTTAATTCTTTTTTGTTCGGGATCAAGCTTTAGTGCCCGTTCATACTGATCTTTGGCTTTATCCTTATTACCTGCTTTAAGGTATGCATCTCCCAGATGTTCAATAATCAAAGGGTCATCCGGAATAAGGCTTACTGCTTTTTCTAACTGCTCAATCGCTTCTTTGAGTTTCCCTTTTTTGAAATAGACCCATCCTAAACTATCAGTGATATAGCCATCATTGGGTTTTAATTCTAAAGCTTTTTTAATGAGATTCTCTGCTTCATCCAGTTTCATTCCCCGGTCCGCATAGGAATAACCGATATAGTTAAGTGCATCAGGATGCTGGGGATCAAGTTCCAATACTTTTTCCATCTCCTGAATCATTTCTTCAAACTTTCCCATCTTGTCATAAACCACTCCTAACTGATAGTGGAGCAGAACATTATCCCGCTCTTTATTTATCGCCTCGCTCAAGATTCGAACCGCCTCATCAAACTGCTTATTTTCTTCATAGAGAAAACCTAAGTAGCGCAACAAATTAATATCATCTTTTTTAACCTGTAAGGCATCTTGAACAGTTTGGATAGACTGAGCAATGTTTTTTTGCTCAAAAAAGATACTGGCAATCTGAATGATAGCATCAGGGTATTCTTCCGCTTCCGGAGGAATTTTCTGAAATTCTTTTAACGCCTTTTCATATTCTTTTTTTTCTTGATAGCATAGGGCTAGATAGTAGCGAGCTAAAGTATACTCGGGGTCGTTTGCCAAAATAAATTCAAATTCCGTAATCGCCTTATCATACTCTTTTTGTTCCCAATAAATAAGCCCGATTTTTATTCTCATATCCAGATCCTGCGGAGTAACATTCTGCATGCTTTTAAATTTATTTAGTGCCTGGTCATAATTTTTTTGCTGGATATAAAGATTACCTAAGTGGTCCAAAATGCGACGGTTATTTGGCGATGATTCTAAAGCTTTTTCATAAAGAGCAATTGCCTCATCATTTTTACCTTGAGCCTCATAAACCAATCCCAGGTCAATCAGGGCTGATTCAAAATTCGGATCAATAGCCAGGGCTTTCTTAAAATAGGTAATTGCCTCTTCATACTGATTATTTCGAGCGAAAAACCTTCCTAAATAATATATTCCCATTAAGGAATAGGGATCACGTTCCAACAAGGTCTTAAGAGTCGCAACTGCTTTTTCTGATTCATTTTTCTCCGCATAAAGATTGGCTAAAAAGAAGTAATTCTCTTCTTTTTCCGGGGCTAACCTGATAATCGTTTCATACTGGCGAATAGCAGCATCATAGTCTTTTTGGTTCAAATAGATTCGGGCTAAAAGCAAATTAGCCGGAAGATAGTGGGGATTATGGTCTAAAGCCTGGTTACAAAAATTAAGTGCTTCTCCTAACTTACCCTGTTTAAGACAAATAGCAGCGATTTCGGTTTGAATGGCAGCCGAATTAGAGTCGTAATCCAAAGCCTTCTGGTATTCCGCTAATGCTCTTTCATTATCCCGATTACTTCGAAACCACTGGGCGAGAAGGAAATGGAAGTAAGCTCGGAAATCCGGAGGTAAGTCTATTTTTTCTTTCTCTTTTTCTTCGATTTTTACCTCTCCAATTTTTTCCTGTCCAGAAGAATCAGGCTGAGCTTCTTCAGCCTGGGAGGAAAGGGAAATTTCTGACGCAGGTAAAACACTTGACTCGGAAGGGTGTTCCCTTGCCCGATGAGCACAACCGGAATAAAATACTCCTCCGATCAAAACAACTATAGATAAGTATTGGATTAATTTCGATTTCATTTTTCCCTACCCTTCTAACCAGCAGTTAATAAATAATATTTTCAAACTGTCATTTGAGCCTTTAAATTCTCATCCTGAACCTAAGATTTTCGCCTTGTTCTATCATTTACCTGAGAGCCGGAAAAAAGTTCAAGGTGATCATCATTATATTCTCTCGATTTTTCGAAAGAAATAAATCAGCAACATAACCTCCTTTTGCGTAATTTTTAATTATAAACTATTCCGTGGAAAACATAAAGTCTGGTCCCAAATATTTTTCCCAAACCCACCTCTATTAAACAGCAGAAAGAAATTTTTCCAAAAAACTGCTTTTCAATCCCGATTGCTTTCGCGCTTAGGTTTGCAGACTCAATTGTCTTACTGTATTTCAAACTCCACCCCCCACCGGCCACATCAACTTTCCTTGCCTCTTTTTTTCTCTAATGTTATAAAAATAAAAAATTTTAGAAACTTGAGAAATTATGTTAGCCCAATGGCAACCATTTTAATTATCTATCATTCCCAGACCGGAAACACAGAAAAACTTGCCCAGTCAGTAGCAAAGGGAGTAGAGGAGGTAAAGGCAAAAGCAATATTAAAGCAAGCATTTACTGCTACCATCTTTGACTTAAAAAATTGCGATGGGCTCATAATCTGTTCTCCCGAGTACTTCGGGTATATGGCAGGCGCAATAAAGGATTTTTTTGACCGCACTTATGAAGAAGCAAAAGATGACCCCGCAGTGCATAAAAAGCCCTATGCCATTGTAATCAGTGCCGGAAACGATGGAAGTGGGGCGCTGACCCAAATCGAGCGGATCGGAAGGGGTTATCGGTTTAAAATGGTGCAAGCACCCATAATCAGTAAAGGCGAAGTAACTAAAGAAGTATTAGAAAAATGCTACCTTTTAGGAATGACTATTGCGGAGGGGATAGATTCCAGAATATTTTAGATCTTTTTCTATTATTACTAAAGCCAAGTCACATTTATCTCCTGGCTATAATGATCATTAACACTTTTGGATAAACAGGGCAAAAGAGTTATTGCCACCTCTTTTTTACTCAATATAATGTTAGATTTTACATTAATTATGAAAGATAAGCCGTGAAGCAGGAAATTGATTTTCATATTCCCGACCAAGAAGAATTCGTAAGAGGATATGAATTGTTTAATAAAAGAGTGCCACATGGCACAAACAATATCTGGTTTGAGGCGTTATCAATTGTACAAGATAATTGGGGAAACCCTGCAGAAATGACAAGAGGGATATCGAGACTTATAAGAGCTTGGAATCGCTTCTATGCGAACTTTGATCTCGAAGCAATGAGCGGATGCATTGATCGAAATCTCGCGGTCCTAAACCAATTTCGAAATAGAAATATAAATTCACTATCGGAAGTAGACATTCCTCCCATTAGGAATCTGTTTAATGATTTCCTTGTATCATTGCGTCGCGTGCGAGACAATAGAAAAAGTCCGGTATCGGTAGCGAAGGCCTTGAGCCTTATTGCTCCCAATTTTTTTCCATTATGGGATTCCAACATCGCTTTAGCATACGGTTGTTGTTTCTATTTTTCCGACTCTGCGGACGAACTCTATATTAAATTCTGCCATAAGATGAAATTGCTTGCCGATATTGTTAGGAATTTTGTACCTGAACAAGATGACAGGCCTCTTTTAAAAAGGATAGATGAATACAATTTTTCAAGATATACTGCTCATTGGATATAGATGTTTAAAAGGTGATAATAAGAATTAAGAGGTAAGGGATATACAGCCGAACAAATTTTACTCCAGCGGATGGCGTTCTGCCACTGCTTAGTTTTGTCGTTAGAACAATGGAAAATCCAGCTATTGAAAAACAAATGCACGAAGAGGGCAAACACAAACATAGCCCCAGAAAGATGTCACCGTTTGGCCACCTATTCAGGTTCTTGGGCTGGTGGTTTGGATTCACCGGACTTTATACTATGTTTGCGGTTTGTCCATTTTGTGGGCAACAGGGTTGTCCAGTCGGTTTAGCATCCGCAGGGACAATCGGCGCATTTCTTTCCCTTTGTGTCCAGGATTGGAAGCTATTTTATAGGTTTCTGAAACAGAAACTATTACAAAAATGAAAGATAAAATAGGCTCTAACCATGCCATGCATACGGACGGGAATTCCACTCCGCTTCATACCCGACGGTGATGGTTAAAGTTGGGCCGTATACAGCCGCAGCGGGATGGGGGTGGTATTGGCGTTGCAACCCCAGCGTAGCCAGTTTTCATCTGGCCGAGGCCATAACCATTGAGGGAACCAGGCATGAGTACTTCTGAGTTTACTTACAAGCATCCAGTACCAGGCAAGCCGTTGGAGGTTCGCGAAGGGGATCTTGAAACGGCATTGATCGACAAGCTGCGCGACCTCAAATACACCGTGCGGGAAGATATTCGCGACCGCGCCACTCTGGAAAGAAACTTTCGCCAGAAATTCGAGGCACTCAACCGCGTCAAGCTCACCGACAGCGAGTTTGCCCGTCTGCTCGATGAGATCGTCACGTCCGATGTGTTTACTGCCTCGCGCAGGCTGCGTCAGATCAACAGCTTCACTCGTGACGACGGCACACCACTCAATTACACCCTCGTAAATATCAAGGACTGGTGCAAAAACAGCTTCGAGGTTGTTCACCAGTTGCGCATCAACCACCGAGTTTGAGATCTACCACGGCGACACGCTGAAGAACGAATGGGATTGGTTGCGCGAGACCAATCCGGCCAGAAAGCCCAAGTTCGATGCCGTAGTCGCCAATCCGCCGTTTTCCTACCGCTGGGAACCGCGCGAAGATGCGAGCGAGGACATGCGCTTCAAGAACTACGGTGTGGCGCCTAAGTCAGCGGCCGATTTTGCCTTTCTGTTACATGGTTTCCACTACCTCAAGGACGACGGCGTGATGGCGATCATCCTGCCCCATGGCGTGCTCTTCCGGGGCGGGGCCGAGGAGCGCATCCGCAGGAAGCTCCTCGAAGACGGCAACATCGACACGATCATTGGTCTGCCGCCGAATTTGTTTTATTCGGCCGGGATTCCGGTGTGCATCCTGGTGCTGAAGAAGTGCAAGAAGCCAGATGATGTGCTCTTCATCAACGCCGAGAAGCACTTCGAGAAGGGCAAGCGGCAGAACTATCTCAACAAGGAGCACATCGCCAAGATCATCGACACTTACCGGTACCGCCAGAAGGAGGCGCGCTACGCCCGGCGCGTCGGGATGGAGGAAATCAGGGCGAATGACTACAGCCTGAACATCTCCCGCTACGTCAGCACGGCCGAATCGGAGGCGGAGGTCGATCTATTGGCCACGCATCAGGAGTTGGTTGAGATCGCAAAGCAAATTCAGGGCGCGGCGGCGCGGCACAATGCGTTTTTGAAAGAGCTTGGATTGCCGCCCTTGCCGACATAGTTGCTGGAGAGCGCACAGTCGGCTAATAGTCTGCCCCTAGACGGCAGGCCCAACAACGACATGCAACGGACGGTCCGCTCTGCGCACCGCCGTTGAGTTCAAACGTTAGGGAGCAAGGAAGTAGTAACGATGCATATCGGGGTGATTGTCGCCATCATTTTTGCGCTTACTGTGGCTATGATCATGAGCGGACGGGGTGGTGGCAACTTTTATGTGGCAGCGCTTGTCCTTTTGGGCGTGCCTATGCACACAGTTTCCACCACCAGCCAGTTCATTCTGCTGGTTAGCGCCTTGGTGGGAGCCTTTGTCTTTGGGAAGGTCAGGACGATGTCGTGGCTGCTGGCGATTTTCTTTGGTGGGCTGAATGCATCCATGGCCTTTGTCGGGGCGGGGGTTTATGGCGCATTCTTTCGACGGCACGGTGCTGAAAATCATCCTGTCTATTTTGTTGTTTGTCGCTGGCATCGCAATGTTGTTACCAGAAACCCAAGCACACAAGACAGCTATTTCTCGCTTTGGATATTGGAATATCCAAGAGGGTGATAACCGGTATGTGATTAATCTATGGGTGGCGGTACGAATAATTTGATAAACTATCCCCTCAAAACTTACCGTATTGTCTTTATTCACTTTCCTCAGCTCCCTTATTAAAAAAAACGATTCTTCTTCCATTTAGTTGGTAGAAATTGATATAGATAACAGTTGTCAATGGGAAAGGGGGTCTCTTTCGGATGACTATAGGATTAAAAGATGTTTTTTCAACCCGACATAATTAATGAAATTAATCTGTAAGCTTAATTAAGACGAACCGAAACCACTTTGGAGACGCCAGGTTCTTCCATAGTAATGCCGTATAAGGTGTCGGCAATCTCCATCGTCTTTTTATTGTGGGTAATAATAATAAATTGGGAATTGGGGGCAAATTGTTTGATAATAGCGATAAAACGATCAACATTAGCATCATCGAGAGGAGAATCAATCTCATCCAGCAAACAAAAGGGGGTAGGTTTAATTAAATAGAGAGAAAAAAGAAGACTAATCGCCGCCAGAGCTTTTTCCCCTCCAGAAAGCAAACTAATATGCCTTAAACTTTTCCCTCCCGGTTGCACCATAATTTCTACCCCAGTTTCTAACAGGTCATTTTCATCAGTAAGAATAAGTTCTCCTTTGCCTCCCTCAAAAACAAGAGGGATAATCTTCTGAAAATTTTCATTTACCCGGTAAAAAGTATCCCTAAACCGTTCCCGACTGGTGCGGTTAATTTTTTGAATCGCCTCCTGGAGCGAATTTAGAGCCTTTTCCAGATCCTCCGCCTGGGTTTGATAAAAACGGTGTTTTTCCACTTGCTCTTCATATTCTCGTTCGGCATTAAAATTTATCCCTTCCATCATTCTAAGTTGGGCTTGTTCTAACTTTTCTAACTGAACTCTTAGCTCCTCTTCAGAATATTCTCCCTCGTAGTACTCCGCTACAATCTCTTTCAGTGAAACCTGGTATTTATTCTTAATCTTCTCCTCTAAGAAATGGATTTCAGTAGTATACTGGGCAAGTTCATGGTCAAGAGCCTGAATAATTGGATAAAGCTGGTGATATTCCTGCCGCGTATTTTTAAGTTTTTCTTCCACCAAAAAAAGCTCTTGGCGCAATTCTTCCAGTTTATTGGACTGGGAGCTAAGCATCTCTTCTTGCTGCTGGTATAATTTAGTTATCTCGTCTATTCGGGTAATTGCTGCCTTAACTTCTTCCTTTAAAGCAGTTAATTCCTCGGTTAACTCTGACAAGTATTTTTTCCCCTTACTTATTTCATTTTTACCCTGTTCAATCGATCTTTTTCGTAACTCTAAGGTGGAGCTAATACTGGAGATTTGGGTTTTTAAATCGATAAAGCCATTTTTCCAGTGATTAAAACTAACTTCCTGCGAAGCAATTTTTTGCTGACAATCCTTTTCTCGGTTTTGAAGTTCATTAAAATCATTTTCCCTCGCGCTTTGACGAGCAATAAGCTCTTCCCGTTCCGATAAGAGCTTTTCTAACTCCTCTTCTATCTCCCTCAATTCACCCTCCAGTTTCTTTTTTTCTAATACCAAAAAATCCATCTTCCTTTTAATCCGCTCGCTTTCTTCCCGGTTTTGTGATAAATCTCTTTCTTTATGCTGAAGGGAAAGTTTTTGTTGAATTAAAAGTTCTTCCCGATACTTAAGAGCACTTTGGCACTCACTTAATTCTCGGTCTTTTTCTTCTTTGTGGCTTTGGAGATGAGATAATTGCTCAGTTAAGCTAACTATTTTTTCTCCCAGTTCTCTAATTTCCCGGTTCCTTTTTAAAAATCTACTTTCAATCCCGTTATGATTTCCTCCCGTAATAACTCCGAAGGGGTCAATTACTTCGCCGTTTAGGGTAACAATAGTATAAGACGGCGTCTTCTCCCAAATTGTCAGTGCCTGAGGTAAATCTTCTACTACCAAAGTTTTCCCAATAAGGTACCGAATTATATGTTCAAAGCCATCCTTTACCTTAATTAGGTTAATCAAGGGGGTAGCAGAAAAAGAAGAAATGTCTTCCCCTGGCTCTTTCCCAGTAAATAACTTTTCCGTTTTCAAAGGAATAAAACTACCCCGACCAGAAGAATTATCTGTCAAATATTTTACTGCCTCCACCCCTTCTGCCTGGCTTTTAACAATTACATATTGGAGCTTATCTCCTAAAACGGATTCCACCGCAACCTCAAACCGGGGTTCGGTTTCAATAAAATCAGCCACTATCCCTAAAATCCCTTCATTCCCAACTCCTATTTCCTTTCTTTTTTGCAGAATGGAGCGAACCCCTTCGCTGCATCCTTCAAAATTTCTCTGGAGTTCCTGAAGCGATTCTTTCTGGGACTCTAATCGAGCCAAATTTTCTTTTCCAGCGGTAATTGAATCAGTTAATTCTTTGATCTCACTCTGGAGTTGAGAAATTTTTATCAGTAATAATTCCTTTTCGCTTTCTAACCTTTTTTGTTCTTCCCGGATTTTTTCTAATTCCTGGATAATTATTACCTGATTATCTCTTAAGGATTTATACCTTCTTTGGGCCTCAAAAGTTTCTGCTTCATTTTGTTCCAACCGTCGTTGATATTCCTTTTGGGTTCGAGTTCCATGATCAATATTATTTTCCCGCCGGCTTATTTCATAACGAATTTCAAATAATTCTTCTTTTTTGGACTCTAAATTAGTTCTAACCGCAGCCAGCTCCTTTTTTAGCTGGGAGAAAATTTCCTCTTCCGCTTTAAGATTATTTTCTATTTCCTGAAGCTTTTCTTGGAGCTCAAATTTTAATACCTCCGTCCTGGCTACCTCTTCCTCCTCCAATTTTAACCGAAGTAAATTTTCCTCTATTGCTTTCTCGGTGTTTTCTCTTTGGTTTTCTAAGTCGGCAATTTTCTCATTTTTCCGGGTAAGATTATTCTCCTCCTCCCGAAGTAAGTATTCAAGTTCCATTTTCTTTTTTTGTAAAACCGAAAATTTCTCCTCCTCTTCTTGAAGTCCGGCTTTTTTAGCCACTAACTCTGCCTCTAATACCTTCTCTTCTGCCATAAGAATTTCCTGCTGACCTTTTAATTTTTCTAATTCCGTCCGTTTCTGAGCTTCCAAATTAGATAAACTTAAATACTGCCGGGAAGTTAAGGACAATTCCAAACTGCGGATCTTATCTTTTAAGGCTTTAAACCTTTTCAATTTTTTTGCCTGATTGCTCAAAGAATTAAGCTGCTTTTCAATCTCACCTAAAACATCTTTTACCCGGATAAGATTTTGCCGGGTAGCATCCATTTTGCGAAGCGCCTCTTGTTTTCGCGCTTTAAACTTGGAAATCCCTGCCGCCTCCTCGATAAGCACCCGGAGCTCTTGCGGTTTGGAATTAATTATCGCCTCCACTCGACTTTGATCAATAATTGAATAAGCTCTCGCCCCTACTCCAGTATCTAAAAAAAGCTCAGTAATATCTTTTAACCGGCAAGGAGTTTTATTAATATAATACTCACTTTCTCCATTCCGAAATACCCGGCGAGTAACTTCAATCTCCGCAAAATCCTTATACTGGATAGGCGCATTACCGTTATCATTAGCAAATACTACTGAAACCTCCGCCATACTTAAGGGTTTTTTCTGGCGGCTCCCATTGAAAATAACATCTTCCATTAAATTACCCCGGAGCTGTTTGGCACTTTGTTCTCCCAGTGCCCAACGAATCGCATCCACAATGTTGCTTTTACCGGACCCATTAGGACCGACTAAAGCAGTAATGCCAGGAAGAAAAGAAAGTGAAGTCCGATTAAAAAAAGACTTAAACCCACAAATATCAATTGATTTAATCCTCATAACTCCTTTCCTAAAATTCCTTTATTAAAAATAGAGGAGTTTTCGGGAATTCGATTACTTTTACTAAATTAAAAAAAGTTTATCATATAAAACGAAAAAAAACAAGAAAAACTACTATAAAATGTATAAATCTATTTTTCCCCCACAACATATTGTATTAAAAGGATTTATTTCCCTAAAGAAGCACTCTTCAGGCTAAGAGTTTTTTATAAATAAGATTTTTCCCTTGCTGATTATATAAATAACCAAAAACAAAAAATTAGTCTAACCAGAAAACATGGCTATGGAAGATAAAAAAACCGAGGAGAATTGAAAAAAGATAGAAATTTTTGTCCAATTTTTTCCCGACTAAGTAATTTTAAAAAAATCAGCCGGTTTCTTATTTTAGCCTTTCTTCTTGTTTTTATATCCAGTTCCTGGGCAGAAGGCCCGAATATGAAAGAGGGGCGGGGGGAGATAACTGTCAATATGGAAATACCCGGGATGAATATGCCGATGATACCATCTCAGACTTATACTCATTGTATCACTAAAAAAATCTGGTCCCCCAGAGGGAAAAACCCAGGGAATCAGAGTGTAATACCGTTAAAACTGAGGTTAACGGAGATACGGTTTCTTGGGTAATGGAATGTAAGACCAATGAGGGGGTGATAACCAGCAATGGCTATATCACCTATAAAGGGAGTACTTTTGAAGGAGTAGTAAAAGTTAAACATTCGGGTATGGATATGACCCAGCATTTAAAAGGGAAATGGTTAGGACCGTGTAATTAGAAACTAAATTTATCCGGGAAGGTAATCTTTATTAATGTTTTTAAGAGCGCGAAAGATATTATAACGGATTCTTCGATCTTTCTTATAAAAATAATCGAGAAACCGGTTTATTTCTTGGCGTTGAGAATTTGAAGCCGAAGGGCAGGGATTAACTAAAAAAGGGATTCCTACTAAGGTAGCCAGTTTTTGAATTTCTTCTTTGGAGACTAAAGCAAAGGGTCGGATAATAGTTAATTTGCCACCAAAAAAATCTTGACGCGGAAGCATCGTGCTAATCGAACTTCCGTAAATTATATTAAGGAAAAGGGTAGCATTAATATCTTCCAGATGGTGACCTAATACAATTTTATTGCAATTATTTTCCCGGGCAAAAGTAAAAAGTATTTTTTTCCTTTCCCGAGAACAAAAAAAACAGGGATTTTTACGGTTGGCGGGGCTATGAGCTTGAATCCCAATATCAGTATTTAGAGTTTTAAAATCATAAGCTTCTGCTTTTAAATAATCAGTAATCTGTTTGCCTAAGTCCCCATTAAACCCTAAGTCAATATAGATGGATAAAATTTCGTACTTTATGGAAATCCACCGGAGTCGTTCCCTTAAAACCCAAAGAACGGATAAACTATCAACCCCTGAAACTCCCACCACAATTCGATCTCCATTTTCAAGCATCTGAAATTGACTTATGGCTTTTCCCACCCAGGAGAAAACTTTCTGGATATTAGCGGGAAAATATTTTTTTCCTCCTGCCCGGCGGTATGGATTGGAATAGTTGGAACGGTTAAGCACCTCGTCTTTCTTTTCCATTCACCCCAAACCCATTGATTAGTTGATTTCTGCTAATTGTTTCAACTCCTGGATTGTTTTAGCATAATCAGGGGTAGTAAAAACCGCATTTCCCGCAACAAATATATTTCCTCCCGCCTGAGAGATTTGGGCGATGTTATTCAGATTAACCCCTCCATCAACTTCAATATCTATTTTTAGTCCCTTTTCTTTTAATCTTTCCCGCAAACTTCTTATTTTGGGAAGCACTGCGGGTATAAACTCCTGGCCGCCAAAACCAGGGTTAACACTCATAATAAGAATAAGGTCAATTTCGGAAAGGATAAAATCGAGGGTAGAAAGCGAAGTAGCTGGATTAAGGGAAACACCGGCTTTGCAACCCTCAGCTTTAATTCGCTGAACATTGCGATGAAGATGCGGAGAAGACTCTACATGAACAGTAATAATATCCGCACCAGCCTCAGCAAATTTATCAATATACCTATCTGGATCCTGAATCATAAGATGGACATCAAAAGGCAGTGAAGTAATCTTCCGCAGTGAAGCTATTACCGGCGGTCCAATAGTAATATTAGGGACAAAATGCCCATCCATAACATCGATATGCACCCAGTCTGCTCCTGCCTTTTCAATTGCCTTAATTTCCTCTCCCAAACGGGAAAAGTCGGCGGACAAAATTGACGGTGCAATAATTTTTTTTAACCAGCTATTCTGCTCCAATTTCAAGCCTCCTTTACTAACTCTAATATTCGCAAGATGATTTTAAGATTTTGTTTTTAATAATAGAAAGCAGTTCCTTTTCTTTCTTGTGCATCCTTCTTGCCTGCGAGCCCCGGGTTTCATGGTCGTAGCCCAACAAATGAAGAATACCGTGAATAATAAGCAAAGAGAGCTCTTCTTCTAAAGAGTGCCCTTTAGCTTCAGCTTGTTTTTTTGCAGTCTCTACAGATATAACCACATCCCCCAAAAGATAAGGATTAACCTCCCCAAACTCCCCTTCCTTCATTGAAAATGCAAGCACATCAGTAGGATAATTCCGAGCAAGGTACTGTTGATTGAGTTTGGTAATTTCCCGGTCATTAACCAAAGTAAGACTTAATTCTACCTCAGGAGATCCCAAGGCGTTTAAGGTCTCTTTCACCACCTTCCTCACCATTTTTAAGCTTATCTTTTGTTTCCTTTGGCGATTCGTAATCCAGAGCTTCATATTTTTTCGGGTAAATTGGTACTGATAATGTTTTACTCGGATACTCAATTCGCTGATGAAAGATTCCATTGATTATCCGGTTAAAACTTTTAGCAATTTGATTAAGGTCCTTAAGGGTAAGCTCACATTCATCCAGCTGACCATCAGTAAAAAAGCTATTGATTATCCGTTGAACCATACCCTGAACCCGCGCCGGAGTAGGGTCATTTAGAGTGCGGGAGGCTGCTTCTACTGCATCAGCCAGCATTACCAGACCAGCCTCCTTCGTCTGGGGTTTAGGTCCCGGATAACGAAAATCTTTTTCATCTACCACTGCCTCTTCTGTATTTTCTTTTTCTTTGGCTTTCTGGAAAAAAAAGCTGATCAAGCTCGTTCCATGATGTTGCTGAATAATATCAGTAATTACCTTACCCAATCGATATTCCTTAGCTAATTCTACTCCCTCTTTAATATGAGAAATAAGAATCAAGCTACTCATATTGGGGGAGAGTTTATCGTGTTTATTTTCACCACAGCTTTGATTTTCAATAAAGTAAAGCGGTTTACTCATTTTCCCAATATCATGATAATAAGCTCCTACTTTGGCGAGCAAAGGATTAGCTCCGATTGACTCAGCAGCTGCCTCTACTAAAGAGCCGGTAAGGATAGAATGGTGGTAAGTTCCGGGAGCCTGAACTACCAGCTCTTTTAATAACGGGTGGTTTAAGTTTCCTAATTCTAATAGTTTTATATCCGTAGTATAATCAAACAAGACCTCAATCAGCGGGACAACTCCAGTAGCAATAATTCCCGAAAGAACTCCCCCCAAAAAGCCTAAGGCTAAATCACCTATTAAAGGTTGCCATTCTCCCCACCCTCCCCCTTTAATTTTAAGACAGAAGATAACTAAAAGATTTGCTAATCCTACTTTAAAACCTGCTTTTAGTAAAGTAGTTCGCTGGTTACAGGATACTGCTTCTTTAGCTCCAATAAGACTTCCTAATAAAAAATAAAAAAAGTATTCAATCTTATCCCCGGTTAATAAAAGAGAAAAAATTGCCACCAGAACCGAAAATATTGCTGCCGGTTTAATCCCCTTAACCACGCTGATAACAATTGCGCCCAATGCCACCGGAAGAACAAAAAGTAAAGCATCTTCCGATAAAAATAAGGCTTCAGGTTTAGGCATCGCCGACCCTATTCGCATCATCAGGGTAATAATGATTAGCATTATGCTGATAAAGAAAAGGTCCTGATTCCATCGCTTAAGCTTAACCTCTTTAGCCGAAAGGAAAAAACTAAAAATCACGGCAATAATAATGAATATCAAAAGAAAATTGCTTAGGACATTAAAGAAAGGACGCTGGTCGGTTTTAAGCTGACTTAGCTTATTTAACTTAATAAGATGCTCGGAGGTTATTTTTTCCCCCTCCCGAACAATCATCTCTCCCTTTTTTATTTCAAAGAGAACCGGTTTAACCGCTGCTGCTGCCGCAATTTTCCGTTCTTCCGTTTCCCGCTTATTAAAAGTAAGATTTGGTTTTAACAGCGCTTGTGCTATTTCAACAATCGGTTTTACCCCGTCTTTCATCCCCGAAGGTATTACTGTTAGTGCCACCTCTCGGACTTTTAACCGCGCCTGTTCCAGATCAAGCACCTGAAAAAAATCCTTAAAAACAGTTTCTTCTCCGGTAGGAAAGTAGCGGATTACAATTCCCCGATCCTTTTCCGGTTTTAATAGTTCCCGATTGCTTACAATTTTTTGTTCCAAAATTGGACCTAAAATTTGGTAAATATAATTTATTACCTCAGGGGCAAAATTTTTTTTCTCAAGAAAAGCAAAGCAACTATCGGAAATTGATATTCCCAAAAGCTCTTCAAATTCTTCTTTGGAAATTTTTTGCTGGTGGGCAACTTCGCCAGAATCTTCCCCCGCTGGTTTTGACAAAGAATTAAAAGTTGAGTTAAGTTTATTTTCAATCTCCTTTATTAGGTTTAAATCAAAATCATAAACCGGAAGCACTTCCTCTATTGCTTGCTGCTTTTTTTTCGCAGTAGAAGGCTGATCTTCAACCAAAAAATCCTGCGGAGCCTTAATATCTTGGAGTGCTACCTGTCCCAGGGTATAATTAAATGAGGGAGAAGGGACAGAAGAGAAAATAATAATACTTAAAACAAAGCTTAATAAACCGATTAAACTCCATTTCTCGATAGAGTAAAGATTAATCGGCGGCAATTTCACCGGACGATGGAAAAAGTCCCTTCTTGTTTTTTCCTTAGGTGGGTGAGAAGAATTATTCTTTTTGTAAGAAGTTTTCATTTTTTCTGGGAATAGG
>Ga0272448_1004595_pt1 | contig 15649 bp, 15 predicted proteins | sample YNPCB0191_FD_202220 | JGI IMG/M metagenome (GOLD analysis project Ga0272448, IMG submission 202220) | Hot spring sediment microbial communities from Yellowstone National Park, WY, United States - YNP-CB-019-1 | ecosystem: Environmental > Aquatic > Thermal springs > Hot (42-90C) > Sediment...
TCCCTGTGGTAAAGGCGATAAACGATATCAACGGCGATGGCAATCTCGAAATCCTTGCAACAGAATCACATACACTCCATGTTCTTGACAACAATCTAAATGAACTCTGGAACTATACATTCGGCGGCGAAATCAAGACAGCAATCGTTTCCGACCTCGATAACGACGGCGTGAATGAGATAATTGTCGGTGCAGACAAACTTTATGTGTTAGGTACTCCCTCAATTCACATAAACGGAAATGATGATTTTGCAAATCAAGCAGCAACAAATGGCTGGCAGGACAATGGCTCGCAGGGAAATTCGCACATCATAGAAAATTACGACATTGATGGTATGGGCGGTGGCATACTGTATCTGGGTAGAGAACACATCGGTGTGGTTTGTGATACTGAACTGTATATTATGGAATGCAACAAGCGGCGCATCGGAGCTGTATGGCACTGGGATATATCTGAAAAATCTTCAACACGGAAGACTTGAAAACAACAACTGCTCGGGTAATTAATTCTTATAGCATTATGCAATCTACATCACATCCAGGTCGCCGGGCAACATCAACCACCACAACAACTTCTACCAGAACAACGGTGCGAGCAAGGGCGTGAACGGTAACTGCCAGGCATACGACGATGTTGGCGGTAACTACTGGTACGACAACACCACAAAAGAAGGCAACTACTGGAGCAACTGGGACGGGAATGGCTGGGGCACTCCCAACGCATATCCCATTGATGGCGGTGCAGGTGCATGTGACATGTATCCGCTATCACAGCCGTGGACGGGAGTAGCGACACTATCTGAGCGATGTAGCGGAGAGGGGTTTGGGTGCGGGGATTGGCAGTGCAGTGAGCAATTGGTGTATGGGGGAAATGTTAATAAGTATGGGGAAAAAGCGGGGAGTATTTCTTTTCTAACTACGCTCAGGTGTGAATCAAGATTGATAAGTTGCAAGAAAAAATTCAACACAGCAGAAATGAACGAAATATTTATAAATAAAGCAACTATAAAGCAATCAAGGTGATTAGATGCTCTATCCACCCCAGGAGCCAGTATATGGTCCTCAGCAGTATCCGCAACCAGCACCATATGGAGTACAACCACCGAAGAGTAAGAAGAAGTTCCTAATCATCGCTGTCATCGTTGTGGTTGTGGTGATCATAGTTGCGGGAACTCTCGTGGTGTTTTTTGGGAAACATCCTTTGGTTGGAAAATGGAAACTGGACTATATGGAGGATCGGGACGGCAAGAAAAGCTACTATGACGAAGAGCTTATATTCGAAAGCAACGGGAATTTTACAATGGTTTACTATCAATGGGTAGTAGAGGGTAAATGGAAAGACATAGGCGGTGGAAAAATTGAGATTACCACTAACGGTAAGACACAGGAGATGAAATACTCTATTAATTGTGACCGGTTGACTCTCGAATGGGATGTTTTTAAATATTACTACACAAGAGTATATTAGAGGTGAAAATGGCCATGGCAACCAACTGGGATGATTACTTCCGTTTCCAAGGGCTTGATCCGAACATACTCAAAGACCAACAAAATGTATCGCTCAAGATTGGAACCTGGTGCGGAACGCGTTCTTTTTCGTGGTATAATTTTTTAATTAACAGAATTAGTAGTGCCACCCAGCGAGGACTGAGTTTCACAATCGAAGGTTTCCTACAGCATTTATTTTCATATCCAAAGATTGATTCTTCCCGTGGTTTTGGTTTTTCCATCGTACCAATTCTTCCACTTACATTTTTCGCACCAGACGGAAACATCGTGTTATTTGACGACGAAACACTTACATTTATCGGCAAGTATGATCCTCCGTTTGGTTTGATATCTACTACTTCTTTTTTTACTGGTCGGAGATTCATACAGCGGTTTGATGCAGGTCATCTGGGTGGCGTCGTACTGTATAGCCAGTGGTTAAATATAGATTTAACTGGAGCCACAAATAAATTGAATAGACCCTATGGTTTTCTAGTCCATGGTATGTATGCTAAGCAGTTTAAGACAGTTTTTACACCCGAAAAACTGAGTTCTGCCATTTTCAAACGGGACGCTGCTGATCTCCTTCTAAGTGGACGCCTAATGAAAGCTATTTGGCAACTGGTAAATGAGACACAGACAAAGAATGTATTTGTGGAAGAACATAGTGGGATGCCAGCAGATTGGGAAAAAAACATTCAAAACCTCCTAGCTCAATCTAGACAAACTACATTAGAGGAGTTACTGGCATTGTTTGAGTTCGGCATTGAATATAGATATCGAGCGACGCATCTCAACAATCCTGCGGATGAAGCTCTATATTACCAATATCCCTCCTTTAAGGTGTTCTGAGAGCGGACGATGAGTACAGCCCTTTACATGCCATGATGCAAAAAACCTTATCTACGGTGTGCATTTGCGGTTTGAGACCATGCTCACAGAGATGATATCAGGTATTTATCTGAGAAGGCACTGGCAGTGAGAAGGCACATCATCAGAATGATTTACCATGCAAAGTCGGGACACCCTGTGGTAGCCTCTCTGCCACGGACATACTTGTCACACTCTACTTCAAGTATCTCCGCCACGACCCGAAAAATCCCGGCTGGCTGGAGCGAGATAGATTCGTGCTGAGCAAGGGGCATGCGGTGCCTGCACTTTATGCAGTGCTTGCTGAATGCGGTTATTTCCCGGTTGAGGAACCTAAACTCCTCATGTTTTAGGCACTATGTCATCTAATTGCAGTTTTTGAAGAATAGCCCTTTCCTTCCTGCTTACCTCTGAGGTAACCTCGGAGCCATCCAGTAGTTCTATTTTTTTGATCTTGGCGAGTTCCAGCAGTAAACCTTCAACAGAGTATTCATTGAGTAATCCGCTTTCTCTCATTCGTCTCAGCAAGCCGAAGTACAATGCCAGCGAAGCGAAAATGACCAGGAGATAGCCCTTCACTGTGTTTTCTTTGTGGACACGCAAAGGCAAAGTCCCAAGGTCGTTCTTGATTGTTTCGAACATCTTTTCTATCATGTCCCTACTTCTGTAAAACGCAAGTGCAGTATCCCATCTCATGTCGCCGTTATACAGCAGTATGGTTTTACCCATCCTGTTGACCGTTCGTGAAATAGCCTTGAACCTTCTCGTCAGCCTTAGTGTTCCATCCACCACTTTCCATGAGAAGTATGGCGCAAGTTTACCTGCAACATCTTCTACAACCCTGTCTGCCTGCTCCCAACTGTGAATCTTTCTCCCATTTAATTTTGTCTCCGCTTCTATCAGTCTACTGTAGAAGGTATTGGTCTCCTTTGAGCGTCGCATCTCGTCAAAATAGAGAAAGTAACCAATCTCCTCACCTCCTATTTCTATTCTACCATTGTGTAATGGCAAGCAACATCGGTAACATAGCCATGTTGGGGAGGAATACCACAGATACCCACATAAGAGCGTTGGTTGTTATACCAATCTCTAAATTCTGGCAGTAGTGCTGCATGGTCATAAAACATGCCTCACAAGTGCAGTACCTAATGTTTAGGAACTACGGTTTTATAACGCACACAGCGTTGCCACACCCTTCAATCGAGTTGAAAATAATCAGAATTCACATTCATTCCTATTTTTGCATATATGAGAGAGTAGGTTACTTCATGACCAAATCTTTCGCTTACTACCAGACCATGCTCAATTAACTCATCAAGATTCTTGTAAAAAAGCCTTCCAGATGTATTTTTCCATCTGCCATTCTCTTTAATTTGGTTAAAAAGTTCGCCGGTGTTAATTCCCCTCTTTGCATATATCACTTTTAGAATAAACCTACTTAAGTCGTCAAGTGAGAAAATTATGTGCGAGTCGATATCCAGTATCGCTCGTTCCATATCTTCGAATGTGATTGTAGAAGTACCATACGCATATGCCATGCCGCAATAGCGGAAAAAATCTCTTAAATTTCCTTTGGAACGTTTAGCGACCAGCTCAATCGCTTCATCCGTGAAATTGTATGAATAATCGCACCGTTGCATTCGTTCCTGAAGCCATCGTTTCAGTTCAGCTGTTTTTAAGGTTGAGAGAATAATCGGCTTATGTGTGACTGCGTAGTCCCTCTCCTTTCGCGCTTTGAACTCTCTTTTAGTTAGGTCACAGAAAAATATACGCTTTCCAGCATTTACATTCTCTGTTATTTTCTGATAAATCGAAATAGCAGTAGTATTATCTACACGATTTATGTTGTCCACAAGAAGCAACTCAGTATCTTCTATCTGCTTCCTGGTCTCTTCTTTATCATAATCTTCTACACTTATCTTGAACACTTTTAAACCGGATTTTTTACCCAGTGCAGCAATTACATTGAGCATTGAACTTTTACCAGTTCCTGTGTCACCTAAAATGGGAATACACATTTTCATCCGTTTGCCAATCATATTCATTGCGTAGGTGAGTTCGCTGCTTCTATTCACAAATAAGGCCTCGATTTTATCTTCTGGGATTTCTCCAACATAAAAGGGGTCTTCTTTCATGCTCAAACTGTAAGAGGTTAAAGTACATAAAGATTCTCATGATTTTCAAGTTTCCAAGATTTGCACTTTGCATAAAGCTTTCAAGATTTTCAATTTGTACACCACACCACCCCTTGTAATGTCAACCGACATCGGTAACACAGTAGCGTTGGGCAGGAATACCGTGGATACCCATATAACCAGGTGAGAAATAACTGAGCAAAAAATGTGACCATATCAAGTTGACTTTACATTTCAAAATGCGGTTTTTGTGACCGTATAGCAACTGCCTCATCTCATAACCTTTCGTAAACTCGGTATATCGCTTATTAAATGAGATAGCACTCCCAGGACAACAGGTATCAGATAAGCATTAAAGAAAAGATAAAATGCCACAATGACAAGGACTGAAGAGATTATGTGTGTCTTTACCACAGTCCTCAACACGCCAGTTTTCGTCATCACATCCATAAAGGTCTCGAATTTTCGATACATCTCGATGGGATTTTTAAATGGTTTCAATTGCTCCACTTTTTTCGATTTAAGAACTGCAAGCACATACACATCTAAATCGATAGCTGCAGATAGCAGTGCACCAGTTAAAATCCATTTTCCAATTTCAATGAGAGACAGTTCTGAAAAAATACAATTCCTGCTATAGCAATAATCAAACTCGCAATCAAAAAATGGTTATGTGGTAGCATGTTGTGACCCTCTATAAAGGAGATATGCTTCAGTTTATATATGTGTTGCGTTCAAGCAATTGCACCCTGTGCAACTTGATGCATGCCAGATATACACACACTGCACATGCCCATGCGCGTTACTGTGATGGGAAAAGGTTTATTAGTACTGTTTCACATTCCGCTCTGTGCAATTAAGAAGGATATTTTCGCAGGTCATATCTAAAAAGGAGTGGCTCAACAGCACTTCACTCGTGTTTCAGGTCACCATAATTCTTGGTGTGCTCTCGTACTACATCTTCATTGACTATTTTTCCACGGTATTCTATGGTTTCACAATAATCCTCATGGCACTGTGCATACTTGCAATTTCAATCACACTGTATGCACTTATGAAGGACATGTCCTGGCTTAAGTCACTCAAACCCGTCAACATACTTTTTCTGTGCGGGCTTCTGCTCCTCTTCATCGAGGCATTTTATCACAGTGCTGGTGCAGAAATACTCGCATATCCACATGTAGTTGTTTTCAGCACAGGCATTGTGCTTCTCCTTGCGGGTACATATTTCGTGCTCAAAATCTCAGAATTTGAGAATAAACTCGCAACATCTCGGATGCTCTGGCTCACAGGAAATGTGCTCTTTCTATTTGCAGTTTCAAAGCACTACCTGGAGAGCACTGCATTCTCAATCAGGGATAGCATCATGCTCACTGGCTCAGCAATTATTTCGTTCGTTGGTATCTTTCAGTATGTACTCCTTGAAAACTACAACCGTGAACTTGAGAGTGCAATGGTGCTCGGTGATGCGAAGTATGTCGCTGGCAAGTTTGATGAGGCACTTGAGCATTATGAGCAGGGACTTGGCATTGACGAGAAAAATGCGTACCTGCTGGGAAGAAAGGGTTCTGCATTACTGCATCTCGGAATGACGGAGAGTGCGTTCAGGGTATATAGCATGGCAGTAGAGCTGTATCCAGCAAACCCTGACTTGTTGATTGGTGCTGGTGTCTGTGCATCAAAAATGCAGAAGTACAGCATGGCACTAGAATTTTTTCAGAAGGCAGAGAAGATTCAGAAAACGCCAGAGTTATACAACAATATCGGAAATGTGCTCTCAAGTATGGGCAGGATTGAGGATGGACTTAAAGCATATGCCCGTGCAATTGAAATGGAGCCAATGTATGAGAGCCCGTACCTTAATGCGGCAAATGTGCTTACCAGGGAAAAACGCTACCGTGAGGCAATCTCGCTGGTCACCAAACTCCTGGAACTCAAACCAAACTGTGCTGAGGCGTACTATGCACTCGGCATGATACAGCTTGAAATGGGTGAGTATGAGAAGAGCATCGAATCAATTGATGCGGCAATCCTGCTAAAGCCGTCATACAGCGATGCATGGATTCGTAGAGGAATTGCACTGGCAAGGGCGAGAAAAGGCGGACTCGCACAACTTGCAGCAAAGCCGATGCCTGGCGATACGAGAAAATCTGCAATATTGAACATGCTCAGAGAGCGTATCTTCTCAACGCTTGAAGAATATAAGCGCATTGCTGGAGGCGTTGCGGAGAGATTGGAGCAGGGTGTTGATGTGCATCCGCCAGAAATTGAATCACTGGGTGAGGAAGCAAAGCATGCGTTTGAGGTAAAGGATTTTACGAAGGTGGAGAGCATTGCTAAACGCGTTCTGGAGCGTGAACCAGAAAATCTTGATGCACTCATTTTGCTCGCAAATTCTGCAGAAAAACTCGGGAGGTATGGAGATGCATGCAATGCCTACAGAAAGGCATGTAAGTTGAAACCTTCACCAGAACTTTTCATGCGGTGTGCAATTGCGTCTGCGATGGCAGGATTCTGGCTCGAGGCAGTTGAGGTTCTGGATGAATTACTTGAGACGCATAGAGATTATGTGGATGGCTGGGTGCTCAAAGGCGTGCTCCTCTACTTCCTGGAAGCTCCGATGGCAAGCCTTGAGTGCTTTGAGTACGCAATCGCATTTCAGCCAGACAATCAAGATGGGTGGTACGGAAAAGGACTGGCACTCATGAAACTCGGGCTCGAGAACGAGGCAATTGCATGTTTTTCAAAGGCAAAGGGTTTGAGCATGCAGTTCTCAGAGATATTTGCCATATTGCCAGATAAACAGAAGACACTTGGGGAGTACCTTCGTATGGCCATGCAATTTGCAAATCAGAAGAAATTCAACGACGCAATGCGCATTCTGAACTTTTTATTGAAAATGAAGCCAGACGATGAAAACATATGCTACTTTGCAGGCATCGTTTATGCCACAATGCGGAAATACAGAAAGGCGGAGGAACTTATTAGAAAAGCGATGCAGAACGACCCGGATAAGGAGGACTTTGTAATAACGCTCTCTGAAATTCTCAGGAAGACCCGGCGGGCACAGGAGAGCAGAGCACTGTTGAGGCGGTTTGTTGAGGAGCATAAAAAAGCGGGTATTGGTGTGTATCTGGAGTGTGCACTTGCGTGTATTGCCCTCGATGACTTCAAAGAGGCGCAACGGTATCTTGATATAGCAGAGAAGATTGAGCCAGACAATGAAAAAATAAGGCAGATACGAAAGATGTATTATCAAGGGACCTTGTAGACACTTGCAGATGAGGCGAAGTCCTCGGGCATATTTGTCTACGACCTTGGTTGATAATACAATCTCTTTGAAAGAATGAAATATTCGTTTCGAACAACATCTCAATCATGCTGAGATACCCGCAACTACCTTTATATATCCGCACAATCTCATGCGTGCATGGAATGGATTTATCTTCAGGATGCATATCTAAAGGAATTTGATGCCACGGTTTTAGCATGTCGTGAAAACTCGGTTTTTCTAGATAAATCTGCCTTTTATCCTGGTGGCGGTGGTCAGCCATGTGATACTGGCGAGATTATTTCCTCCGCAGGAGTTGCCAGAGTTATCCGGGTTGAGAGCGAGGCGCATGTGATTGATGGCATACTTCCCAGGAACAACGAGGTAGTGCACTGCATTCTTAACTGGGAAAGACGGTATAAAATAATGCGTACACATACTGCAGTGCATGTAATATCTGGTGTTGCATACAAGCGATTTGGTGTTACAATCACGGGTAATCAGCTGTACGAGGGCTCAGCGCGGCTCGACCTCTCATTTGAGAACATGAGCAAGGAACTCGCACAGAAAATTGTGGAGGAGAGTAACATTGTGGCTGCGAGTGGATTAGAAGTCAGGGCGTACATGATTTCCAGGGAAGAATTTTCAAAAAATCCAGATTTAATGCGTGTAAATCCAGAACTCTATCAAAAATATGAGCACATCCGTGTTGTAGAAATTACTGGCTTTGATGCACAGGCAGATGGTGGCACCCATGTGCGAAATACCTCAGAAATTGGAAAGATAAAATTCAAGAGTTATGAGAGCAAGGGCAAAAAGAACAAGCGCATCTACATCGACCTTGAATAAGTTCTCATCTGTACATTTTTTTCAGAATTGCCAGGTTCCTGAAAAGCATGCTTGTTGTCACCGGTCCAACACCACCAGGCACTGGCGTGATATAACTGCATTTTTCCAGCATACCATCGAAATCCGCATCACCCGTAACTCTGCCAGCAACACGATTCATCCCGCAATCAATCACAAACGCACCATCCCTTATCATGTCCGCCTTCAAAAACCCGGGTATGCCCACACCGCAAACCACCACATCCGCACCTGATGTGAACATGGCGAGATTTTTTGTGTATTCATGACAAATTGAGACCGTAGCATTTCTAGCCAGTAGCATGATTGCAAGCGGTTTTCCAATAACTGCAGAGTGATTTACAATACAAACTGGCGCCCCGGTTAAATCAAAATTCACATGCTCAATGATTTGCATCACCGCAGCAGGTGTGCAGGGGAGTGGAACATCTGCATCTAACTTCCTGAAGAGCACACCCATGTGAGATGCACACATGCCCTCAATGTCTTTTTCTGGCGGCAGGAATTTGTACACACGCTCCATATCTATGTTTTTAAATGGACCCTGTATCAGAATGCCATCACAATCCTTCAGTGCCTCAATTCCGTGCGCAATTTCTTCAATTTGCACACTTGCGCTGATGCAGATTTCTTTCACAAGCACATCCAGATTTTTTGCACTTCTTTTAACTACGCCAGCATATATGCCCGCAGCATCCGCATCGCTACGGAGCACTCCGATACAACTGCCCTTTACCTCACTCCCATACCTGCTGTAAATCTGCTCTGCAATTTCTCGCCCATTTATCACGGTGCTCAAGTCAATCACGTTTTCTTTTCAATTGCCAGAACATGAATGTCAAATATCAGGGTCTTACCTGAAAGCGGGTGGTTCGTGTTTACACCATATGCATCCTCTGGCGGAATTGTCACCCGTTTCTTTTCACCAACAGACATACCCAGTACTGCGTTTTCGAAACCTCTGATCACCCTTCCCTCACCAATTTTAAATACAAACGGAGCGTAATCCTGTCTTGGATTGTACATTCGATGCTTCTTTGCAACCTCAAGTATGTTTGTATCAAATACCTGGCCATTTGTGAAGTACCCAACATACTCCACGCTTACCGTGTCGCCTTTTTCCGCCTTTTTTTCCCGCATGCTCCGTAATTACCATACTTAAATTTAAGTATTTCCTCAACATGAGGGTAATGACAAGTATGTATGAAGATGTAAGAATCTATGAGCTAAAGAAGATGGACCTCAAAAACGCAATTGTGATTGACGGGTTTCCCAGCGTGGGCCTTGTTAGTTCCATCGTAGCAAATTTTCTGATTACTGAACTAAAACTGGAACAGATTGGAATACTGGATGCTCCGCAGTTTCCCGTGGTCTCGCTCATAAAGAACTCAGAACCGCATCATCCCGTGCGAATTTATGCGGGCTCAAAGTTATCTGGTAGAGGCGATGGAGATAAAATTGTGGTATTTACATCAGAACTCCAGCCACCCCCGAATATGGTGAAGGTAATTGCAAATACAATGCTCGACTGGATTGAGGAACAGAAATGCGGGCTTCTCGTATCACCAGAGGGCCTTGTGATTGAGGACGGAGGCGATGAGGACAGCAGAGCCGGAATGAATGTCTATGGGGTCGGCAGCACAAAGCGGGCAAGGGAGTTGCTGGTTGAGCCAAATGTGTTTCCGTTCACCGAGGGAATCATTACAGGTATTGCGGGCGTGCTTCTAAATGAGGGAAAAATCAGGGACTTTGATGTGATCTGCCTGCTTGCAGAGGCGTATCAGGACATACCAGATGCACGGGCTGCAGCAAAGGTGATAGAGGTACTGGACCGCATTCTCCTGCACACAAAACTTGATGCAAAACCACTGTATGAGGAAGCCCTGCGCATCGAAAGGGAGCTGCAGAAGATACGGGAGAAGAGCAAGACAACAAAGACAGTGCCACCTCCCAGTTCCTCAATTTACAGGTAGGCATGAAGGCAGTTGCATGTTTTTCTGGCGGCAAGGATTCCACATATGCTGCATTTCTTGCTCTTCAGATGGGGTTCGAGATTGAGCAGGCACTTATATTCATACCAGAAAGCAGGGAATCATACATGTTTCACAGCCCGAACATAGTGCATGCAGGCACAGTTGCAGGGTGCATGGGGCTTGAGCCAGTAATTGTAGAGGTTCATGGAGACGAACTGGCGTGTATTGCCAGAGCATTTGAGGCGGTGGATGCGGATTACATCATCACAGGCGCCATTGCATCAGAGTACCAGCATGAGAGATTTGGATACGCTGCCTATTCTGCGGGAAAGCACTGCATATCGCCACTCTGGCGCAGAAATCAACTCAGTTTGTTGCGTGAGATTGTGGATGCTGGCATGCGTGTGATATTCGTTGGTGTATTTGCCGAGGGACTGAGCAGTGAATGGCTTGGAAGAGAACTGGATAAGGCAACAATTGAAAAACTGAAGGAACTGCAGGAGAAATACGGAGTGAATCCCAGTGGGGAGGGCGGGGAGTATGAGACGCTCGTGGTTGATGCCCCGTTTTTCACCAGAAAAATCGAGATTGGTGCAGTTGAGGTAACCGCAGATGCTACAAGTGCCAGAGCGGAGATAAAATCGATGTGGACAATGCCTAAATAAACCCATGAATTTGCGTGCAGAAAGTATTTTATAAGATGAGGCAATGGATAGATGGAGGGAATATTTATGAAGAATGCCAGGAGAGCAAAACGGAAAAGCAGGATTGTTGAGAAACCGAGTGTTGCGGTGCTTGGTGCGGGCCATGGTGGACTTGCAATGGCAGCCCATATCTCAATGATGGGTTTCGATACGAGGATATACACAAGAAATGCAGAAAGAATCAGGGCAATTCAGGAGAGAAGCGGAAAAATTGAACTGCAGGGAATCATAACTGGCTTTGGAAATGTGTACGCAACTGAGAGCTTGAAGGATTGCCTCGATGGCGCAGATTTAATCATGGTTGTTGTTCCTGCAATGGGACATGCGTATTATGCTGAGCACTGTGCACCCTACCTTCAGGATGGCCAGATTGTTGTGCTGAATCCCGGGCGCACAGGCGGTGCACTTGAATTTGCAAACATCCTCAAAAACAAAGGATGCAGGTCAGATGTGATTGTGTGCGAGGCGCAAACCCTGATATATGTTTCGAGGCATACGGATGTTGCACAGGCACACATTTTCCAGATAAAAAATACGGTGGCATGTGCCGCCCTGCCAGGTTACAGAACGCCTGAAGCCCTCAGGGTAATCAACAAGGTTTATCCCCAGTTTGTGCCTGCGAGCAATGTGCTGGAAACAAGCATGGATAATATCGGGGCAATATTTCATCCTGGCATTACACTGCTAAATGCTGCACGAATTGAAGATGAGAAATCTGACTTTGAGTTTTATATCGAGGGTGTGGGACAGACCACATCAAAAATTCTTGAGAAAATGGACATGGAACGGGTTCTGGTTGCCAGAACACTTGGCATACGGGTACACACTGCAAGGGAATGGCTCTATCTTTCATACGACAGCGCAGGAAAAACGCTCTACGATGCAATTCTCGGAAATCCAGCATACAAGGGAGTAATGGCACCAAGGACACTCCAGCACAGGTATCTTTACGAGGACATTCCATTCAGCCTTGTTCCACTGGAAGAATTCGGGAAGTACTCAGGAATAGAAACTCCTGTGATAAGTGCCATGACTACGCTTGCCAGCACACTCCTCGAAACTGACTTCAGAAAGGATGGAAGAACGCTGGAAAAGATGGGAATCAAGGATTACAGCATAAAGAAGTTGAGGAAATACATCACAACAGGGGTATGAAAGATGAAACGGATTGTCGGTGCAACGATCGGTAACTGCATTCATGTGATGGGTCTTCACCATTTTCTGGAACTTGCTGCATCACTCGGATATCAAACAGAATTTCTTGGACAGGGGCTGAGCATCCCGCAGGTTGTTGAATTCTGCCTTAAAGAAAAGCCAGATATTGTAGCGCTCAGTTACCGCCTCACACCGGAGACAGCAGAGCCCATGTTCCGTGAGTTGAAGGAAGCAAGGGAGAAGCACAACTTAAAATCCACATTTATATTTGGAGGCACTCCCTCCGTTGCAGAGAAGGCAAAGGCATCTGCTGCATTTGACCGTGTGTTTTCAACCGAGAGTACAATGGATATTGTAGCATATCTCAGGGGAATACAGAGCAGGCGGGAGAGCTGTGCAATGGCACAAACACTACCTGAACGCATTGAGCAGACCTATCCCTACCCGCTCATCCGCCACCACTATGGAAGGCCCACATTGGAAGAGACCGTGGAGGGCGCGAGAAGGATTGCGGAGAGTGGTGTGCTTGACATTCTCTCGATTGGTCCAGACCAGAATGCACAGGAGTTCTTCTTCAGGCAGGAGATTATGCACAACGCACTTGATGGTGCGGGTGGTGTGCCGTTACGCAAGCCAGAGGACCTGACCGAGATTTACCTTGCCACACGCTGTGGAAACTTCCCGCTTGTTAGATGCTACAGTGGCACAAATGACCTGGATAAATGGGCGGTCATGCTTAAAGAACGCATAAACAATGCCTGGGGTGCAATTCCAGTTTGCTGGTACAGTGAACTTGATGGAAGAAGCAGGAGAACTTTGCGTGATGCAATCAGGGAGAACATTGAGGTGATAAGGTGGCATGCGCAGAACGGTGTGGCAGTGGAGGTGAACGAGTCGCATCAATGGGCACTGAGATACTGCTCGGATGTAATTGAGGTGGTAACTGCATACATCGCAACCTACATTGCAAAGTGTGCTGGTGTTATGCACTATGTGATGCAGTACATGTTTAACACCCCGCCCGGTGTTTCACCAAAAATGGACCTGGCAAAGATGCTAGCAAAGATGGAAATGGTCGAGGCAATGCAGGATGAGAATTTTCGGATTTACAGGATGGTGAGAACTGGACTTGCCAGTTTATCTGCGGATTTCAATGTGGCAAAGGGGCAGATGGCTTCCTCAATTTTCTTTGCGATGGCTATAAAACCGCACATCGTCCATGTTGTTGGCTACTCAGAAGGAGACCATGCAGCAACTGCTGATGAGGTGATTGAGAGTTGCAAGATTGCAAGGGGTGCAATTGAAAACGCACTGCTTGGCTTACCCGACTTTGCATCTGATAACGAGGTACAGGAGAGAAAGAGAAGGATAAAGAGTGAATGCAGTGTGTTGCTGGATGCCATAAAGAACATGGGCGATGACACCGATGCAGCGCTTGCAGACCCGGATGTGATTGTTAAGGCGATAAAAATTGGATTACTGGATGCGCCACAGTTAAAGGGAAGACCGTGTGCAAGGGGCAGAGATGTGACAAGAATAATTAACGGAGCATGTATGTCTGTTGATCCTGAGACCGGTGAGCCGATTGATGAGAAAGAGCGCATCAGAAGGATTCTGGGGAGTGGTGGAAAATGAGCGGTATTGCGGGTGTAATTGGAGAGGAGGATACGCACACCGTTAAAAAAATGATTGAAAGGATGGAACATCGGGGCGGAAAAAAGAAAACGATTACAGGAAAAAACTTTGCGTTCTGCGTGGCAAGTTCAAATGCATGCGATGTGTATGCAAGCGAGGAAACAACCTGTATTTTAGACGGGTTGGCAGTATGGCATAGATTTAAGGGTGCAGAGGCAATCGCAAGGAGCAGTGCTCGTGGAAAGATTGAGCAATGCATGGGTGCGTTTGCAGGAGTGGTCTGGAACGGAAAGGAGTTTCATCTGTTCCGTGACCATTTTGGTGTGAGACCCATGTACTACGCAAAGGTCGGAGAACTTGTGTACTTTGCCTCTGAATTAAAGGGATTTCTACCACTCTTACCCTGTATGCCAGAATACATAAATCCTGGAGAGGAGGTTATAATAAGTGAGGGAAAAACTCATCGCAGGCGTTACCATGTACTGAAGGCAGCGGAGAGGGCAAGTGAATGTAGCATGGATGCGGCAATAAAAAAACTGGATGCATTGCTCAGGAGAGCGGTTGCATTCAATCTCTCAGAGAAGTGTGGTGCCCTGCTGAGCGGAGGAATCGATTCATCGTGTATTGTGTGGTATGCATCAAAGAAACTGCCAGATTTACGCACATTCACCGCATGCTTCAAGGAAGGCAGTGATGATGCAATTCATGCAGAGGCACTTGCTGATGAACTCGGGATAAGGCATAAAACTGTGGAATACGACCTTGAAGAAATGCTCGCAGTACTCACAGATGTGATATACTACCTTGAATCATTTGATTTTGCACTTGTGAGAAGCGCTATTCCAAACTACATTGTGGTGAGAGAGGCATCAAGGTTTGTGGATGCACTGCTCTCCGGAGAAGGCGGTGACGAACTTTTTGCTGGCTATTCATACCTGAAAACAATCAGGGGCTCTCTGCAGGAGGAGCTGATTTATCTTCTGTATTCCGCACATAACAATGCGTTTCAGCGGGACGATAGAATGTTCTTTGCCCACGGTGTTGAGTTCCGTGTGCCATTTGTGTATCAGCCAGTTGTGGAATTTGCATACACACTTCCTGCATCATACAAAATTCATAATGGTGTTAACAAGTATGTGCTCCGCAAACTGATGAATAAAATCGGATTGCCAGAATACATAACAGAGCGGGAGAAACGCAAATTTTCAGACGGTGCGGGTTCCATGTTTGCAATTGAGAAATTTGTGGATGCAGCGATTGAAGATGATGCATACAGGGCGGCAAGGGAAAAACATAGTTTCCTGCGTTACAAGGAGGAGCTGTATTACTTCCAGATTTTCACAGAGCATTTTCCTGAGAACTGGACGCATTTGGTCGGGTTCACGAAGAGGCCAGAGCGATAAATCCACTGATGTTGGCAGTGATGGGGATTAAAGATTCGGGCTTCTACTATATAAAACCATACGGTTCTCAGCATTTCCCGTAGGCTTTTTGTTTTTGTGTTATTTTCCTTCCATAAAAAAGGTGATGGGATGTGTGAGATATACTCAA
>Ga0272448_1004596_pt1 | contig 15644 bp, 15 predicted proteins | sample YNPCB0191_FD_202220 | JGI IMG/M metagenome (GOLD analysis project Ga0272448, IMG submission 202220) | Hot spring sediment microbial communities from Yellowstone National Park, WY, United States - YNP-CB-019-1 | ecosystem: Environmental > Aquatic > Thermal springs > Hot (42-90C) > Sediment...
CCGGAACATGTCAGGCGCCGCGCGATATCCCCGACACGGTAGCTCATGCCAATGCTGCCGCGGCTGAGGCCATGTCGCTCATGGGGAAGGGCAAAGTGGTCATCGAGCCCACCATTGCTGAAATTGTGGAGGAGCTGTGCAGCGGCTGCCGCGTGTGCAATGATCTGTGTGCCTATTCGGCCATCTCGTACGATCCCGTGGCGAAGGTGAGCCGGGTGAATGCAGCCCTGTGCAAAGGGTGCGGCGTATGTGTGGCTGCCTGCCCATCTGGCGCAGCACAGGCGAAGGGCTACACCGATCAGCAAATTTTCGCCGAGATCGAAGGAATCATGGCGGCGCTTGCCAGGTAGTCCAGATGTCTGATGTTGTGCAGACGTCGGACATCCAGACTTGCCGCACAATGGTGACTGGTCATCGTTGTCCTGGAAACGATTGTGCCATGCTTGCCTGGCATCTTCGGTGTTCCAGAAGTGACGGACAGTGAGCGGCTCTTCTCTGATCTCTCCCCGCCTGGTGGGAAGGGACGCACGGATCTGGGAAGCCGGGTTTTTCGCCCGCTTTGCGAGGGGTAAACCTGCAAGAGAGGCTCTCCGCCTCCCCTCATGGGGGATGGTGGGGACTTCCAACAGGAATCTCGTTATCCGAACGGCTAATAGTTACGCAAGATGGGCTACTCGATGCATGGCAGACATTGGCTATGTGGAGGGAGTGTTATGCCTGATCAATCATTCGAGCCTAAGATCGTGGGCTTTCTGTGCAACTGGTGTAGCTATCAGGGTGCCGACATGGCGGGGACGGCGCGCATGCAATATGCACCGAACGTCCACATCATCCGCGTCAACTGCTCCGGGCGGGTTGACCCCAGCTTTATCCTCAAGGCCTTCAGCGAGGGGGCAGATGGCGTCTTGGTGGCCGGTTGCCACCCTGGTGACTGCCACTATACGAGCGGTAATTTCAAGACCATGCGGCGTATGCCGCTCGTTGAACGTCTTTTGGCAGACTTTGGCATCGAAAAGGGGCGTTTCCGGCTGGAGTGGGTGTCGGCAGCCGAGGGTGCCAAATGGGCACGGGTTGTCAATGAAATGACCGAGCAGGTTCGGCGGCTTGGGCCACTGAACTGGAAAGAGCAGGTCGTGAATAGATAGTTATCGCGGGAGGTCCCATGGCCGAGAAACTGAAACTGGCCCTCTATTGGGCGGCTACCTGTGGTGGCTGCGAGGTTGCTGTTCTGGATCTTAATGAGAAGATCCTGGATCTGGCTGCCGTGGCAGATATTTATCTGTGGCCGGTGGCAATGGACTTCAAGTACAAGGATGTGGAAGCCTGGCCGGAGAAGTTTATTGACGTGTGTCTGTTCAATGGCGCCATTCGCAATTCCGAAGGTGAACACATGGCCCATCTCCTGCGCGAGAAGTCAAAGGTACTAGTGGCCTTTGGCTCGTGCTCGTGCTTCGGTGGGATTCCCGGCCTGGCTAACGTGGCCAACGCGACGCAGGTGATGAACCGTGTCTATCAGGAGACGTGGTCAACCGACAATCGCGACAACGTGCGGCCGCAGACCTCGGTCAGGGTCGCCGAAGGGGAGTTGACCCTGCCGGCCTTCTACGACACTGTACGTGCGCTGAATCAAGTTGTGGATGTAGACTACTACCTGCCGGGTTGTCCGCCGGTGCCCGAGCGAATCTGGGAGGTGGTCGGCGCGATTGTTAGTGGTACGCTGCCACCCAAGGGAGCCACCGTCGGTGTGACGGAAAAGACGGTGTGTGAAGAGTGCACTCGACGCAAGGAAGGGAAGATCATCCGCGCTTTTGTGCGCCCACACCAGGTGATGGCCGACAAAGAGCGCTGCCTCTTGGAGCAAGGACTCATCTGCATGGGGCCGGCGACGCGGGGAGGATGCAATGCCCGTTGTGTCAGTGTGGGTATGCCTTGTCGCGGGTGTTATGGCCCCACCGACCGCGTGTCTGACCAGGGGGCAAAGATGCTGAGCGCTATCTCCAGTATTCTGGAGGCAACGGACGAACCTGCCATCAAGAAATCTCTTGATAGCATTGTTGACCCCTTGGGCACATTCTATCGCTTCACGTTGCCCACGTCATTGCTGCACCGCGCCAGGGTTGAGCGTAGCAAGTAATCATAGGAGGTTACCGTGTCGCGAGTAACCATTGACCCCATCACACGTCTGGAAGGGCATGGTAAGATTGAGATCTTTCTCAACGATGAGGGCGAAGTAGAGAATGCCTATTTGCAGATTCCTGAGTTGCGGGGCTTTGAGCGCTTCTGCGAAGGCCGCCCGGTGGAGGAGCTGCCGCGCATTGTGCCACGGATCTGTGGTGTTTGACCAGGCGCACATCATATGGCCTCGTGTAAGGCCACAGATGCTGTATACAAGGTTGAGGTGCCCCCGGCAGGCAGGAAGCTGCGCGAGCTGTTTTACATGGCCCACTTCGTACACTCGCACATTGCCCACTTCTATGCCCTTGCTGCACCCGACTTCGTCTGCGGGCCAGATGCCCCTCCCGCCGAGCGCAATATCCTGGGCGTTGTGGCCAGAGTTGGGCTGCAGGTGGGCACAGACGTGATCAAGAGTCGCGCCTATGCCCAACAGATCCAGGCCATTCTTGGCGGCAAGGCGACTCACCCGGTGGGCGGTTTGCCAGGCGGCATGTCGAAGGCCCTCGCGGAGGACGAGCGACAGAAGATCGAGGAGATGTCATCTGCTATCCTTGAGTTTGCCAAGTTCTCACTGAAAGTCTTCGACGATGTTGTTCTGAAGAATCAAGGCTACGTTGATCTTGTCCTGAGTGATGCGTATACGATCAAGACACACTACATGGGCCTGGTGGACTCGGCGGGGAAACTCGCTCTCTACGATGGTGAGATACGCGTCAATGCTCTTGATGGCTCACGAATCGCCCAGTTTTCACCATCGGCCTATCTTGACTACATAGCAGAGCACCCGGAACCGTGGAGTTATCTCAAGTTCCCGTTCCTGAAAAGCAAGGGCTGGAAGGGGATTGTTGACGGAGCCGACAGTGGTATGTACAGGGTCGCTCCTCTCGCGCGGCTGAATGTAGCCGATGGTATGGCCACACCCCTGGCGCAGGCAGAATATGAACGGTTCTTTGCCACCCTGGGCGGTAAACCGGTGCATCAGACACTGGCGATGCATTGGGCGCGCCTGATCGAGCTTGTCTTCGCGGCCGAGCGTATCTACGAGCTTGCCCGGGACCCGGAAATCACCAGTCCCGATGTGCGCGCCATCCCCACGGCTACACCCAGCGAAGGGGTCGGTGTGGTTGAGGCTCCTCGCGGAACATTGATTCACCACTACAAGACCGATGAGCGCGGCATAGTGCAGAAGCTCAATTTGATTGTTGCTACGGCACACAACTACGGGGCCATGTGCTTGAGCGTCAAGAAGGCTGCGCAAGGGGTGATCAAGAAGGGTGTGGCAATCAGCGAAGGGATGCTCAATCGCGTTGAGATGGCCTTTCGTGCTTATGATCCCTGTATTGCTTGCGCCACGCATTGCCTGCCCGGGCAGATGCCCCTGGAGGTAACCGTGCGCGATAGTACGGGACAGATCCTGGATGTGGTAAAACGTGGCCTTTGAGAGACCGATTGTGTGTGTTGTGTCGCTATGAGGCAGTGGTGTCCAGCATCGTCGGCTCGGTGCATGTCTCAAAACTGTCGGTGGCAGAAGTGGCGGCAGCCATGCCGCCGAAAAGCGGCACGGGAGCCCGTACGGCCACATCTCTGCCGGATTTGCGATATGCCTCCCGCCCGATGCTGGGGCCGGTTCACGACACATGGAGGGTAGATATATGGAAGAACGAGAACGAAATTACTATCGGGCGCTGTATAACGTTGCCAAAGCGGTGACATCATCGCTGGATCTCAAACAGGTGCTTGATTCCATCGTCACATCGGCGGCCTGGGCGGTGAACGCCAAGGCTTGCCTGGTGCGCCTGTTGGCCAGCGACCGTGACGAGCTGCTGGCAACGGCTTCTTATGGTCTGAGCCAGGAGTATCTCAATAAGGGTGGCGTGGAGTTAAGCGAGAACCCGACCGATCGCGAGGTATTGCAGGGCAAGATCGTCCAGATCAAGGATATAACCACTGACCCGCGCTTCAAGTATCGGGAGGAGGCAAAGCGCGAGGGTCTGGCGTCGCTCCTCATCCTGCCGCTGATGGTGGAGGGTAAGGGCATCGGTGTGATGCGCTTCTATACGCGCTATCCGCGCGAGTTTACTCCCGATGAGGTTGAGTTTCTCAGTGCGGTCGCCGATCTCAGTGCGCTGGCCATTGAGAACGCGCGCTCACACGAGTCGCTGCGCACGGACTACGAAGCGCTGACGTCGTGGTTCACCCACTATGGGCCATAACTGCTCGCCGTCGTCCTGAGAGCGACTGCAGCGGCATGCTTGCCCGGCATTGTCTGCGCTCCAGGGGGTGGCAGTGAGCGGCCCGTGCCAGCCACTTGCCGCGTATCTCGAAGGGGTGCAAGTGGCCGGCAGGCAGTTTGTCTGCTCGCATCGTCGGCGCAAGAAACCGTTACATTTGCGCGCTGTTCATGCCCGAAGCGTGGTAACCGGCCGGCTTGGTGATCTACCCTCCCAGGGCGATCATGAGCTGTTGCAGACTGGCAGGGCATGACCTATGCCCACAACGTCTCGATACCCGTCGTATGCCATGTCCCCGAGTGTGTTCTTTGTCCCCTTGCTTCACCTCGCCGCCGGTCCAGCTCGTCAATCGTTACCCACTGCTCGACGAACTGCAGCGCCGTGGCCAGGCGGTCATGCTCGTCGGCCCATTGGCGAAGGCGGTCAGCATGCTGCTGTGCCCGCCGGCGGCGCCCGCCGGGCCGGCCTTGACGCAGGTGGGGCAGACGCTGCCCAATTCCCTCTCTCCTTCGCACAGGGTGACTGTTGCCAGGTCCAACTGAAACTTCTCACCGCAGATGGCACACGGCACGTACGTCAAGACATTATGGTACCGTGTCTGTGTGCGCAATGCACGTCTCGTGCTATCGTCTTCTCTATGCCAGCCCATGAAACTGCCTCCTGTTCTCCGCTACTGTGGTCCTCGTTATCGGATTGCCGCACGCCGTTTGCGACCACCACTGCCCGGTAAGTGTGCCTTTCTGTTGTCCCATAATTAGTCGTAAGATCAACCCAAAAACCTTCGCGTGGCCCTGCTGTTCCCAAAATGCTGAATAAGCTGTGATCCCTGCGCTTCCTGTCTGCAGTGCTGGCAGGGGCCGCTTACTGCTTATTGCCAATGGGACACCGAGGATACCAGGCATGCCGAGATATACCTGCTTCCAGGGTAAACGTGAACAGTTACTCAGCTCTACTATCTTGACACTGGGGGACGGATATGGCATAGTGCTGGCGCACGTATCCGCCCACAGAAGGAGACTCTCATGGACAAGGCTGCGACCGGCATGAAGCCTGCATCCGTTGACACATTGGGACACTGGTACGACTACATCACAGCCAACATCTACTATCTGGGATTATCCACTGTCTCGCAAACGATGTCACCCCTGGTCATTCCACTGTTGGTACAGCAATTCGTGGGAGAGGAACAAAAAGCAACCTTCTACGGCAACCTGCGCCTATGGGGCCTAATGGTTGCGCTTCTGGCTCAGGCGTTCTGGGGCATTATGTCCGACCGTAGCACTCTCCGCTGGGGCCGGCGTCGGCCTTTCATTCTCGGCGGTACAGTTGTTGATCTCATCTTCATCGCCGCCATTGGTGGACTGGCCGGCATGAGCGGCATGAGTGCCTACTGGTTGCTCTTTGTCCTTATCCTGCTGTTGCAGATCTCATCCAATGCCGCCCAGGCTGCACAACAAGCCATTATCCCCGACCTGGTGCCCGACAACTTGCGGGGTCGCTTCTCTGCCGTCAAAGTTCTCTTCGAGGTGCCGTTGCCTGTCCTGATCATCTCGTTTACCATTGGCCGTATTATCAGCGCCGGCAACATGTGGGGAGGCATCCTGCTCATGGCGGCCATCCTCACCATCAGTATGCTGATCACGATGCTGATTCACGAGAAAGCGTTGAAGACTGCTCCCCCTGCCCTGGACTGGCAGCCGCTGGTGCGCCTGGTTCTTATGACTGCCCTGTTTACAGCAATCATCCTTGTTATGGGGTCTGCTGTGTCGCTGGTTGGTAACGTCCTTCAAGGCACACGTTCTCCTGCAGTGCTGCTGGTCATCATGGGAGTGACCGGGCTCATGGCTATGGGCATAGCGGTTGGCGTGGGGGTGTGGGGGAGTATTCGCATCAGCATCGGCCAGGCTGCCCACACCAACCCATCGTTCACCTGGTGGGTCATCAATCGCCTGGCGTTTCTGGTCGGAGTGGTCAATCTGTCAACGTTTGTTATATTCTACCTCCAGGCACGCTTGGGCCTTGAAAAAGAAAAGGCGGCCGGCCCGGCGGCCAATTTGCTGCTGTTTGTCGGCATCTTCATCATGATCTTCGCCCTGCTCAGTGGCTGGCTATCTGATCGCTTTGGGCACAAGCGTGTTGTGGGCGCGGCCGGGTTGGTGGCGACCGTCGGCACGTTGGTTGCGATCAGCGTGCCGAATCTGATGTTCATTTACCTGGGAGGGTGCATCATCGGCGCTGCCACCGGCATGTTCTATACCGCTAACTGGGCGTTAGGCACCGAGCTGGTGCCCAAGCAGGAGGCCGGCCGTTACCTGGGCATCTCCAATCTGGCTGGCGCGGGGGCCGGAGCTGTAGGAGCATATATCGGCGGCCCAATCGCCGATTACTTCACCGTCCATGTGCCCGATGCACCTGGGTTGGGGTACATCTTGCTCTTCGCCATCTATGGCGTCCTGTTCCTGGCCTCGATTGGCGCGCTGGCCCGCGTGCGCCGCTGATAGAAGGGCACACGCGCACTACATTGGTGTTCGATGGGGTGGATACTTCTCTTCGCTTCGCTTGTGCCCACACCTGACGCCGGCAGTGGGTAGAGGGCCAGGATAGGCAAACAGCCTGGTGATTCGGCTAACTGCCGGTGGTCAAACGTCTCAGTGTAAGCGTGCCGAATTGCCCGGCTACGGTGTGCCATGTACCGGTGATCGTGCCATCGGCCTGCAGCGTGCCGTCGAATCGCGTTATGGGTCGGCTGGCGCCAAAGTCTATGTTGATGCTCAGCGACGATGACGTTACCAAGCTATCGTATAAGCTGCCCGTCTGCCCTTCGCCGGCCGGGGGTGTAATGGTAAGGGTTCCGCTTAGCGTATTTCCAGATTGTGACAGTGTAAAGTGCCAAAGCTCGCCGGTCGGCGAGGCGAGCCCCGTCCATTCGCCACTGATCTGTGAGGCTGGAGCAGGGGTTGGCGTGGGCGTTGGTGCCGCTATGGGCCCTGGTGTTGAGGTTGGCACGGCCGGTGTCAAAACCGTGACTGCGTTGGCCGGCGTGGCAGCGGTCAGACCGACAGAATCCATTGCTACAACATAGATGGTATGCAGGCCAGGAGATGGAACGACCCAGGTCAGGGTGGTCTGCACCGATGACTCGCCGACCGATGTTGGGCTTGTCCATGTGGCAGAGAGCGCTCCATCAACCCACAGCTCAAGGCGGACAATACCCTTGCTATCGCTCGCCGACACCTGCACCCCCACGTTTTCGTTGGGTGGGATGAGCTCGCCATTATTCGGGTAGAGAATGCTCAGCGTGGGCGGATTGGGGCTGGCAATGCCGATGATCAACTGTTGTGAGTCGGTAGATTGCCCCAGGGTATCATATGCTCGCAACAGGAGCGTGTGGTCACCAACTGCCGTTGAGCTCCACGTACGTGTAATATGCATGGAATGTGACTGATCTGAGCCAACATCCGTGGCATAGACCTGGCCATCAACCCAAAGCTCAAGGCGCGATAGGGATGCATCGCTGGTAGCCCAATATTCCAGTTGCACCTGGCTGCCGGCTTGCACGACGATGCGGCCCGTGGGTGACGTCGGTTGGGTAAACCAGACCACGGGTGGGGCCGGAGCGCTTACCACGGTCACCACAATTGATGTCCCCGTGCTGATCTGGCCCAGCGTATCGAACGCTCGCACAGCCAGGGTATGGTCGCCGGATATTGTTGAACTCCAGATCTGGCTGCCGTTCATCGTGGAAGGTGCCGGCGAAAGGCCGGGGAAAGTAGCGTAGATGGCACCATCCACCGAGACCTCAACGCGGTTTAGTCCAACACTGGACATGGCTGTGAATTGAATGGTCACTGGCTGCCCGGCAAAGACGCGTGTCCCAGAGGCCGGAGTATTGATCTGGACAACTGGCGCGGGAACGGAGGGCGTTGACGTTGCCGCAGGCTGCGCTGTCGGCGATGGCGTTACTGCAGGTGCCTGTGTTGGCTGCGCTGTCGGCGATGGTGTTGCTGCAGGTGCCTGTGTTGGCTGCGCTGTCGGCGATGGTGTTGCTGCAGGTGCCTGTGTTGGCTGCGCTGTCGGCGATGGTGTTGCTGCAGGTGCCTGTGTTGGCTGCGCTGTCGGCGACGGCGTTGCCATAGCTGTTGGCGTGGTAGTGGGTATGGCAAACGGTGTTTCCGGCGCGCTGGCCCGTGATGTTCCGATTTCGTAGCCGATGAGGGAAGCGGCGGCAATTAGAGCCAGGCCGCCAATGACAGCCAAAGCGATCACAACAACAACTCTGCGTGTGTACACTATTTGTTCCTCCCGGACTGGCGATGGTCACAGACGTGCAAGGCCAGTCCCTTGCTTCAATCTGCTATGCAGAGAAAAGCCTGTCGTGTATGCCGTCCAGGCTCTCGTCTATCTCTCATAGTGTAGCACATGCTGCAGCCCACGTCCTTATGTAGAGCACAAGACTATATTAAGGATAGCTTAAGACGTCAGACACGAAACCTTGTTTCAGGCGCCGCGCCCCCTTTGCATCCTGGGATCGAGGGCGTCGCGGAAGGCGTCGCCGATCAGGTTCCAACCCAACACGAAGAGCAGGAGCGCTGTACCGGGATAAACCACGATGTACCAGTATTGGGCAAGGTTGGGAATCCAGTTGCGGGCATAACTGAGGAGTTGCCCCCAGTCGGCATAGCCTTCACCGGCTCCTACACCAAGAAAGCTCAGAGCGGCAAAGGTGAGAACGTAGGTGCCTATATCAAGCGAGCCGACCACCAGCACGGAATACATGGCGTTCGGCAGAACGTGGTGGAGAAGAATTCGCCATCCCGGAACGCCGATGGTACGCGCGGCCAAAACAAAGTCACGTTGCTTCACGGCCAGAATATCGCCGCGAATGTATCGGGCATAGGATGGCCAGGAAAAGACGACAAGCGCGATCATTCCTGAGATTAGACCGTTGTGAATCCTGGGCACCAGAACGGCGGCCAAGGTCAGGGCTGCCAGCAGAAAGGGAAAGGCGAGGAATATCTCTACAATGTGTTGGAAGACCTCATCAACCCACCCGCCGACGAATGCGGTCATGGAGCCCAGGCCAGCGCCAATCAACACCGTCAGGCCGGTGACGATAATGCCTATTCGGAAAGCTGTGCGAGTTCCCCAGATGACTCCATAATAGATGTCATATTGTCCCTGTGTGGTACCGAAGGGATGGGCTGTATCGGGCGGCTTTGGTTGTGCTTCGTAACCAGAGTGTGGAATCTGGTAGGCTTGAGCAGGCAGCAGCGGGGGCGCCAAAATTGGCGCTAGAATGGCGATCAACGCGAAGGCGATCACAATCATAATGCCAGCGACTGAAACGGGATTGCGTAACATCACTTTGAGCCAACGCGGAATGTGGCCTTCATGCAGCCTTCGGTCAATGACGAGATCGTCGGTTGCCACCCTGGTAGCAGTCTGCAATTGCTCTCCCTGTTGTTCTACGATGGGCGTGCTCATGGAATCCTCCTATTGCAGCCGGATGCGGGGGTCAAGATAGGCATACATGATGTCTACCACCAAGTTGGCGATAACGATGAGCATCCCATCGAAGAGGGTGGCTCCCAATACCGAGATGGCATCGAGGTGCAAGGCGGCGTTGCCGACAAACCAACCCATGCCGTGGTAGTTGAAGACGGTTTCGGTGATAACAGCCCCGTTGAGCAGTCCCACCAGTAGTAAGCCGCCAGCCGTCGCCACAGGAATCATAGCATTGGGCCGCGCATGACGGTTCAACACGTGGCGTTCAGGCAAGCCCTTGGATCGGGCGGTGCGAATATAATCCTGGCTAATGACATCCAGCATAGACGAGCGCATGACGCGCAGTATGAGCGCCCATTGTACGTAGGCCAAGGTGAGCGCAGGTAAGAAGATATGCCGTAAGGCATCGGCGAAAATGTCGAACCGCCCATTGAGCAGGGCGTCCACCGTATTCATGCCGGTGTAGCGGTGAAACTCCGGCGAAAAGACGATGGCCGTGGCCCAATTGGATAGACGCCCCGGAGGAAACCATTGTAGGGCAGCATAGAAGATCATCAACATGAGTAAGCCGAAGACGAAGGTCGGGAACGAATAGCCGACGATACTGAACACGCGGGCCAGGTGATCTTGCCATTGGTCGTGATGGATAGCTGCTTGGATGCCCAAGAAGACGCCACCGAAAATGATAGGGACGAAGCTCCACAGAGCAAGCTCAAGGGTGGCAGGGAAAAAAGACAGAATGGCGCTCAGCACGGGTTGCTGTGCAGTGACCGACCAACCCAGGTTGCCATGCAGGGTGCGATCCAGCCAATTGATATATTGCACGTAGATAGGTTTGTTCAGTCCATAGGTGCGTATGATATCTTGCAGTGCGCTCTGCGTCCTCAGTACCCCGCCGGGTACATACAATGCAGCCCGCTCAGCAGGATCAAGCAACTGAAGCATGCCGAAGATCATCATGCTCAATCCGACAAGCACAATCGGCAGAACAAGCAGACGCCGGATAATATAACGTGTCATGATGTCGTTCACCCGTCTCTGGACCTAAAGGATTCCAGACTGTCGAAGCCTGCGCAGGCTTCGACAGTCTGGGTCCTCATTACTTCGATTCCGCGTAGAAGTAACCACCCTGAGCCGCGTTGCCATAGGTGGGATTGTAGTACCAGCCCTTGACCCATAGTTGCTCATAGTGGCGGGCTTGTGGCTGAACCAGGAAGAGGTCCAGAGCATTCTCATAAGCCAGGTTCTGCAACTGGGCATAGATCTTGGCCCGGGCCTGTGGGTCGCTGGTGGACACGCCTTGGTTGATCAGTTGGTCCATCTGCGTCTGTAGATCCTTGGGGAAGCCTTGTGTTCCACCGTAGGTGCCGCCGGTAGCCAGATAAGGGACGACCCAGTCATGAGGATCGTGGAAGTCTTCGAGCCAGCCGAGGGCATAGATCGGCAAACGACCGGCTGTCTGATCCTTGAGCAAGACAGGGAAGGGCTCGTCGACCACCGCCATCTTGAACTTGGGGTTGATCTTGGCCAGGTTAGCCTGCAGGATCTGGCCGGCGACGCGACGCTGATCGTTGCCCGAGTTGTAGATGTACTGAACATAGAACCCAATGTCCCAAAGTGTCTTGCCGTCTGCCGCCTTCAGGGGCGAGGCCTGGAACTCACTCGCAGCCTTCTGCAGGTCGAAGGTGTAGTGGGCCTGGTTGGAATCATAGCCTAGCTCTCCATGGATAATAGGGCCATAGCACTGCTCGGCTTCGCCGTTGTAGGTCTGCTTGATGTAGGTATCCCAATCGAAGGCGTAGTTGAAGGCTTTACGCACGTGGATGTCGCTGAAGAAGTCAGGCGGAATGCCGTTGCCGTCCAGCTTGCCCGAGCCGAGGGCGCTGTTGCCGCCGGTGGTGTTGACCTGTTGCGTCATGAAGATGGCCGTGGCGCTCACCTGTGGTAGGCCCTTGAACAGACGAAACTGGCCGTTCGGGTTTGTGGTCTGGCACTGATTGGTCTGGTAGCTGCAGGTCTCCTTCACCAATGGATCGATCTGCGAGATGTACTGGGTATCGACATACAAACTGTCGGCATCGCCTGTCTTGGCCATGGCGAAGCGCGTGCCCCACTCTGAAACGTATTTGATAACAATGCGTTGCAGTTTGGGCGCGCCAGAAGGGCCGCCCGACCACAGAGGCTGCATCAGCCAGTAGTTGGTATTGGCTACCAGATCGACCTCTTCGCCGGGCGCCCAGCGATCCAGCTTGTAGGGGCCGGTGCCGTTGGTGATCTTGAACAGCGGGTCCGACTCGGCCTGCGGATCATGGAACTTCTCGGCAGTGGCAGCGGTACCGTCCCAGTCGCCCTGCTTGATGGCCCATGGCATACTGATAATCGAGGCCCAGGTGCCGGTAAGGATCTGCAACATGGGGCCATAAGGCTGCTTGAGGTGCATAGTCACGGTGCCGGCGTTATTGTCGAAGGTGATGGCCTTCTGGACGGCGGTGGTTGCAGCAGCGAAGTTGCCGTTGAACTGCTTGTCGACGACGTCACTCTTGAAGCTCTGCACCTCCAGGCCAAAGAACGGCTGCAGCAGAATCCAGCTTGGCCCGCCAGCGCGATCCTGAACCATAGCCCGCCAGAAGCTGTAGGCTACATCTTGGGGCGTCATCGGCGTCCCGTCATGGAAGTTCACTCCCTTGCGGATATTGAAGGTATACGTTAGGCCGTCGGAAGAGATATTCCAATCGGTTGCCAGCATGGGAACGAACTTGTCGATCCTATCCCTGTCAAGGAAAAGCAGGGTCTCGTAGATGTTATAAATGACTTCACCGCTGGCCGTATCATAGGCCCAGGCTGGATCCATGGATGAGACGTCGCCGATGTTGGCCTCAACGAAGGTGCCTGGATTCTTGATCGTTCCGGGCGCTGCCGTCGTTGGCGCAGCGGTGGGCGTTGGCGCTGCTTGCGTCGGCGTGGCCGCCGGCGTCCCTACTACACCCACTGTCGGAGTTGGCGTTGCCAGTGCACCTGCAGATGGGGTTGCTGTGGGTGTTGGGCCACAGGCGGCGATAATCGCGCCGGTGAGAGCTGTCGCTGACAATGCGAGAAACTCGCGTCGGCTGATCCTTGTTCTTTTGGTCATTTGTGCGTTCCTCCTGAGGAATGAAGTTGCTCCTTCAAAACCATCTCCAGAGCAGTCTTGGCTGCCCTCGGCGCCGACAGAGATGGTTCCATACCCTCCAGTGCCTTTAAGACCGGCGCCACAATGTGCTGGAATCTCTTGTTTGCCATATGTGACAACACATAGTGTACCCCTTCTCTTACCCACGGTGAGTCTGGATAACTCATGACGGCTTGCAGGCCAGCCACAATGCCGTCACGGCCCATGGAAGCCAATCCCTGGGCTACCAACCAGCGTACACCGGGATCGCTATCCTCAAACATGGCCGCGAGCGCCGGAGCTGCTGTTGGGTCGCCGATGACGGCCAGTGCTTTTGCTGCCTCCCAGCGCACTCGGACATTGCTGTCAGACAGTACCTTGATCAGCTCCGGGACTGTCGGACGCCCGATGCTCACTAATGCCCGACGGGCGCGCAGTCTGATCCGATCGTCGGTGGCGGAAAGATCTGCCAGCAATTTCTGCATGTCTGGTCGGTCGTCAGCAGCCAGCGCTCTGGCTATACTCGCGTTATTTACTATCATTACCTGTGCAAACACATTTATCACCTTGATCCTGCATATGACAGGCCTATTGTCGGTTGAGCATAACACCCGATGGAGCGTCTGTCTGGGTCCGGCGAGTAACCTAATCCGGTAACGGGCCGGCCTATTGCGGCCGTGATTGGTTGTCTTCTTTGCCGGGCTGCTCCGGTTGTTGCTTGTCTTCGTCTCGGATCGCCTGTCGGAAATCATGAATAGTGCGGCCCAGTGCAGCACCAATGTCTGGCAACCGCCCTGGGCCGACGATGAGCATCACGATTGCCAAAATCACCAACAATTCAGGTACCCCGATGTCCACCGTTGTCCCCACCTCCTTACATGAGCCAACTTGTTGCTACTTCGACACCGCCGGCGCAAGTAGGTCCACGGCTCGCAGCACCTGCTGGTCGCCACTTGCCTGCAACTCGGCCTGTGTCATGCCTCGCTCAGCATCCGGAACCAGCGGGATGACGTCAACCGGCAGCGACACCACCACATCCGGACTGATACCCTTGTGCCAGATGACACGACCGCTTGGCGTCAGCCATTCCTGGGTTGCCAGAAGCAAGGCCGATCCGTCAGACAGCGCAAACTGATTGAGCACGGTACCCGTGCCGAAGGTTGTTTCGCCGACGACTGTGGCCCGCTTGGCATCTTGTAGTGCGCCGGCGACGATTTCAGCAGCGCTGGCGGTGCCTTGATTGACGAGCACAACCATGGGTACATTCAATGGTCGGTTCATATTGGCAACGACCGGCACAGGTGTCACATCGCCCTTGATGTTCTTCTCTAGCAGCACGTTGCCGCTGCTGATGAAGGCACTGGCCACGTTGACTGCCTCACCAAGCAAACCACCTGGATCGTTGCGCAGATCCAGAATCATGCCGCTGACACCCGCCTGCTGCATTTGCGCCAGGGCGCTCTGCAGCTCTTTGCCGACACCCTCGCTGAATGCTGCAATGCGCACATCAGCAATTGTCGTCCCCGGCAAGATCTGCCAAGTCACATTGTGCAGCACAATATGGGAGCGCTCAAGCGTGACATCGCTCGTCCGCCCACTGGTCGGATCGAAGATGGTGAGTGTCACCTGCGTGCCGGCCGGGCCGAGAATGCGTCCCACAACCTCCTCGAGTGGCAGGTTGGTTACGTCGCTGCCATCAACTTTCAGAATGACATCTCCAGGACGTAGGCCGGCCTTTTGCGCCGGTGAGCCGTCGAGCGGGGCCACGATCACTACCTGCCCGTTCTTCTGAGCGACTTCGGCACCGATACCGTCGAATTCGCCTTTGGTGAAATTGTTTTCTGCCTGCACCATTTGCGGGCTGAGAAAACGGCTGTGGCCGGTGTCGCCCAATGCATCAACCATGCCACTAATGGCGCCGTAGGTCAACCGTTTTGGATCTGTGGCTGATGTATCCACATAGTTCTGATGAATTGTGTTCCACGCTTCGGCCATCAACTTGAAATCTGGTGTCGCAGCAGGCGGGAGGTTGCTGGGCGGAACGAACGTCTGCAAAACGCTACGGTCGAGATAAACACCTCCAGCAACCCCCACACCCAAGATCAGCACTGCTAGCGCGGCGGCCAGGAGCACACGTAGCAGTGGGATTTTCCTGCCGATCTGTCGTTTTGGTACGTCCAGCTCAATCATGTCTCTTTGTTCCTGTGATTGCACGTAAACTGCCAACGTCTTTGCAGGCGTTGGCCGTCTGGATGCAACCAGTGTCGCCTAACAACGTCCTGCTTCGCCGGTCATATCAATGGGAGGCCAATACATTATCGGGATGGCCTACCCACCACGGCGTCCCGTTCGCCGATTGTTCTCACGTCTTTTCTGGCTGGCCTCGTCACGCCGATGCCATCTCTGGAATCTGCTCCGCTCGCGGGCCAAGGATGCCCACCATCTCATCCTCATTGATCGTTTCTTCTCTCAGCAGTGCATCCACAAGACGGTCGAGCCGGTCGCGTGCGTCGGTCAGCAAACGGTAAACCTCCTCGTGCCGCTCCTCGAGCAGGTGTTGCACATTCTCGTCAATACGTGCCGCG
>Ga0272448_1004600_pt1 | contig 15642 bp, 10 predicted proteins | sample YNPCB0191_FD_202220 | JGI IMG/M metagenome (GOLD analysis project Ga0272448, IMG submission 202220) | Hot spring sediment microbial communities from Yellowstone National Park, WY, United States - YNP-CB-019-1 | ecosystem: Environmental > Aquatic > Thermal springs > Hot (42-90C) > Sediment...
AATAATCGTAACCGCGCAGAGAGTTCACGGAAGCAAAGAGGTCCGTGCCGCCGGGCACGCCGTGGGCATACACATCGCGGTCTACGCCGATCATCAAATGGAAGGGGCGCCCGTAACGGCGGCAAGCCTCGCACACCCGGGCCATGGCATAGGCTCCCCAAACCTCGCGCTCGGCGGCATCCCACGTTCCCCCGGCGATGGCCTTATCGAGCAGGTGCTGCGCCTCCTCATCGGAGACGGGGAAGGTCCTGAAATTCGCCGGGATGGACATGGCCGCATAGCCCATCCCGTGCGCCATAAAGCGCTCAAAGGTCGCCTGCAAGATGGCCGTAAAATCCCGCACAGAGCGGAGGGGGCGCCGGAAGAAGGCCTCCATCTTCTGCCGCTCTTGGGCGCGATCCATCCACAAGATAAAGGGTTCGGTGCGTAGGCACGGTGTGTAAAAGTCCTCGTCCAGGCCATCCAGGTCGTCATCGTACTGGTTCGTGAGAAAAACGCGTTCGATGCCCGCCTGGGCCGCCAATTCGTCCTTCCATTCGGGGCGATCCATCACCTCTACGGAGCGATCGAAGATCATCTTCCAATTCTCGGGCGCCCAATCCTCGGCCTCGAGGCCGAGGTACTCCCGCGAGATCATCATGAGCCAGTCATACTGCACTGTATTGCGCAAAAAGCGCAGTTTGGGGAGCATGAGGCGTGTCAACTCTTCGGGATCTTCAAAGGGGAAATCTCCCCGTTGAAACTCGGCAGAGTTGGCGAGTTCCGTGTAATAGTGGTAACTCAAAATCTCACCGATGTTGCGGGCGGTGCCCGTCTTCCAATTCACATGAGTGTGGATATCCACGATCGGCAAACTATCGAGGCGTTCATACAACTCGTTGACGAGAGCGCCGTTCATCCTTTCTCTCCTTTTTACGCGTCATTGCCGGTATTATCGGCAAGCCGATCCCCATCCGCAAGCCCATCGCCTGAGCACGTTGGGCCAAGAAAAAGTCTTCCCGCCGTGTGCCGGCTTTATATCGCACCATTTGAGAAAAGACTACTCGACGCAGCGCCTTTGGTCAAGGCTCCCTTGACGAAGGCCCATAAGATTTATACGATAGAGCACATACGAGAATGGCACAAGGAGCCACGCCTTTGGGAGAGAAGAACGGCCATATCATCATCGGCGGGGGGCCAGCCGGCTTGACCGCGGCCTACGAACTGGCCCGCCACGCACAACGCACGCTCGTCTTGGAGGCGACGCCTCACCTGGGTGGCTTGGCCCGCACGGAAACGTATCGAGGTTACCGCTTTGACATCGGCGGGCACCGCTTTTATACGCGGATCCCTGAGGTGCAGCGCCTTTGGGAAGAACTCCTCGGCCCGGACCTCATCCAAGTGCGCCGCCTCTCGCGCATCTATTATCGGGGCAAGTTCTTTGACTATCCCCTTTCCCTCGGCAATGCCCTTGCCAACTTGGGCCTTGGGGAGAGCCTTGCCGTGGTCTCGAGTTACCTCAAAGCGCGGCTTTCCCCTCGCCGCCGTGAAGAGACCCTCGAAGAGTGGCTGATACATCGCTTTGGCTCCCGGCTCTACCGCATGTTCTTTAAAACCTATACCGAAAAGGTATGGGGCATGCCCTGCCACACGATTGGCGCCGATTGGGCTGCCCAACGCATCCAAGACCTGACCCTGGCCAGCGCCATCCTTTCGGCATTTGGCACTAGAAGCCGCGCCAAGACGCTGATCCGCACCTTTCAATATCCGCGCCTTGGCCCTGGTATGCTTTGGGAACGCATGCGCGAGGCGATCGTCCAAAACGGCTCAGAGATCCTCCTAAATGCTCCCGTAACAAGCCTCAAGCACGAGTCAGGCCGCGTAACCCATGTCGAGATCGCTCCCCAAGGGGCGCCCTGTTTGATCCCGTGCGCCAGCGTCCTCTCGAGTATGCCGCTTGGCGAGTTGGTTCAGCGCCTTGACCCGCCTCCCTCTGAGGAGATCCTTGCTTCGGCTCGCGCCTTGCGCCACCGCGCCTTTCTCCTCGTCGGCCTCATCCTCGAAGGGCGGGATCTCTTCCCCGATAATTGGGTGTACGTCCACAGCCCGGAGGTTTCAGTGGGGCGCATTCAGAACTTTCGGAACTGGAGTGAGGCGCTCGTGCCCTCCGCTGAGCATACCAGCCTGGGGATGGAATACTTTTGCGACGAGGGCGATGCCCTCTGGTGCCAACCCGACGAAGCCCTTATCGCCCTCGCCACACAGGAACTGCAGCAACTGGGCTTGGCGGATGGCTCTCGCGTGATGGGTGGGGTCGTGATCCGTCAGCCTCGCGCTTACCCCATCTACCATGCAGGATATCGCGCTCATGTAGACCGCCTGCGCGATTACCTCGCGGGGTTTCGGAACGTGCAGACCATCGGCCGAAATGGGATGCATCGGTATAACAACCTCGACCATGCCATGCTGACGGGCCTTTTGGCCGCGCGGAATGTGCTCGGCGGCCAGTATGACATTTGGGCCGTCAACGCCGAAGCAACCTACGGAGAGGCCCCATCGAAATGATCCTCGAAAGCCTGTATTGGACGCTTTCCCTAGCCTGGCGCGCCCGGCAACAAGCGCGCATTCCCTTTTTGCCTCAAGAGGAATTAATCCGCCGTCAGCGCAAGCACTTGCGCGAAGCCATCACCTACGCATACCGGCACGTCCCTTTTTATCGGGATGAGATGGCCTCGCGTGGCCTAACGCCGGAGGATATCCGTACCGTGGAGGATTTAGAGCGCCTGCCGATCGTCGAGCGCGAGATGATACGAGAATCCCCCGAACGCTTTCGCTCTGAGATCATCCCCCAGGAAAGGATGCTCTATACCCATAGCAGCGGGAGCACGGGCATCCCAATTGAAGTGTGGCACAACCGCGAGGCCGTGATGGCGAACGCCACTCACGGCGAACGGCAACGTTCCATCTATGTGCGCTTCATCGGGAAGAGCCTTGGCTACCGTGAAACAGTTGTGATCTCAAGCGCCGGCGTGGCACTACACACCCAGAGCATGGTGGCTTCGCACCTCGCCCTTCCTTCCCCAATGCGCATCAAACGCCAATATCTCGAGATGCATGTTCCTTTTGAGCAAGCCTTCCACGCGATGCAAACCTTCCAGCCGGACATCCTTTACAGTTACGGCTCCTATTTCAATGAATTTTTCCCCTATCTCTATGCCAAGGGCTTGACCCTGCCCTCTCTCAAACTCGTAACGTTTTCTTCCGACGCCCTTTGGGAAAGCACACGCCAACTCATCGAAAACGCGTTCGGCCTCCCTGCATTGGGAATCTATGAGGCGATCGAGGCGTTTCAGATCGGCTTTGAATGCGAGGAAAAGCGGGGCTACCATCTCAATATCGATTTGTACCCCATCCGCGTCGTAGATAAAGCGGGGCATACCCTGCCCCCGGGCGAAACCGGCGAGGTGATCCTATCGAACCTCGTCAACCGGGGTACCGTGCTCCTGAATTACCGCCTGCGCGACTTGGTTACCCTTTCGCCGGAACCTTGCCCCTGCGGCCGAAACCTCCCGCTTCTCGCGCGCATCGAAGGTCGAAGCGATGAATTCGTTCCCCTTGCTTCGGGGCAAAAGGTACCCCCTGAATCCGTGCGGACGCTTTTCATCGTGCACCCCGAAATCTGCCAATTCCAGATCCTCCTCCGAAAGGATTTCGCGTGCGATGTTCGCCTGGTAGTACGCCCGGGCACTGACCAAGAGGCCCTGGCCCGCGCTCTGCGCACTGCCTGGCGAGAAAGGTTCGGCGAGGCCTTGCGCCTGCGAGAGATCCTCTTCGTCTCAACGATCCCCAAGCCCCCCGGCGGCAAGCCACGGATTATCATCCCTTACCAAGCGGAAGACGAGGCTCCTCCCCAAGAGGAGCACCCCACCCTGGGAGAAGATCCCTCGTGAAGGCAAGCCATTATTGGGATGGCATCATCCGAGGATGGCTGGCAGACGATCGCGACGCGCTCTGGAGGCGCTATAGCGATGCGTTGCACGTCTCCCTATTTCGCCGCTGGCTGGGCGAGGTTCCCTCAGAAACCCTGCTCAAAACGGACCTTTTCGACGAAGCGGTGAGCGAGGGGCTGAACACGCTTTGGCCGGAACACGGCCTCGCCGTGGGGATAGACATCTCTCCGGAGATCGCCCTGGCCGTTCGCCGCCGCCACCCGCATTGGCACGTGCTCGTCGCCGATGTGCGCCGCCTCCCTTTTGCCGATGGCGCTTTTGATACCATCTTTTCGAACTCGACGCTCGACCATTTTGAGGCCGTTTCTGAGATTCACCAGGCCTTGGGAGAGTTGCATCGCATCCTGCGCCCAGGGGGGAAACTCTTATTGACGCTCGATAATGCCGCCAACCCCATCATCGCCTTACGGCAGGCTTTGCCTGCCCGGCTTTTACAACGCCTTGGGTTAGTGCCTTATGCGATGGGGGTTACGGTAGGGCCTGATCGGCTCAAAAAGATGCTGGAGGCCACCTCTTTCACCGTTTTAGAGATGCTCCCCGTGCTGCACTGCCCACGCTTCTTCGCGGTGCAACGCGCCCGAAAGATGAAGCATGCGCCTGCTGGCCAGAAAGAACGCTTTCTCCGTAATCTTGGCCGTTGGGAGGCCTTGGGGAGCCTCCCTACTCGCTGGCTTACGGGATACTTTATCGCCATCTTTGCAAGGAAGGAGGCCCATTGACGGAACATATCGTGAGGGAGATCTGCTCCCCCATGGGTGTGGAGATCGCCTGTCAGTTTACGCAGGAAGGGGAGGACCTGGGCTATCTCGTGCTCGATTCGACCTTTGAAGGCCGTGCCTCGGGCGGTTTGCGCATGCTCCTTGACGTATCGCTCGAGGAGATACGCCTCCTTGCCCGCTCGATGACCCTAAAATATGCTTTCTTGGGCCTACCCCAAGGGGGCGCCAAGGCGGGCCTCCGCTTTGACCCAGAGGCCCCTCTAGAGGAGCGACGGGCAGTCCTGCGGCGTTTTGCCCAGGCCGCCGCGCCGCTCCTCCGGGCGCGCGTTTACATCCCCCATGCCGATATGGGCACCAGCCGTGAAGATATCCATTTCCTTTTGAAAAGCCTGGGGCTGCGCCCAAACTCCCACGACGTGCATCGTAGCGACTCGGGCCACTATACGGCCCATTCGGTTCTGGCTTGCGCCCTGCAGGCGGCTGCCCACTTGGGGTTTGATATCCGAGGCTCTTTGGTCGCCATCGAGGGATTTGGGCACGTAGGCGGAGCATTGGCCGGGCTGTTTTACGAGCAAGGCGCCAAGGTCGTGGCCATCTCTACATCGGCAGGGGCCATCTATGCCCCTCAAGGCCTCGACATCCCCTTCCTTTTGCGTTTACGGGGAGCCTATGGCAGCGCCAGTATCCTTCACTACGGCGCCGCGGAACGGATTGCCCTTCCCGATCTTCTCACGCTGCCCGTGGATATCCTTTCGCCGTGTGCGCGGCATCACAGCATCCATCTGGGGAATGTGGATCGTATCCAAGCCCGCTTCATTTGCCCCGGTGCGAACAACCCCATCACGCCGGAGGCTGAGCGCGCCCTCTCGGCGCGGGGCGTCCTCGTCATCCCCGATTTCGTGAGCAACTGCGGAGGCGTACTCGGCGGCACGCTGGCCTTCGCGGGATGTTCTCAAGCCACCATCGAGGCCTTTATCCGCCGAGAGATTGGCCACCGTTTGCTGGGAATCCTCCAAGAAGCCAAAGGGCAATCCCTGCCGCTACGCGATCTTGCCATAGCCCGCGCCCTCGAAACCCGCCAGAGGCTCTGCCAAGAAACTCAACGTCACCGCACTTGGCAAAGGTTGCTTTCCTGCGCCCTAGCCCTCTATCGCCGAGGCTGGATTCCTAGCGCGTTGACTTCGCCCTTTGCGCCGCGCTACCTAAAGGGGAAATGGGCATGAGGTTAGCCGTCATTATCCCCGTGTATAACGGCCGAGAGCACCTCGTGCACTGCCTTGCCGCCATCAAACGGTCATCTCGAATGCCCGACGAACTCCTCGTCGTGGACGACGGCTCAACGGATGGCTCCGGCGCCCTGGCCGCCGAGATGGGCGCGCGCGTCCTGCGCCTAGGTGAGCGCCCCCAAGGCCCGGCAGTGGCCCGCAACCGCGCTGCGGCCGTGTGCCAGGCGGATATCTTGGTCTTTGTGGATGCGGATGTCGCGCTCCACAGCGATGCCTTGGGCCGAATGGAGGCCTATTTGGGGGCACATCCGGAGGTTTCGGCCCTTTTCGGTTCCTATGACGACGCCCCCGCCGCCCCCGGCCTGGTGAGCCGCTATAAGAACCTCTTTCATCACTACACCCACCAGCATGGCCGCCGAGAGGCCTCGACCTTCTGGGCAGGATGTGGCGCCATTCGGCGCGAGGCATTTTGGGCAGCCGGCGGGTTCCCAGAAGGGTACACCCAACCCTCCATCGAAGATATCGCCCTAGGGATGCATCTCCGCCGTTACGGGCACCGCATTTGGCTCTGCCCCGAAATTCAGGGCACCCATCTCAAACGCTGGACGTTCGGGAACATGCTCAAGACGGATATCTTTCAGCGCGCCATCCCGTGGGGCAACTTGATGCTTCGCGAAGGGCGTTTGGCAAGCGACCTAAACCTCGATTGGCGCAATCGCCTGGGCGCCATGCTCGCCCTTTTGGCCTTGCTGGGCCTTTTGGGTACACCTCTTTGGCTTTGGGCTGGGGGAGTAACCATTGCTGCGCTCCTTGGCCTCGTATGGCTGAACGCCGACCTGTATCGCTTTTTCTTTCGGCATGGGGGGTGGCGCTTTGCCTTGGGGGCGGCAGGGTTGCACTTACTCTACCTTCTCTATTCCAGCGCGGCATTGGGATACTGCTTCCTTCACCATACTTGGAGCCGGCTTCGAGCAAAACAAAGCGCCGAACCCCTTTGAAAAGGAATTCGGCGCCTGTCGGGGCGGGCGGACTTGAACCGTCGACCTCACGGACCCGAACCGTGCGCGCTACCGGGCTGCGCTACGCCCCGAACACGTTTTAGTATACCGCGATTGCATCGAATACACAAATCGTGCGTTTCACCCCCCGGCTCTGCCACGCCAATTTGACCTCTCTCCCATTTGGCTTATAATGCTCGCAAGTCGCGCTCACGATACACCCAATATGGCGCGATACATGGTGACGAAAGAGCGATGGAAGTCGAAAGTTCAAGTCCGAGCATAGATAGTACGGACGGCCTTGCGGGTTCACAGAAAAATCTACCTCCTTAAAGCAGCCAAGCCGCGCTCACCACGCCGGCGCCTTTGCCGCGCGTTATAGGCCGCAGCTTGTCGCTGCGGCCTTTTTGTATGGGGGTTCTGTGGCCCCAACGCCGCCCGAACCTTCGCGCGGAAAGAGGAGGTGCCCTATGGCGATGTGGTTAAGCCGTATTCTCGACCGCCCCGTCTGGGATGCGCAAGGTGAGCGCATCGGCCGGTGTGTGGATGTCCTCGTAGCAGAGACGGAAAAGGCCTTGCCGCCTCTGCGTGCCTTGGCCGTAGAACGCGAGAAGCGCGAGACGTTGCTCGTCTCTGCCGCTGACGTCGCGTGGCTTACCCCGTCCATCATCCTCAAAGTAACCAAGCCCATCCCCTATATCCCCAAAGGGGATGAACTCTATTTACGCCGCCAAGTGCTGGATCGCCAAATCGTCGATACCGAGGGCCGCCGCGTGGTGCGCGTGAATGACCTGCAGATCATCCGCCCCAATGGGCATTACTGCTTGGCCGCCGTGGACGTGGGGTCGCTCGGCCTGGCTCGCCGTTTGGGGGCCGAACGGATCGTCGAGCGGGTAGCCACCCGTTTAGGCCGCCCTGTGCCGGGAGTGGTTATCCCCTGGCGCGATGTGGCGCCGGTAGAAAGCGGTGCGCCCATCCGCCTGCGCATCTCGCGTGACCGCCTCAGCCACTTGCACCCGGCGGATATCGCGAACATCGTGAGCGAGTTGGATTACCCCGCCGGCCAGGCCCTCCTTTCTTCGTTGGATACCTCCGTCGTGGCCGATGCCATGCAGGAGATCGAGCCGGCTTTGCAGGCCTCCGTATTGGAGAATCTCGGCCCCGATCGCGCCGCAGATGTCGTCGAAGAGATGGACCCCGACGAGGCCGCTGACCTTTTGGCGACCCTAGAGCCAAATGATCGCGAAGAAATTCTGGATCGCATGGAGGAAGAAGACGCCCAAGAAGTCCAGAAACTCCTCGCCCACCCGCCCGATACCGCCGGTGGCATTATGACCACCGAATATACGACCATCCATCGCGGCCTAACGGCTGGCCAAGCGCTCGAGGCCCTGCGGCATTCCGAAGAGGCTCGCGAAGATGAGACGATGTATTACGTGTACGTCATTGATGATGAAGGGCACCTGGAAGGGGTCATCACCCTGCGCGATCTCGTCATGGCAGACCCAGAGACGCCCATTGACCGCCTCATCAGCGCGCGCCCCATCAGCGTCAAATTGACCACACCGCAGGAGGAGGTGGCTCGCCTCGTGGCCAAGTATGACCTGTTAGCCGTTCCCGTGGTGGATGAGGAGAACGTCCTCCACGGCATCGTCACGGTGGATGATGCCATTGACGCCATCATCCCCACCGCCTGGAAGAAACGCCTCCCGCGCTTCTTCTGACGCCTCAACGAGACCTGAAGCGAGAGGAGACATACCATGCGTTGGCGCACACGGCTTGGGCTAATTGGGCAGCGCATCTTTATGTTCTTGGCCATCTTGGGGCCGGGGTTAATCACCTCCAGCGCGGATAACGATGCTCCCGGCATCGCCACCTACTCGATGGCGGGGTCTGTCTTCGGGTTCCGCTTTCTGTGGGTCATCTTGTGGATCACCTTTGGCGAAGTGGTGGCCTCCGAGATGGCCGCCCGTATGGGCACCGTGACGGGCAAAGGCTTTTCAGACCTTGTCCGCGAGGAATACGGCGTCCGTGAGACGCTTCTCATCATGCTCGGCCTCATGCTGGCCAATTTCGGCACCACGGCCGCCCAATTTGCGGGCATCGCGGCGGCCTCGGAACTCTTGGGCGTTTCGCGGTATATCGCCGTGCCCATCGCGGCTGCGGCGGTATGGTTCCTCGTGCTGAGGGGATCCTACCGATATGTAGAGAAGGTGCTCCTCGCGCTGGCGAGTTATGCCATCTGCTATATCGCTTCGGCGATCCTCGTCAAGCCCGATTGGGGGGATATCGCACGGAACTTTATCATCCCCACTTTCTCGCGCGACCGGCAGTACCTCATTGCCCTGCTGGCGACGGTAGGCACCACCATTACGCCGTGGGGGTGTGCCTATATGCAGGCTACCGTGGCCGATAAGGGCGTTCGCAAAGAGGAATACGGTTACACGCGGTTGGACGTCTCCGTAGGAGCCGTCATCGGGAATATCGTTTCGGCGTTCATCGTCATTGCCACGGCCGCTACGCTGTACAAAGCAGGCATCGCCGTAGATTCCGCCGAGGAGGCCGCTCGCGCCTTGGCCCCGCTTGCCGGCCCGTGGGCCGAACTTCTTTTCGCTATCGGCCTCCTGGGGGCTTCGCTTCTCGCGGCCTCCGTATTGCCCCTTTCCACCACCTATGCCGTGTGCGAGGCCTTTGGCTGGGAGCGTGGCATCAACCGCAGCCATCGCGAGGCGCCCATCTTTTACAACCTCTATACCGCCCAAATCGTCCTGAGCACGATCCTTGTGCTCATCCCGGGCCTTCCGCTCTTCCCGCTTATGTGGCTTTCGCAGGTGGCCAACTCGGTACTTCTACCGTTTGTGCTCCTCCTGATGCTGAAACTGGCGAACAACCCCCGCATCATGGGAGATTGGCGCAACGGCCGCATCAGCAATACCCTGGCGACGATCTTGGCCATTTTGGTGAGCGCGGCCACGGTTACGATGTTTTTCTTCGGGACATAGGTTCCCCTGCCAAAGGTCGTGATGAGGCCCCTTGGGAAATCTCCAAGGGGCCTCGTTGTGTAAATACCCTCTTGACAAGAAGTGCCCTCTTGCCTACATTTTGGGCGCACATTGCACAAGGAGGTGCCCTATGCAGGAAACGCTCGCCATCGAAGGGGGTATGCCGGTTCGCACGGCGCCCTTCCCTGCCTGGCCCCAATGGACGGAGGAAGAGGAGCGCGCCCTCTTGGAGACGCTTCGCTCCGGCGTATGGTGGTCCTATGAGGGGTCCCAAGTCAAGGCCTTTGAGGCGGAATTCGCCGCGTATCATGATGCTGCCTATGGCGTGGCCTGCACGAATGGCTCGGCAGCGCTCGAGGTTTGCCTGCGGGCAGCGGGCATTGACTGGGGAGATGAAGTCATCACCACGCCCTATACTTTTATCGCCACGGCCAATGCTTGCCTCCTAGTGGGGGCCATCCCGCGTTTTGCGGATATTTCCCTCGCCACGTGGAACCTCGACCCCGAACGGATCGAAGCCCTCATCACGCCGCGCACCAAGGCCATCCTCCCCGTGCACCTGGGCGGGGAACCTGCCGATATGGATGCCATCCAAGAGATCGCAGCACGCTATGGGCTGCTCGTCATCGAAGATGCCTGCCAGGCCCATGGCGCCGTTTGGCGAGGCCGCAAAGTGGGCAGCCTGGGAGATATGGGTTGCTTCAGTTTTCAAAACAGCAAGAACATCACGGCCGGCGAAGGCGGAATGGTCGTGACGAATTCCCCCGAATGGGCTGACAAATGCTGGTCGGTGGTCAACGTCGGTCGCGGGCGAGGCGGAGCCTTCTATGAGCACATTGGCCTCGCCTCCAACTACCGCATGGTGGAGTGGAGCGCCGCTGTACTCCGTGTGCAACTCAAACGCCTGCAGGAGCAAACGGAACGACGCGCCGCGAATGCCGCCTATCTCGATGAGGCGATCAGCGAGGTGCCCGGCCTAACGCCCGTGCGCAGCGATCCCCGCACCACCCTATGCGCCTATCACCTCTACCGCTTGATGTACGATCCGGCGGCCTTCGGCGGGCGCTCGGCCGGCGAGTTCGCGCGGGCGATGCGCGCGGAGGGCATCCCCATCGCTTTGGGCTACCCCGAGCCGCTCAGCCAGCAAGAGGTCATCGTGAAGCGGAGCCGGTTCATCCGCGAGCGGTTGGGCCTGCCCCAACAGGCACCCGACCCCACGCCCGCCTGCGAGCATGTGTGCACGCATGGCCTGTGGATGCCTCAACGCGCGCTGTTGGGGAGCCGTGAGGATATGGATGACATCGTGGCGGCGGCGCGAAAGGTCCACAGGGCATGGCACGCTTAAAGTCTTGATAACACGCAAGGAGTTCACAATGCCCAAGAAAACGATCCCCGATCTCTATGCCATGGTCGAACGCGGCGAGCCGCTGAGCATGATCACCTGCTATGACTATCCCTCCGCGCGCATCATTGACAAGGCCGGGGTGGATATCGTCCTCGTGGGAGATTCCGTCGCGATGACCGTGCTTGGCAACCCCACCACTCTCCCCGCCACGATGGATATGATGATCGTCTTTGCGCGCGCTGTGGCCAAAGGGTGCGAAAATGCCTTTGTCATCGGCGATATGCCCTATATGAGTTACCAGGCTTCGGTGAGCGAGGCGATTCACAACGCCGGCCGTTTTATGGCCGAGGCAGGGGTAGATGGCGTCAAACTCGAGGGAGGGCGTAACATGGTGGAGGCCGTGCGGGGCATCACCAAGGCGGGTATCCCCGTGATGGGGCACTTGGGCCTCACGCCGCAATCCGCCTCGGCCATCGGGGGGTATCGCGTCCAAGGGCGCACGGCCGATGCCGCCATTGCGCTCTTGGAAGATGCCTTGGCCCTCCAAGATGCCGGCGTTTGGTCCATCCTCCTCGAACTCGTGCCAGCCCGCGTGGCCGAGGTCATCACCGAGAAATTGAGCATCCCCACTATCAGCATTGGCTCAGGGGCAGGCTGCTCGGGCCACTGCCAAATCTTTCATGACGTGGTGGGGATGTTCGAGGCCTTTACACCACGCCATGCGAAAAAATATGCCGACGTGGGCGCCATCTTGCGCGAGGCGATGGAGGCCTTTCAGCGAGAGATCAAAGATCGCACCTATCCCGGCCCAGAGCATTCGTTCAAGATTCCCACCGACGCACTCAAGCAGTTCCTTGATTACGCCGCGAAACGCTAAGCCTATCCCAATGCCCTTTTGTGGAGGGAAAAAGGCCCATGCTCGGTTTGAGACCGCCTAACGTGGAACGGTTGGCCGAAAAGGCCGATGTCGAAGGGCTGATCAAGGCCCTCAATTACGATCGAGATCCTGCCATCCGCGCCGCAGCCGCCCAGGCGCTGGCGGCCTTTCCCTCGGCGGAGGTGCAAAAAGCCTTGCGAGAGATCCTCGCCGACCCCGCCCCGGAGGTGCGCCAAGCGGCTGTGCGATCGCTTGCGGCGGTGGGCAAATTCCAGGCGACGGAGGCGCTCATCGCCGCGCTTGCCGATGAAGACGATGCTGTAGCCCAAGAAGCGGCCATGAGCCTCGCCACCGTCAAAGATCCGCGCGCCGTTTCGCCGCTCGTTCAAATCGTGCGCAGTGGCAAGCGCCCTTACCTGCGCGAGGCGGCGCTCGATGCGTTAAAGACCATCGGCCCAGCCGCAGCGCGCGCCGCGGTGCCCCTTCTCTATCACCAAGATGCCCAGGCCCGCGAGACCGGGCGGGCCATCCTCAAGCGGATGGGGGCAGCGGCCATCCCCACCTTACGCCCCTACCTGGGCGATGAAAACCGCGACCTTCGTTGGCGCCTGGTGGAAGTGGTCGGCGAGATCGAGGGCGAGGAGGCCACGGCTTTCCTCGTGCAGGCCTTGCAAGATCGCGATTACTATGTGCGCGAGGCGGCCATCGCGGCGCTGGCCGTTCGAGGGGAGACGAGCATCCCTCCGGTGGCCGATCTGTTACGTCTAGAGAGCGTCGCGCTTCGCGAGGCGGCCATCACGATCTTGGAACGCATCGGCACGCCGGCCGTTGTCGTGCCCCTTTTGACGGCCCTGGAGGCCGTGCAGGCCAAATTGCGCAGCCAGGCCGCCCTGGCTCTGAGCAAGACGGGCGATCCTCGCGCCATCCAGGCGCTGAACAACCTTCTCGTGCACGATGACGATACCATGGTGCGGCGAGACGCCGTCGAAGCCCTGAAGCGCCTGCGCGACCCCTCTTCGCTCGATGCCTTTGTGCGCGCTTTAAGCGACCGCGATTACGTCGTGCGCCAAAAGGCCGCCGAGGCCATCAAGGCACTCGGCTGGGAACCGGATCAATCGGAGACGGCCGCGCGCTATTGGGCTAGCCAAGGCCGCTGGGAGCGATGCGTGCAAATCGGCGAGCCGGCCGTAGCGGTTCTCCTCGATTACCTTCTGACGGCTACCTCCTCCGAGCAGCGCCTCATTCGGAATGCCTTGGAACGCATCGGGGCCATCGCAGTGCCATATCTTCTGCAAGCCTTACAGGCGCCCCAAAAGGCCCTGCGGGTCGAAGCCGCCGGCCTTTTGGCGCGCATCGCCGGCCAAGAAGCGCTCGATCCCCTCCTGCAGGCCCTTCAAGACCCCGAACGTGCCGTGCGCGAAGCGGCAGCCACGGCCCTCGGCGAAATCAAGGATCCTCGGGCCATCCCCGCCCTAGTGGAGGCCCTGAAGGATTGGGAACCTAACGTGCAAGAGGCCGCCGCCAAGGCCCTCAGCGTTTTCGGTGAACAGGTTTTGCCGGACGTACTGCCCCTTCTCAAGGCCGAAGATTGGCACGCTCGCCAAGGGGCGGTGATGGCCCTGGGCTATTCGGGCCTCGAACAGGCCACGCAAATCCTTTTGCCGATCTTTCGCAATGACCCCGAACGGAACGTGCGCAACGCGGCGATGGAGGCGCTCAAACGCCTTCAGGTGGCCTCCGTCGAGGCATTCATCGCCATGCTCTACGATCCCGATATCGAGACGCGCCAGAAAGCCATCGCCGCCTTGGGCGATATGCGCGACCGCCGCGCTGAGGAGCCGCTCCTTTCGCTCCTGTGGGATGCGGATCAAGCCATTCGCACAGCGGCCTTTGGCGCGCTGCAACGGCTTGGCGTGTTTGACCCCATCGCGCTCTCCACACCGCCCCGCACCTCGCACCTGTACGTGATGGTCTGCAGCCCGCGCGACCTCCCCCCTGACGAATGGAGCGAGATCGCCCATCAGGCCCTGATGGAACTCGGCGAGCAGGCGCCGGCGCTGCAGTGGGTGCATGCCACGGTTTTGAGCGATTTTTCTCGCTTACACGAGTCGTTCTACCGCTTTGAGCCGAGCGAACGGGCCTTCCAGGGCTTGGTCAAGGCTTTCCAAGAATGGATCCTCAGTGAGGGGGGTACCATCGCCGAATGGGAAGCGCGCTTTTTCCACCGCGAATTGGCCGACCTCCCCGATCTCGAAGAGGTGGATGCGATCCTCTTTTATTACCAGCCCTAAAGAAAGAGGGGGGTGCATTGGATGCGCCCCCCTCTCCCTAAAAACGCCGTTCAGCGGTGATGTGCTGCATGGTCATGCAGGGGCGTGTGTTCGTGGTAGTGCCCCATTTGGTGCATGCGGTTGTGTAACCGCCGGTGCGCCCCTTCGAGGATAAGGCGCATCCGCTTATAGGCGCGCGTTTCGGCGCGGGTGCCCACCGTATCGAGGTAGGCCAAGGCCCCCTCGATCTGTTCGAGGATGGTTACCGCATCCGCAGCGGCATAGAAGGGCGATCCTTCGACCTCCACCATCACCGGCGTAGAATGGGCCACGATGATCTCCGGCTTATCGGTATAGTGGCCGCGCACAAGAAGCGCGATCCATGAGGAGCGCGAGACGGGCACGCGAAACGACCCTCGCGCTGCCCAAGGGTCAATCGCCAGGCTCTCGCGGATCTCGCCGTTCACGATCAACTCGATGCGCGACATCGGCACCGTGACGCTCGCCACCTCCCACGCCACATCCACCGTGCCGCCGCTGGAGGTCATGGGGATTCGCGCCCCCATCGGTTTGCCATCCACAGTCATCTCCATCAAGGGGCCATAGGTTACGAACGTCTCGGCCCGGCGGATGGCCTCCATCCAGGCGCGGTAGGTGAACGGCTCGCCCTCGCGCAAACGGGCATAGGTGCGCACCGTGCCCACGGCTGTGCGGGCGGTCATTTTATCCGTGCCACCTACGGCGGCCACCATATAGCCATTGTTGAGGTAGCGGTACCAATCGGAGAGGGAATAGGGGTTGATGCCGCTATAGAGATCGTCCCAAGAGGTCATCTCTACGCCGTCCACCACGCCCTCGACGATCGGGGCGGCATTTTCGGCCCGAGGGTTCGGAAAGTGCGGCAGGATGACAAGCCCACCTTGCTCGCGGCACTGCCGCGCCCACTCCGTCAGAAGGATCTCGATGGGGTCGCCAAGGGCCGATTCATCGGGGCCGCCCGTCGTCATCGGGGCGATGATGCGCCCCTCATACCCCAAGAGGGAGATGTGCCCCAGCACATGCTGGCGGTTCTCCGTGCCCACGCGGACGAGATATTCCCCGTCGCCGCCCGCCTCTACCGATCCCCACGTCGTCTTGCCATCGAAATCACCCACGTTAGTAACCAATTCGCCCCACTGGCTGGCTAACAAGTTCACCACGTTGACGCCTTCCGCCG
>Ga0272448_1004603_pt1 | contig 15636 bp, 14 predicted proteins | sample YNPCB0191_FD_202220 | JGI IMG/M metagenome (GOLD analysis project Ga0272448, IMG submission 202220) | Hot spring sediment microbial communities from Yellowstone National Park, WY, United States - YNP-CB-019-1 | ecosystem: Environmental > Aquatic > Thermal springs > Hot (42-90C) > Sediment...
GGACATATCCCATTACCGCAGACTAACACCAGAAGAAATTCACAAAATAGAAACCTTGGCGAACCAAGCAATCCTAAAAAACATGCCAGTGGAAACCCAATGGATGCTGAGAAACGAAGCAGAAAACCGCTACGGCTTTAGACTATACCAAGGCGGAGCAGTTCCAGGAAAAGAAATCCGCGTGGTAAAAACTGGAGACTGGGATGTGGAAGCGTGCGCTGGAACCCACCTGAAAAGTACTGGCGAAATCGGCTTCATAAAAATAATTCACACAGAAAGAATCCAAGACGGCGTGGAAAGGCTCATCTATTCCATTGGAATTCCAGCCTTAAAAATAATACAAGAAAAGGAACGACTGCTCTGGAAACTATCAGAAATATTGAACGCACCAATAGAAAAACTGGACAAAACAGCCGAAAAGTTGGTTAAGGAATACAAGGAAATACTTGCAAAAAACAGACAACTCACCAAAGAACTAGCAAGGAAAGAAAGTTTTGTTGTATCGCGTGAGCTTACAACTGGCTATGATGTTACTACTGCACCCAAAGTGAAAGAGATAAAGGGCATCAAAATCGTGGCACGTGACTTTAAAGAGATGATTGACATTGATCGTATGGTTCAAACGGCAAATGAAATAATCAAAAAAGATGATGCGACGGTTACGATATTTTATGGAAATGATGGGAAAAATGCGAGAATTATGGTTATGGTTGGTAAGGCTCCCCTTGAAAAAGGTGTAAATGCAAATGAAATAGTTAAGGAGGCATCCGCAATAATAGGCGGCGGAGGCGGCGGAAAACCAAACTTCGCCCAAGGCGGAGGAACAAAAATCGAAAAACTACAAGAAGCGGTCAAGAAAGCCGAAGAAATCTTGAAAAAACAATTAAAACCCAAATAATTACGTAAAGAGAGTAAAGGATTAATGCAAGTTCCGCCATGCTTAATGTGGTGTTTAACGTGAGGAATAGCGTTCTCTGTCCGTGAAAACAAAACATTTAATATCCCTCAAACCAATTCAGAAAGTTTTATGGAATTTTTAAAGAAAATTGAGGAAAAATGGCAAAAAAGATGGGAAACCGCCAAAATCTTTGAGGCAGACCCAAACCCAAACAAAAAGAAATTCTTCATAACCTTCCCATACCCATACATGAACGGCCCCCTCCACGTAGGCCACGGCTTCACAGCCTCCCGCGTAGACGCATACGCCCGCTTCAAAAGAATGCAAGGCTACAATGTACTTTGGCCATGGGCGTGGCATTGGACAGGCCAGCCGCTTTTAGGCGCAAGCGAACGCGTAGCAAAGGGTGATGAAGAATTTATAAAAATTTTAAGAGAAGTGGATGGTGTTCCAGAGGAAGAGCTGAAAAAATTTTCTGACCCAATTTGCATGGCAACATACTACACAAACGATGGCCGAACCGCCGCAAAAAAAGCTGGCTTCTCAATCGACTGGAGAAGAGAATTCAACACGATAATGCCAACCTATCAAAAATTCATAGAATGGCAATACGAAAACCTAAAAGCAAAAGGCTACGTTTCCATGGGAACACACCCAGTTGTTTGGTGCCCAAAATGCCAAAGCCCAACAGGAGACCATGACCGCCAAGTGGGAGAAGGCGTAACACCAGAAGAATACACGATAATAAAGTTCAAACTAAACCATGAAACAATTTTGCCAGCAGCAACCTTCCGCCCCGAAACAATTTACGGCGTAACAAACATGTGGATAAACCCAGACGCAACCTACGTCGAAGCCCTCGTAGACAACGAAACATGGATAATAAGCGAAGAAGCAGCTCAAAAAATGAAAGAGCAAGGAAGAACCATAAAAATAAAGCGAACACTAAAAGGAAGAGAGCTTATAGGGAAAACCTTCGAAAACCCAGTTACAAAAGAAAAATTTCCCATACTTCCGGGATGGTTTGTTAACCCAAAACAAGCCACAGGCGTTGTTTACAGCGTCCCAGCCCACGCACCCTACGATTGGCTAGCGCTTAAAGATTTACAGGAAAAACCAGAAGCATTGCAAGAGTTCGGCATAGACCCAGAAACCGTGAAGAAGATAAAGCCAATCTCCCTCATCAAAGTTGAAGGATTTGGCGAGTATCCAGCCATCGAAATAGTGGAACAGTTAGGCGCTAAAAACCAACATGACCCAAAGGCTGAAGAGGCAACCAAACTGCTATACAAGAAGGAATTCCACGGCGGAATTTTAAAAGAGAATTGTATGGAATATTCTGGAAAAATGGTTAGAGAAGTTAAAGAAACCTTAATAAAAGACTTCAAAAGTCGCGGAATCGTAGACTCCATGTATGACTTGCCCCAACCTGTGGTTTGCCGCTGCTTAACCCCATGCATAGTTAAAGTCTTACAAGACCAATGGTTTCTAAACTATTCAGACCCAGAATGGAAAGAAAAAGCAAAAGAAGCCCTAAACCAAATGAAAATCTACCCAGAAACAGCAACTCAATGGTTTTTTATCGTAATTGATTGGCTAAAAGAATGGGCTTGCGCAAGAAGAACAGGATTCGGCACCCCATTACCATGGGGCGAAGGATGGATTATAGAAACCCTAAGCGATTCAACAATTTACATGGCTTTCTACACAATAAACAAACATATAAAAGAAAAAGGCATAAAACCAGAAAGCTTGACAAAGGAAGTTTTCGACTACATTTTCTATGGAAAAGGAAACGCAGAAAAAATAGCCACACAAACTGGAATAGAAACCAAAAGCCTAGAAGAGATGCGAAAAGAATTCCAATACTGGTATCCCGTTGACCTAAGAGTCTCAGCAAAAGAACTCGTCCCAAACCACCTAACCTTCTTCATATTCCACCACACAGCCCTCTTCCCACCACAGCACTGGCCAAAAGCAATAGGCGTAAACGGAATGCTAATGATAGAAGGCAAACAAATGCACAGACATCTGGGAAACTTTATACCATTAAAAAAGGCCATAGAAAAATATGGGGCAGACGCCACAAGATGCGCCTTATTATTGGCTGCAGAGGGAATGGATGACCCGGACTGGAGAAGCGAAAACGTCAAAGACATCCAAAACAAACTTGAACTATTCTACAATTTCGCAAAAAACATAATTGACAATGCGAAAAGCATGGAAATCGGACACCTAGAAAAATGGCTTATGAGCACCCTACAACACCGCATAGAAGAAGTTACAAAAAATTTGGAAGAAATGAAAACAAGAACAGCCCTAGAAATAGCCCTCTTCGAAACATGGAACGACTTCCGCTGGTACATACAAAGAAAAAAGACTATGGAATCAGAAACCCTAAAAGAAGCCCTAAAAACATGGCTAAAATTACTCGCTCCATTTGCACCACACCTATGTGAAGAATTGTGGAGCGAAATGAAAGAAGAAGGCTTCATTTCACTTGCTGAATGGCCAAAAATAAACGAAAAACAAATAGACACATTGGCAGAAGAGAAGGAAAATTTCATAGAAGATTTAATTGAAGACACACTAAACGTCTTAAAAGCAACAAAAATCACTCCACAAAAAATATTCTATTACACAGCCAGCCCATGGAAATGGAAAGTTTACCAAAAAATGCTTGAGAAATCAAAACAAGGAGAAGTAAAACTAAACGAGCTTATGAAAGAACTCAGCGAAGAAAAAGAGTTAAAGGAAAATATGAAGGAAGTTGCAAAATTTGCCACAAAAATCCTGAAAGAAGCGGGCATGATACCAGAAAACAGAAGAGAAAATATGCTAAAGATAAAAAAGCTTAACGAAAAAGAAATAATTGATGGCGCAAAGGAATTTTTAAGTGAAAGATTCAAAGCGCAAATCACTGTCTACAACGAAGAAGACAAAGAAATTTATGACCCCAGAAAGAGAGCAATTATGGCTATGCCGTGTCGACCAGCAATTTACATTGAATAGCCTATTGCTGTGATAATAATTTTGATTATGGAATTTATACAGATAAAATTATTATCTAAAGCCTCGTATCAATTCTTGTGGGTCCGTGGCGCAGCTTGGATACGCTAGTGCCAAAAAGCGCGTCGGCCTTCTAAGCCGGAGATCCTGGGTTCAAATCCCAGCGGACCCGTTAATCAATTTTTCAGCTATTTTTTCATAACATTTATTTGTCAGTTTCACATTTCGCCTACACTATAGGCGATGAAGCTCGCCTTTAACCGCCCTTGCTTCCTTATGCGCGAGGGCTGATAGCTTCTACCTACGTTAAATTAGGTGGAGTTGACGTAATGTTGCGTGAAGGGGGGCGGTTTAATGGGGAAGGCAAAGCAGCCTTAAGTATGGAAACTAAGCATATTAGTAAAGCACTTCAAGCTGGAAAAATTATAGAATATGTTGTTTGCAGGCAAAATGTTGACGGGGGTTACACTTTTTGTCTAGGGACGGAATCGAATGCGCAGGACACTTACTATGGGCTGGCAATATTGAAGATGCTTAATGCTCCGTTTCCCAATCTTTGGCAGACGATTAATTGGTTGCGTGATTTTGTTCCAGACAATCTTTATTCACATTATTATGTAGCCAAAGCCTTAAAGTTATGCGGACAGGAACCCGATGAACGCCTTAAAGATTTTCTGTTATCCTCAAAGTTTTCGAGAATGGAATTTAAGGCAATTGATGTTTATGTTGAAGTTGCGTCAGAGTTTGAAACTGCTTTTATGGCAACTGAACTCGCCAACATTGCTGGTGTGGAAATTAGTCGTGAAAAGATTGCACAGTGGCTTTTAAGCTATCAGAATACTGACGGGGGCTTTGGCGCCTATGGACATTCTAATCTAAACGCAACATATCATGCCGTAGCTACGCTCTGCAATCTTGGCTATCCAGTTAAATCCCTCAAAAACACCTTAGCCTACGTCAGATTATGCGAAAAGCCTTCTGGAGGTTTCACAGTTATACCAAGCACCTCTGCGCCGTATATGGAGCATGTCTACTATGGAGTAATGACGCTTAATCTGCTCGGCGAACGTGCAATGTATCCCGAAAACACTATTAGATTTATTCTTAGATGTCAAAACGCAAATGGAGGATTTGCAAGGTCAGACCTCGGCATCTCAACGTTTGAAGACACATTCTATGCCGTGAGTGCACTGCAGTTACTCAGCGAACAAGCAAGGGAGATTGCATGAATTTGGACATAGCTTATTTTCGAATTAAAAGAGCAATTGAATGCGAAGAAGAGTGCTTTCTATGCGTTTTGGAAGATGAAATTGAAAGAAAATTTGTAGACACGTATCTTTCTGAATTGGTGATGGATGCTTCAGCGAGAAATAAAATAATTGAAAGCAGAGGTTTCTGCAATTACCATTTCTACAAAATGCTCATTGCAGCAAATAAGCCTGGAAGCCCAGACGGTCACGGAATAGCCTTAATTACAAACAGCGTCGTTGAGCAACTACTTTTGGATATGCGTAAACTAAGTAGATACAAAAACGCTTTTCGCAATATGCTTTCAAGCAAAGAAAAATGTCCAGCGTGCATTCACTTGGCAGCGTTTACATACATGTATATTCAAAAAGTTATAGAGCTTTTCTCTTTGCAAGATGAAGCGTTTATGAAACTTTTCAAAGAGTCAAAGGGGCTGTGTATTCCACATTTCGCAGCGTTAATTCGTACAATAGAAGAGAAATCGGCGGGTCAAGCTCAAAATGTTATCAAAATTATAATTGAAGTGGAAGAGAAAAATCTTGGGCGATTAAATTCTGAACTTGCTGAGTATATAAGAAGACAAAGCTACGAGTTTTCGGAAGAAGAGCGTAGGGCTGTGGAAGATGTTGTATGGAAAAGTGTTGGAAAACTTGTTGGGAGACATGGATTAAGACTTACTGGAGGGCTAATCAATGGTGAGTGAAGCCAAAAAACTTCAACTTCAAATTCCAACGCATTTGTATGAGAAAATTGGAAATCAGGAAACCGTCATGAATTTAATTAAAAAGGGTTTACTCTCCTTTAGAATTCATGTTCTTGAGCAAGAAACTCATGCACTTGCAAAGCAAATAGAAAATTTAAAAAAATCTGTCAACGAATTGCCCGGTGAAATCAAAAGAATGGAAACCATTCTAAATGAAATGCTTAAAGACAACGAGATAATTGAAACTCTCCTTCGCCCAAAAAAGGTGAAATTATGAAAACCAAATTGCAGAGAAAACCGCAAAAGGTTACCCTAATAAATGTAAACCGCGAAATTTCAGAGCTAATTAAGAGAACAAACGTCCAAGTCAATGCTGGATTTGTTCAAAAACTAATAGAGTTAGGAATGAAAATTGATTGTACGGAAGAGCAACTTATGCAAAAAGTTAGTGAATTAGAGGAGCGCAAAAATATCCTTGCTTCGGAATTAAAGGAGATTGCCACGCAACTTACTTATCTTCAAAGTAAGTACGTGGGTTTACGGATGCAGATTTCCAAAATTTTTCACGATAATCAAGTGCAAGTATTTCATTTGTGCGCACGCCAACCATCAGATAAGCATGGAAGACTGTTAAGTGCAAGTCTCATACAAAAATACCTTGAATATTCAAAATCGCTTTGGCATTAACATTCATAACCATATTGTCTATTAAGGTTCCGGTTTCTTGTTCGTTTTGGAACGGAAATTTTAAATTAGTAATGCAATAATAAATGGTAAATGCTTTAAGATTGACGTGTCAGTGTATAAGAGGGATGTTATGAGCACGCATGTGGATGAGTTGAAGCTTCGTTTAATGACTATTGAATTGCTTAGGACGGCGAAGTATAAGAGAAACATTACTTACCGTGAGTTGGCTTCTAAGACTGGGTTGCCTGTGACTGTTTTGAGCAGATATGCGAAGGGGCACGTTCTGCCTAACACTTCAAGGGCGAGGCAGCTTTGGAAAGTTTTAAACAAGCTTGTTGGTTTGGAAACTGAATTGCGGAGTAGAATAAGGTTTGATGAGGATGGGTATTTTGATAATACTGATATTGTTGGGGATTTTAACATTTTACAACAGGCAGCTAATCATGCCCTTGCGAATTTTGCTGGAAAAAGAGTGACAAAGGTTTTGACGGCGGCTGTGGATGGTATACCCTTAGCAACTATGGTTGCAAGCGCCCTTGGAGTGAATCTTATAATTGCGAAGAGAAGCAAGGAGGTTGGTGTTAAGGCTTTTTTGGAGGAGACTTATGCGCTTAGGGATTCAGGGGTAACTATGACGCTTTACATTCCGAAAGATGCCATTAAAAAGCGGGACAGCGTTTTGATTGTGGATGACATGATTAAAACTGGAGAAACCCAAGCGGCTTTGGTGAACCTTGTCCGCAAGGCGAAGGCTGAAATTTCAGGATTTTTCTCGCTTATAGCTGTTGGCGAAGAGTGGAAGAGGAAGCTTAAGCTTTCAGGCGAATGTCCAATAGAAGTCATCACTTATGTTAAGGCTCCTGTGGAGCAGAGCAGTCGCTTTTAACTGGACAAGAAATGCATTTGCGTTTCCTACAAAAATCCTTACCGAGCCTTAGCAGTGCCGTTTCAAAATTTATGAAAGATTTCCCCTCAACTTCATTTTTGAGCCAAAAATCCATTAATTGTTTTAAGGCTTTTTCGCCTGCTTCTTTTTTGATTATTCCAAGGTTTTTGGCTGCAAGCAAAACGAGATTTGTTGGTTCTGGTTCGACTTTATCCCATATATCGCGGAGTTCTCTTAGGAAAATGTTCACTGTTACGTTTCCTATACCCTTCCCCAAATCTTTTAGGCGGTTTTCCAAGTCTTGCATGTCAGAAGCCTTATTGTATAGAAGAGTTAGGCTTCCATTGTATTTTTGGATGAGATTTTTCATAACTTCTAAGAGCTTATCTGCAGTTTTGAAGTCATAGCGTGTGTAGCTTCCTTCATCTAATATTTTAACAAGTCCATCCCATCCTGTTTGGAGTATTCGCTGAGGCGTTAGAACATCATACTTTTGGAAGCACTTGTAGGTTTTAATGACTGAAGTTTCTGTTATTGGAGCACCAAAAAGTATCGAAGCGAAAAACCACTTGAAAATTTCTTCATCTTTGCCTTTTGTCAGGTTTATGTCTAACAGTTCGGAGTATCTTGTTCCAAAATTTTCAACAAGAACCTTGAGGCTTTCCTTTTTCATAATGGCGTTCACTTTCTAACATATTTTATACCTCTTGTCACATAAACCATTTACTGAGGCTGATCACATGCGGACTCGAACAATTGAGTGGCGTGATGGAACCGTACTCACAATAGACCAGTCGAGGCTTCCATGGGAAACAGTAACGCTTGAAATGAAGAGTTGTAGCGATGTGGCTGAAGCCATAAAAACAATGAAGATTAGAGGCGCTCCTCTTCTTGGTGCTGCTGCAGCCTTTGCATTGGCTTTAACAGCATACCATTCGAAAAGTAAAAGCAAAGACGAACTTGTTCATGAGTTGGAAAGGGCGGCTGAAATTTTGAGAGGTACAAGACCGACGGGTGTTAATCTTTTTTGGGCTGTAGACAGAATTTTGGCTAAGGCGAGAGATTTTTCTGGGAGCGCTGAGGCTTTGGCTGATTTTGTTGTTGAGGAAGCGAAGAGAATAGCCGATGAGGATGCTGCGGCGAACCGCATGATTGGAAAATACGGTGCTGAACTCATCCATGATGGAGATGTTGTTCTGACTCATTGTAATGCTGGGGCTTTGGCAACCGTTGAGTATGGCACGGCTCTTGGAGTTATAAGGGCTGCATGGGAACAAGGAAAAAAGATTCGCGTTATTGCCACAGAAACCCGCCCAAAATTGCAGGGAGCAAGGTTGACAACTTATGAACTTAAGAGGGATGGAATACCAGTTATTTTGATTACTGACAACATGGTTGGTTATGTCATGTATAAGCGGTTGGTTAGCGAGGTTGTGGTTGGAGCTGACAGAATAGTTCAAGACGCTGTAATTAATAAAATTGGAACTTTCACCGTAGCAGTTTTAGCCAAAGAGCATGGCATACCCTTCTATGTGGCAGCTCCAAAATCCACTTTTGATTTGACGCATAAGTCGGCAGATGTTACCATTGAAGAGAGGAAACCAGAAGAAGTAACCCACATGGGTTCGCTTAGAATTGCTGCAGAAGGAGTGGACGCTCTGAATCCAGCATTCGACATAACTCCCCTTGATTATGTGACAGCAATAATCTGCGAAAGTGGGATTCTATATAAGAAAGACTTTGATAAGTTTAAATGAAATGCGTTTGTTGGTTGATGGTTTACATGAGCAAAGACAGAGAGAAAACATCGGACAACACGGAACTTAAAATTAAGGGATTACTGGCGGAAAAAGGTGTCAAAATCCCCAAAGACCAGAATGCAGAAGGCATGTCTTCAAGAGGATACGGCACAATGGAAAATAATGAACTTCTGCTTACATTTTATGAGGCATTATATCTTTTGGAGAAGAACATGCTGGAAGTTGAAGATGAAAAAGGAGAAAGAGTTGATTTTCAGAAGCTTCTGCGATGCTACGAGCTTGTTAATGAGAACGCTTGGGCTGCATATTTAACTTATCGTGACTTGAGAGGGCGCGGATACGTTGTGCGGGAAGGTTTCGGTTTAGGAGTTGATTTTCGAGTTTATGAAAGAGGCGAGTATGGTAAAGACACCGCCAAATATTTGGTTTTAAACATTCAAGAAGGAAAGCCTATTTCGTTGGAAGATTTAACCCGCGCTATGATGCAGTGCCAAGGCCTCAAAAAAGAGTTGGTTTTGGCTGTTATAAATCGCAGAGGAGAAATAGTTTACTATTCAGTTTCACAATTAAGCTTAAAATGATGGAGAATTTAGTATGCCACAGTTCAAAACTGTTAGGGGAATGAGGGATTTTCTGCCAGAAGAAGCCAAAATAATGAAATACATCGAAGACAAAGCCAGAAGAGTGGCTGAGCTTTATGGATACCAAGAGATTATAACGCCCGTCGTGGAGTCTTACGAACTTTTAGCAGCTAAAGCTGGAGAAGAAATCCGTTCAAGAATGTTTGCCTTCAGAGATTTAGGCGACCGCATGGTTGCTCTCCGCCCAGAGTTCACAGCTTCCGTTGCTAGACTCGTCGCAACCACTTTAAGAAATGAACCTAAACCTTTGAGGCTTTTTTCTGTGGGAAGCGTTTACCGTTATGATGAGCCCCAAAGAGGGCGTTATAGGGAATTTTGGCAATCAAACTATGAATTGATGGGTTCAGATAAGCCTGAAGCAGACGCTGAAATAATAATGCTAACAAACAGTTTAATGAATGCTGTAGGGCTAAGGAATTGCACCTTCAAAATTGGACATGTCGGAGTTTTAAGGGGCATAATGGCAGAAGAAAATTTGGAAGAGAAAACACAAAACACAGCCATGCAGTTAATGGATAAAAAACTATATGATGACGCATTAAAACTAGTCAAAGATGCAGGGGCTCAAGAAAAATGTGTAACAACTCTCGAAAAATTGGTGGAGCTTAAAGGTGCTGACGTTTTCGAAACAGTTGAAAGAATGAAAGAATGTGTCAAAAATTACAAAAAAGCTGAGGCTGCTGTAGAAAACCTTTATGAAATCTTGAAACTTATCTCAGAAAGCAAAAGTAAAATTGACATAGCAGTTGATGCTGGTTTTGCAAGGGGGCTTGAATATTACACTGGAATGATTTTCGAGGTTACAATGCCAGAAATAGACACAGCATTAGGTGGCGGTGGAAGATATGATAGGCTTATTGAGTTGTTTGGTGGCGAACCAACACCAGCAGTTGGAGTAGCTCATGGAATAGATAGGATAATGTTAGCCATGCAAACTCAAAAAGTTCCGTTAGAGAAAAGAGAAGAAAATAAGGTTGTGATAATTCCGGCCAAAGAAGAGTTTATTGGAAAAGCCATGGACATTTCAAGAATGCTAAGAGATGCAAGCATACCCACAGAGGTTGAAGTTATGGGTCGAAAAATAACTAAAGCCCTAGAAGATGCAGACAGAAGACAAATAAAATACGCAATAATAGTCGGAGAAAAAGAGCTAAAAGAAGAAGCAGTAGTCCTTCGAGACTTGACAAAGAGAGAACAAAAAACCGTGAAAATCAGAAAAATAATAGAGGAAATAGCTTAGCGTTTCTCCCTTCTCAGAAAGTCTCCCAAATCAGAAATATTTTTCACAGCAACGCCCTCAACAATCTCGTATAAATTATGTATTATTCTGCCAAAGCCGAGGCACTCGCCATACTGGTTTAAGACAAGCGTATAATCACCTTTCCTTTTCGAACCAACCACGTTTGTTATTCCTCGTTTGAATATGTCTCTTCCACAGATAAAAAGCCACTCAGACCTTTTATCAACAAATATTTTGTTTGCCTTTTCTTGGGCAATCGTCGACAATAGGTTAAAACTTGGAAAAAACTTTCCATTTTTGGCTTTTCCAAGATAGATTCCCGCATAAAAGAAGTCCTTCCCAATTAAGTTTTTCAGTTTCTCGTTCAGAAGGAAGTATCTGTTTCCCTTCTTCACCACAAGTTTCTCGTTCAAATTTATGCGTGCACCAAATCGGCTTACAAACTCCTTTAAAATTTTCATCGCACGCCCACATCCCTTTTGAGTTTGCAGACAAAGAATCCTTGAGTTTTTCCTGGCCAAATTCTTCTGCAATTTTCTACTTGGTCGTCAAGGTTTTTTCCGAAAATTTTTGTTGGAGAAGGTTCGCCATAACAGTTGATTTTTTCAACTTGAAGGTTGAGGTTTTTTACTGCCCAGTCAATGTTTAATTCGTTTTCTTCTGGCTCTAAGGAGCATGTTGAATAGACTATTTCTCCATCATCCTTCAGAACTTTGACTGCTTCACTCAATATTTCTTTTTGACTCTTTGCGTTTGCCTCCACATCTTTAATTGTTCTGCGTTTGAACCATTCTTTGTCTGTGGAAAAGTTACCTGAACATGGAACATCCAAAAGTATACAATCAAACCTCATTCCTAATTTAGAAGCATATCTTGCGTCTAAGTTGTAGACTATGGCGTTCTTTACATGGCACCTCTCAAGCTGGTTTGAAAGGGCAGTTAACCTCTGCAATTTAACATCTAAAGCTATAATTGCGCCAGTGTTCCCCATCAAATCTGCCAATTGAACAGTTTTTCCTCCAGGAGCAGCACATGCATCCAAAACAATTTTGTCTTTTAAATTCGTGAAGAGTGTAGCTGGAATTTGGGATGCAGCCTCTTGAATTGAATAATAGCCTAAAAGGTATTCTGTTGTTGCCCCAACAGAGAATTCTGAACGGGAAACCCAATAGCCCTTTTCCAGAAAAGGAATTTTCTCAAGCTCTACGCTTAAAGATTGCAGTCTTCTGACAACCTCTTCTTCCCTTGCGTTCACGGAGTTTATCCTAATCGCTGGCTTCAGCTCTACATCCTCATATTTCCAACCTAACATAGCATAACGGTTTACGAAAAATTCTTTGCTAGACATCAACAATTGATAAACAACCATTCCATTAAAAAGTTTAGTTCAACAAGTTTTAAATGATGAAGCATTCAGCATATTAACGTGGTTCGATGAAGGAAAAATACGCTTTCGTCATAATGATTAAGGAAAAGTGGTGGCGCGAATTCTGCCGTCGCAGCAGCGAAGGAAAACAAGTGCACTCCTATGTCGGGGGACCGCGAGCGCCACCCACAAATGCTTCATTAATTATCTTTTACATTTCAAAACCAGTCGGCGAGATAGGCGGTTACGCAGAATTCATCGAAAGAAAAGTTGGAAAAGCTGAAGAGTTATGGAAGGAGCATGGCAATGAATCTGTTTTAAGCTCTGCAGAACAATACTTTCAATTTGTCAAAGATAAACCATTAGTTTCCTTCATCAGATTCAAAAACCTTCGAGAAGCAGCCAACCCCATACCACTTAATAATGCCCGCTTACTTTTAGGCGTTAAAAGGTTAGCAAGAGGAGGCTTCTACATAGACAAGGAAACTGCAGAGAGAATGGTTACACTAATGGAATAATAAATATAAAGTTCATGTAACCCTTTTTAAGCAAACACGACAAAAACTTAATAGGCTACATTTCATTCATCAATGTAGCTCTTCTTTAGAGAGCGAAGAACAATGATTAAAGAAACTAAAACAGAATATTTCATCAAAAAATCCTATTTAACTAGTGTGGGGAAGGTTTAATTATGGGACGTTATAGGCAAATTGAAGACATCGTCAAGCTGATGAATAATCCAGAAATAATTAGAAACACAAGCATAATAGCCCACGTAGACCATGGAAAAACAACCCTTTCAGACAGCCTTTTAGCTGCTGCTGGAATAATAAGCGAACAAAGGGCTGGACAACAACTCTACCTTGACAGTTGGGAACTGGAACAGAAAAGGCAGATGACTGTTTTCGCCTCCAACATAAGCATGGTCCACACCTACAACGGAAAAGAACACCTCATAAACCTAATTGACACGCCTGGACACATAGACTTCAGCGGAGCAGTAACAAGAAGCCTCCGCGCAGTAGACGGCGCACTTGTGGTTGTAGACGCCGTAGAAGGCCCCATGACACAAACTGAAACAGTTCTGATGCAAGCCCTTAGGGAAAGGGTTAAACCAATTCTCTTCATAAACAAAGTTGACAGACTCATAAAAGAGATAAAACTAACCCCAGAAGAAATCCAAAGAAAATTCGCAAAAATAATCCTACGCATAAACAACCTCATAGAAAAGTATGCACCACCAGAACACAAAAAAGATTGGCAAGTCAAAGTTGAAGATGGCCGAGTAGCCTTCGGCTCAGCCCTCCACAAATGGGGACTAAACCTACCCCACATGAAGGCAAAGGGCATAACATTCCAAGAAATCATCGACGCATATGCAGGAGAAACAGATGAAATCACAAAGAAAGTGGATGTCCTAAGCAAAAAAGCACCATTATACGAGCCGATACTGGACATGTTCTGCGAACACTTGCCAAACCCATTAGACGCCCAACCATACAGACAAACTCAAATATGGCCTGGAGACGTGAACAGTCCCGTAGGCAAGGCCATGGCAAAAGTTGATCCAAACGGACCCCTCCTCATGTGCATAACAACCATCGAAGTGGACCCCCACAGCGGAGTCATCGCCATCGGAAGAGTTTTCAGCGGCACAGTCAAAAAAGGAAAAACCGTCAGCCTCGTAAATAGTCGCCAAAAGGGAACAATCCAGCAAGTTTACATGAGCATGGCAGCAGATAGAGTAATCGTAGACGAAATTCCAGCGGGAAACATAGCAGCACTATCAGGGTTACCATCAATCCATGTGGGCGAAACCGTCGCGGAAGAAGGCGTGGCAACCCAACCCTTTGAAGGATTAAAATATGTCTCAGACCCCGTAGTCACAGTTGCAGTTGAACCAGAAGACGTTAAGGACTTACCACTATTCGACAAAGTCATCCACAAACTAACTTTAGAAGACCCAAACCTCCACTTCATAATAAACAAAGAAAGCGGAGAATACCTCCTAAGCGGCATGGGCGAACTCCACTTAGAAGTTACGGCTTACAGAATGCAAGAAGCAGGATTAAAAGTCAAAATAAGCAAACCCATAGTAATTTACCGCGAAACAATAAGCCACGACTACAAGGGACCACCAATAATGGGCAAAAGCCCAAACAAACACAACAGACTATGGGTAACAATAGAAAAACTGCCAGAAGAAGTCATTGAAGCCATAAGAACAGGAAAAATCAACGAAATGCAAACCCGAGACGAAAGACAAAAAATCCTAAAACAGTTCGGATGGTCAACCGATGATGCCCGCAACGTCATCGCCATAGAAGGCACAAACATACTAGTCAACAGAATAAAAGGAAGACAATACGTAGAAGAAATAATAGACCACGTAAAATCAGGCTTCCGCGAAGCCGTCTACACGTCAGTTTTAGCAAAAGAACCAGCCTATGGTTTAAAGGTTAACTTAGAAGACATTCTAGTCCACGAAGACCCAGTCCACAGAGGCCCAGCTCAAATACTTCCAATGACATGGCGTCCAATATGGTGCTGTTTCCTCCTAAGCGATCCAAAACTTCTAGAACCCATCCTAAACTTCGAATGCAAAGTTCCAAACCAATTCGTAAGCAACGTAATCGCCATAGTACAAAAACGCCGAGGAAAAATCCTAGACATGACAAACGAAGAAGACATGGTAATAGTCAAAGCCGAAATGCCAGTAGCCGAATCCTTCGGATTAGCAGACGAACTACGCTCATCAACCCAAGGAAGAGCCTTCTGGGCAACACAATTCAGCAGATGGGCCCCAGTTCCAGAATCAATGCAAGCCGAAATAATAGCCCAAATACGAAAACGCAGAGGCCTAAGCCCAACACCACCAAAACCAGAAGAATTCTACGAAGAAGCATAAAACCAAATTCCCTCCTTTAATAAGATTCATTTTTGAAAAACAACAACCACGACATGGCATTAGCCAATTAGTTTTGGTGCGGTCGCCGGGATTTGAACCCGGGATCGCAAGCTTGGAAGGCTTGTGTCCTAACCAGACTAGACGACGACCGCTCTGCTTTCAGTATTGCATATTTATGATGGAGATAGATAAAATTTCTTTCATTATTGTGGTTTCTTTTCCGGCTTGAACAGCTTTTTTTCATGTTTCGGTTTTGGTTTGAAACTGCCTGGATACCTTGGCATTGTGGT
>Ga0272448_1004605_pt1 | contig 15627 bp, 18 predicted proteins | sample YNPCB0191_FD_202220 | JGI IMG/M metagenome (GOLD analysis project Ga0272448, IMG submission 202220) | Hot spring sediment microbial communities from Yellowstone National Park, WY, United States - YNP-CB-019-1 | ecosystem: Environmental > Aquatic > Thermal springs > Hot (42-90C) > Sediment...
AAAACAAAAAAAAGGAATTAGCCATTTAGTGCAAGGCCAGATATTTACCAGCCTTCTTAAAAATTTACCTTTTGAACTGACGCTTTCTCAAAAAGAGGCTCTGGAGGATATAAAGAAAGATATGGCATCGAATTTTGCCATGCAGCGGCTATTACAAGGAGAGGTTGCCAGCGGCAAGACAATAATTGCAATTTTAGCTGCCTGTATATGTTTGGATGGCGGCTATCAAGTTGCTTTTATGGTGCCTACAGGAATTTTAGCCAATCAACACTACGAGAAAATCCAGTATTTTCTATCATTAATTGATAAGAATATCGCAAGAAGGGTAAATCTTGCTTTATTGACTAGTAACTTAACTAAAAAACAGAGGTCCACTTACTATCAGGAAATTAGAGAGGGAGAAGTAAATTTTGTTATTGGAACACATTCTTTACTTCAAGAGGACCTTCGCTATAAAAATTTAGGATTAGTAATTATAGATGAGCAACATAAATTTGGAGTTGCCCAGAGGGCTTTACTGGAGAAGAAGGCAGATAATCCAGATGTTTTGATTTTGACCGCCACCCCCATTCCTCGCACTTTGTCCTTAACTTTATATGGAGATTTAGATGTTTCTGTGATTAGACAATTGCCTCCATTTAGATTGCCAATTAAGACAATTGGTTATACAAAATTTCAGATAGAAGAGGTTTACGATTTTGTTAAAGGTATTCTAAAAAATAAACAGCAGGTATATTTCGTCTGTCCCCTTATAGAGGACTCTGAGGAAATAGATATAGAGGCAGCAGAGAAGATTTATCAAGAATATAAGACAAAAATTTTTAAGGAATTCAAGATTGGTTTAGTACATGGGAAATTGGATAATCGAGAGACAGAAAAAATAATGGATGATTTTAGGCAGGCGAATATCGATATTTTAGTCGCAACTTCCATTTTAGAGGTTGGTATAGATGTTCCAAATGCAACCTGTATGGTGGTCCTCGATGCCCAGAGATTTGGACTGTCGCAATTACACCAGCTGAGGGGAAGGGTTGGGCGGGGACGCTTGGAGTCTTTTTTCTTGGTAGTATACGATGCAAAGACAGATGATGCCAAAATGCGCATAGATGCGATTATCAATCTTTCCGATGGTTTTAAAATAGCAGAAGAGGATTTAAAAATTAGGGGTCCAGGTGAGTATTTTGGCAAGCGGCAGCACGGTTTGTCCCATTTAAAAATAGCCAATCCTTTAACTCAGTTGCATCTTTTGAAATCTGCACGGCAGGAGGCAATCTCCCTACTAAAAGACGACCCAACTTTTGCTAAACGTCAAAATCGAGAATTGTTATCTAAGATAAAAAAAGCATTCCCAGCTTTTCCTTATTTAGAATTGGTAGCCTAATGGCAAATAAAGATAGAAATTAGATGAGGATTGTAACCGGTTATCTTAAGTCAAGAAGCCTGAAATTTCCAAAATGTATTCGTCCTACTCAAGAAAAAATTCGTAAAGCAATATTTGACATTTTGGGAGATTCAATTAAAAATAGTCAATTTTTAGAATTATTCGCTGGCAGCGGAGCAGTAGGTATAGAGGCCTTATCTAATTTGTGTCGAGAGGTTGTTTTTGTAGAAAACAACAATATTTGTTTAAAGATTTTAAGAAGCAATCTCAGAACACTTAATTTGACTAATTATCAACTTATTAATAGCGATGTCGTTAGGGCAATCGAATATTTAAATAAAATAAGCAAAAAATTTGATTTTATATTTTTAGATCCGCCTTATTTTAGTCGGCAGGCAGAAAAAACCTTGAAAATAATTTCTCAGTGTGATATATTACAACCCTCTGGAATAATTATAGTAGAACATCATCGAAAAGACTTTATAGATAAAGAATACGCAAATCTATTTTTGTGTAAACAAAAAAAATATAGCGATAAGATTCTTTCTTTTTTTGAAAGAAAAGAGGTTTCAAAAGAGGCAGATAGATGATTAAAAGGGCAATCTATCCGGGAAGTTTTGACCCTGTAACATATGGTCACATCGATTTAATCAAGAGGGCACTAAACATCTTTGACGAATTAATTGTAGCTGTGGCTATAAATTTACAGAAGAAGCCCTTATTTAGTTTAGATGAACGCATGGTCCTTTTAAGAAGAGCAACAAAAGGGATTAAAAATGTAAAAATAGATTCTTTTGATGGACTTGTAGTCGATTATGCCAAGAGAAAAAAAATAAATGTTATTTTAAGAGGGCTCCGAATGATTTCTGATTTTGAATTGGAGTTTCAAATGGCCTTAACTAATAGAAAATTAGCCCCTGATATAGAGACGATTTTCTTGATGCCTTCCGAATCGTTTAGTTATTTATCTTCCAAGTTACTTAAAGAGGCATCTTATTTAGGGGCTGACTTGTCTTCTTTTGTTCCCAAATTCGTTGAGAAAGCATTAAAAGCAAAATTGAAAAATTCCAATGATAATCGATGTTAGCCGTTTAAAAGATAATGTTACGCAAACTTTTGAAGAGGAAATTGAATCAAAGGCTTTAGACATCTGTACGCAAGATATATTCTTTGAAGGATCAGTTAATATTACAATCCAAGCAAAAAAAGAATTTAGGATTGTAAGAACAAAATCCCATCTAAGCGCTAAGGCAAAGTGTATTTGTTCTCGTTGTCTAAAAGAGTATCCTATGCCTTTTGAAAAAGATTATAATTTCGATTACTCTATTGATAAAGTTAAATTTATTAATCCAACTACGGATATTAGAGAAGAGTTGATATTAGATTTCCCTGTGAAATTACTTTGTAGTCAAGATTGTAAAGGAATTTGTCCCAAGTGTTTTAAGAATTTAAACGAAGGTCCCTGTAATTGTAACAATAAATAAAAATAGCTAAGTTATTAATTAAGCGAATTGCGAGGAGGCAAGATGGCTTTACCTAAAAGAAGACATTCTAAAGGCCGCGGGAGAAGGCGACGGACTCATTGGAAAGTTGTGGCTAAACAATTAGTCATTTGTCCACAATGCAAACAGAAAAAACTACCCCATCATGTGTGCACATTCTGTGGTTATTATGACGCAAGAGAAGTTATCAAGATTGAGACTGTCGAAGAAAGAAAAAAGAAAAGAGAAGAAAAAAGACAAAAGAAGAAAAAAGAGTAGTAAATAGATAACAAAAAGGGGAATTACCTATGATGAAGATTGCTGTGGATGCTATGGGTGGCGATTATGCTCCTGATGTAGTAGTTATTGGTGCTATAGAAGCAGCTAAAAGCTACGATATTGAAATTTTATTGGTAGGTAAAGAAAAGCTAGTAAGTGAAATGTTGCTTAAATATAAGTGGTCAGATAGTGAGAAAATCAAAATTGTTAATGCCGAAGAGGTAATAACAATGAGCGATGCCCCTACTATTAGCGTTCGAAAAAAGAAGAATTCCTCAATTTCTGTTGGAATAAATTTATTAAAAAATAAAGAGGCTGATGCTTTTGTTAGTGCTGGCAATACAGGGGCTGTTGTTTGTGCAGCTACTTTATTTTTAGGGCTTTTGAAGGGAATAGAGAGGCCCGGGATTGCTATTGCGTTTCCAACATTGAATGGCGTTTCGATGTTGATTGATGCAGGAGCCAATATTGACCCTAAACCTGCCCATCTTCTTCAGTATGGTATTATGGCAGAGGCCTATTATGAGAATGTCTTGGGTCTGAAGAAGAATCCCTCAGTGGGTTTATTGAATGTAGGAGAGGAGGCAACAAAAGGAACAGAGTTTATAAAAGAGACGCATGATTTACTCAGTAAAGCACCGTTTAATTTTATTGGCAATGTTGAAGGCAAAGATATCTTCTCTGGAAAGTGCGATGTAATTGTCTGTGATGGTTATGTGGGAAATGTAGCACTGAAAGTTACCGAGAGCGTAGCTGAAATGGTCCATGATTTATTAAAGCGTCGGATTTTGCAAGGGATATTAGGAAAATTAGGCGTTTTGCTGTTGGTAAAGAATCTAAAAAAGTTGAAAAAAGACTTAGATTATGCTGAATATGGTGGGGCCCCTTTGTTGGGGGTAAATGGCGTAGTGATTATAGGTCATGGCCGTTCTTCAAGTACGGCAATTAAGAATGCTATAAGAGTTGCTAAGACAGAGGTAGAGCGAAGAATTAATGAAAGGATAGTTAATTCGATTCAATCCATTCAACAGCTTGCAGTAGCTTGACTTTGTTTATATAATTTATGAAATCAATAAGAAATTTGAGATGGTTAAATTTATAAAAAATAAAGTAGAGGCTGCTATTGGTGAATAGGCGGTAGTTAAGAATTTGGTTTTTTCCATCTAAATATTAGTAGAAATCTCCTATAAGCTTGATTAAAGAAAATAATATAGTGTAGGGTTAAAAATGAGATTAGAAAATAAGGTTAGTTTAGTTACCGGTGGAGGCAGGGGCATAGGGAGAGAGATTGCCTTATGTTTGGCCCAAGAAGGTAGCGACGTTGTTATCTGGGATGTAGATAGTGCATCAGCTGAACAGGTTAAACAAGAAATAGAATCTCTTGGCCGACGAGCATTGGGGAGCAAGGTCAACGTAACAAACTTAGAAAATGTGCAAGAGGCTGTAAATTTAATACTTGACAAATTTTCTAAGATTGATATATTAGTTAACAACGCTGGCATCACCAAAGATAATTTATTGATTAGAATGTCAGAAGAAGAGTGGGATGTTGTGCTCTCTGTAAATTTAAAAGGCGCTTTTAATTGTTGCAAGATAGTTTCACGCCATATGTTAAAAAATCATTATGGCAGAATAGTCAACGTGGCCTCAATTATAGGCCTGATAGGTAATTCAGGACAGGCAAATTATGCAGCTTCGAAAGGAGGCCTAATTGCTTTTACAAAATCTCTAGCAAAAGAATTAGCCTCAAGAAATATTAATGTAAATGCAGTAGCGCCGGGATTTATAAAAACAGCAATGACAGATCGATTACCCGAGGAATATAAAAAGAAGATGTTGGAACAGATACCATTAGGCCGATTTGGATTACCTATCGATGTAGCAAAGGCGTGTTTATTTTTGGTTAGTAAGGAATCAGATTATATTACAGGTCAAGTTATTGTAGTTGATGGTGGAATGGTGATGTAATAAACAGCAAACAGGAGGTATAAAAATGGCGGAAGTGCAAGAAAAGATTAAAACCATAATTGCCGAACAGCTTGGTGTTAAACCTGAAGAAGTTACGCCTCAAGCCTCATTTATTGAAGATTTAGGCGCAGATTCCCTTGATACTGTTGAGCTTGTTATGGCATTAGAGGAGGAGTTTGGCATAGAAATTCCTGATCAGGACGCGGAAAAGATGACAACCGTAGCCGATGCCATTAAATATATCGAAGAGAAAGTTGCGAATAAATAATAATCCTTTTTTAAATTGAAATTACCCCCCCCATTTTTTTCAAATGGGGGTGTTCTATTATAGGAAGCAGCAGATTTATATCCCTCTAACATATTTATGGAAAGAAGAGTAGTTGTTACAGGTTTAGGTGTTATTTCATCATTAGGTAACGAAGTTAGTTCTTTATGGGATGCCTTGCTTAAAGGTAAAAGCGGCATTAGTCGCATAACTAGCTTTGATGCCTCTAAATTTGATTCCCAAATAGCAGGCGAGGTAAAGGATTTTGACCCTCTCAAATATATGAGCTTAAAAGAGACGAAGAGAATGGAGAGGTTTGTTCAATTTGCCGTAGCCGCTGCTAAACAGGCGATGGCGGATGCTGCAATAGATATGTCAAAAGAAGATCCTTATCGCGTTGGAGTATTGGTGGGATCTGGTGTGGGTAGCTTGCATGTTATGGAAGAGCAATGCCGAATATATGAACAAAAAGGGCCTTCTAAAATATCTCCTTTTATGATTCCACTTCTAATTGTAAATGAGGCAGCTGGTAATGTTTCGATTGTTTTTGGGGCAAAAGGGCCAAATACTTGCGTTGCTACAGCTTGCGCTACAGGTAGTCATGCAATAGGAGATGCCTTTCGAATTATTGAGCGCGGTGATGCTGATATTATGATTGCTGGGGGTACTGAAAGTTGCATTTCTCCGATGGGAATTGGTGGTTTTTGTGCCTTAAAGGCTTTATCCTGTCGTAATGAGGAACCAGAGCGAGCCTCACGGCCATTTGATAGAGAAAGAGATGGTTTTGTTATGTCAGAGGGCGCCGGTATTGTTGTTTTGGAGGAATTAGAGCATGCTAAAAAACGTCGAGCAGAAATTTATGCAGAAATCGTTGGCTACGGTATGACCGGAGATGCATACCATATTACTGCTCCTGATCCTACAGGAGAAAGTTCAGCCTTTGCGATGAAGTTCGCCCTTAGAGACGCTAATCTAAATCCCGAAGACGTCCAGTATATAAATGCACATGGCACATCAACCCAATTAAACGATAAAATTGAAACAGCGGCGATTAAGATGTGTTTTAATAATCATGCTAAGGCCCTAGCTATAAGTTCAACCAAATCCATGACAGGTCATTTAATAGGTGCAGCAGGAGGGTTGGAATTTATTATCACTGTTTTGGCAATTAAAAATAACGTTGTCCCACCTACTATTAATTTAGAATATCCGGATCCAGAGTGCGATTTGGATTATGTGCCAAACCAGGCCCGCCAGATGAGAGTAGATGTGGCCATGTCCAATTCTTTGGGCTTTGGTGGTCATAACGCAACTTTGGTAGCAAAAAAATTTAATTAGACCAGCCTTCATATTATGGGATATACAATTACTGAAAAAATTCTAGGTTACCACTATTTAAATAAACCAATTAAAGCTGGTGAGTTTGTATGGGCTAATGTTGATTTGACTTTAGCTAATGATATTACAGCGCCTCTTGCTATTGAACAATTTGAGAATTCAGGGGCTTTGGATGTTTTTGATAGAGATAAGATTGTTCTGGTGCCTGATCATTTTACTCCAGCAAAAGATATAAAAAGTGCTCAACAGGCAAAGCGGTTGAGAGATTTTGCTGAGAGATTTAAAATAAAGCATTATTATGAGGTTGGTAGAATGGGGATTGAACACGCCCTTTTACCTGAATTAGGATTAATCAGTCCTGGAGATTTGGTTATCGGTGCAGATTCGCATACTTGTACCTATGGAGCGCTTGGGGCATTTGCTACAGGTGTTGGGTCTACAGATTTGGCTGCGAGTTGGATTACTGGTAGTTGTTGGTTTAAGGTTCCAGAAACGATTAAATTTATTTATGAAGGCAGGCTTAGAAAATGGGTTGGAGGCAAGGATTTAATTTTGTTTACTATAGGTGATATTGGTGTTGATGGCGCATTATACAAAACGATGGAATTTACAGGACCAGTGATAGAGAGTTTGCCAATGGATGACCGTTTTACAATGTGTAATATGGCAATTGAAGCAGGCGGAAAGGCTGGTATTATTGAACCAGATTATATCACATGGGAGTATTTAAAAAATGTTACTACTTCAAATTCAAAGACCAGAAGAAAAACCATGTCAAAGAATAATAAAAAGTTACAATCATGTTTAAAATCTGATAAGGATGCTAATTATTGGCAAATTAAGAAATATAATGTGAGTAATTTAGAGCCACAAGTTGCTTGTCCACATTTACCTAGTAATGTCAAAGCCGTCAGTCAATTAAGTAGAATAAAGGTCGATCAGGTTGTAATAGGTTCTTGCACCAATGGTCGTATTTCTGATTTAAGGTTGGCAGCAAAAGTCCTCAAATCTAAAAAAGTAAATCCCAGAGTAAGAACTATTATAATTCCCGCTACTCAAAGGATATACTTAGAGGCTCTTAGAGAAGGCTTGATTGAAATTTTTGTAAAAGCAGGAGCAGTTGTTTCAACACCGACTTGCGGACCTTGTCTGGGAGGACACTGCGGAATTTTAGCCGAGGCAGAAGTAGCAATTGCCACTACCAATCGAAACTTCATCGGCAGAATGGGTGACTCCAAAAGCTTTGTTTATTTGTCTAATCCTGCTGTGGCAGCAGCAAGTGCAATCAGGGGTAGAATAACCCATCCCGACGAGATATGATTTTTTTTTATTAATTATTATATGTCTAAATTTTAGAATAACCAAAAAACATAAATAGAACTAAGGGCAGAAGAATGATATTGCGCGGTAAAGTACATAAATTTGGAGATGATATTAATACCGATGATATTATTTCAGCTAAGTATTTAAATACAACCGACATGCAGCTATTAGCTAGTCATTGCATGGAAACAATAGCACCCTTGTTTTATAAAATGGTAAATAAGGGCGATATTATAGTTGCCGGTAAAAATTTTGGTTGCGGCTCTTCGCGAGAACACGCCCCTTTAGCGATAAAAGGATGCGGGATTTCTTTAGTGGTGGCTAAGAGTTTTGCCAGAATATTTTTTCGCAATGCAATAAATATTGGGTTAGCTATCTTGGAGTTAGCTAAAGTCGATGAAATCAATTCAGATGACCAGCTAGAAGTAGATTTAGAGAAGGGTTTAATTAAAAATATTACTCAAAACAAAAATTATACCTCTTTGAGATTGCCGAGCTTTATGCAAGATTTAATTTCAAGCGGCGGTTTAATGAATTATATTAAAGAAAGGAGAATGAAACAATGAAGATTCCTCGAGATAAAGTTAGAATAGTCGCCCTAACTAACAATTATAAAATTGTTGGGGATGCATATTTGCCGGTTCAATCAAGACTCTCTGATTTTATGAATTCTCTCGACGATCATAAATTTATACCAGTTACAGATGCAAAGATCTATGATATCAGCAATAGCAATCTATTTATGGAATTTAAATTTGCTACTATTAACACCAATACATTAATATTAGTTTCTACAGAAAATGAAAATATTTAAGGAGTTAAAATGTATAAAATAGCAGTAATCCCAGGAGATGGAACTGGTCCGGAGGTTATAAGGGAAGGCCTAAAAGTTTTAGAGGCAGTTTCAGAGAAATTTAAAATAAAATATCAAACTATTTTTTTTGATTTTGGCGGTCAAAGATATTTGAGAACAGGTGAGATTCTACCCGATTCTGCTCTTGAGGAATTAAAAAAGATGTCAGCAATTTATTTAGGAGCCATTGGCCATCCAGAAGTAAAACCAGGAATTCTCGAGCAGGGATTACTATTGAAGTTAAGATTTTCTCTTGACCAATACATAAATTTGCGACCAGTTAAATTATATAATAGCGATTTCTGTCCTCTCAAAGATAAAAAAGAAGAGGATGTTGATTTTGTTGTTGTGCGAGAAAATTCAGAGGGATTGTATAAAGGTATGGGGGAATTCAAGAATAGGCAAACAAAGGACGAGGTTGCAATACAGATTTCCTATAATACCCGAAAGGGAGTGGAGCGGTGTATTCGATATGCTTTTGAGTACACCCGTAAACGGAATAAACAAAAAAAATTAACCCTTTGCGGAAAAACTAATGTTTTGACTTATGCTTGGGATCTTTGGGAGAGGGTATTTTATGAAGTTGCTAAAGAATACCCCGACGTAAAAACAGATTATGCACATGTAGATGCAACGTGTATGTGGTTTGTAAAAAATCCAGAGTGGTTCGATGTAGTAGTTACCGATAATATGTTTGGTGATATTATTACTGATTTGGGCGCGATTATTCAGGGAGGCATGGGAATTGCTGCTGGAGGTAATATTAATCCAGAGGGTGTATCAATGTTTGAGCCGATCGGTGGTTCTGCGCCAAAATATACCGGGAAAAATGTAATTAATCCCCTTGCTGCTATTTGTGCTTTAGCAATGTTGCTTGATAATATTGGAGAATATAAAGCAGCGAATGCGGTAGAGCAGTCAGTGATTAAGGTCGTTAGAACTAAATTAAAAAGTTTAGCTGCTGGTAAGATGGGATACTCAACCAGCGAGGTAGGGGATCTGGTCGTAAAAAATCTTTAGGTGGTTATAGTTATGAAAAAAAAGATGCCTTATAATGTGGCAGTGGTAGGTATTGGTGCTGTGGGTAAGATGATTTTGAAAGTCTTACGTACTCGGAATTTTCCAATTAGGAATTTAAAAATTCTTGGTCGCACCTCAAGAGAGATAGATGTAGAATGGGGAAAATATAATGTTGAGGCAATCAGTCCTGATAGTTTTAACGAGATAGATATTGCTCTCTTTGCAGGCACAGAGGGAGAAAAAGGTGCGGCTGTGATTTATGGCCCTGAGGCAATAAAGCGAGGGGCAGTGATTATTGATAATGGAGCAGATTTTCGATTAGACCCCGAAGTCCCTTTAGTTGTTCCAGAAGTAAATCCTAAAGATGTAAAAAGGTATAAGAATAAAGGAATAATTGCAAATCCAAATTGTTCCACAATTCAGATGGTTGTTGCACTCTGGCCTATCCATAAAGAATTGAGAATTAACCGCATTATAGTTTGTACTTATCAAGCTGTTTCTGGAGCAGGGAGAGATGGTATCCAACAACTTGAAAATGAACTAAGCGGAAAAGAGGCAACAGTAAAGGCATTTGCCTATAGAATAGCCCATAATGTTATTCCGCAAGTCGGCAGTTTTCAAGAGGATGATTTTACTACTGAAGAGTGGAAAATGGTTAGAGAGACTCAAAAGATTATGCATTCTGATAAAATAAAAATTAGCGCCACAACTGTTAGAGTTCCTGTATATACCGGCCATTCAGAAGCAGTCTATATTGAGACCAAAAAAAGTATCAAGGTAGAACAACTGCGTCAACTTCTTGCATCCTCTGCTGGTTTAAAGGTCATTGACAATCCACAAGAAAATAAATATCCACTACCTATTGATGCCGAAGGCAAAGATGAGGTTTTTGTCGGTAGGATAAGAAAAGATCCTTTTGTCAAAAATGGTTTTTGGTTATGGATTGTTTCTGATAACCTCTTAAAAGGAGCTGCGTTAAACGCTGTGCAGATAGCTGAATTGTTGATTGGTCGAATTTAGTTTTCTTATTTCCAGTAATTTCCCCTATACAATAAATAAATGCAATGTTAGATAAACAACGACAATTTCTTGTAATTGGGTTGGCAATACTGGGTATTTGTTTTTTTTTATTGAGTTTTTTTCCTCTATCTTACAATAATTTAGATATTAATTTTGATTTTTTTTTATCTCGCCAGCAGATTATTCAAAAAACCAATGATTTTCTTAAAAAAATTGATATCCCACCAGATGATTATTTTATTATTAAAGCAAAGACTTCTTTTGATTATAAAGCCATTGCATTTTTAGTCAAAAAAGTACAACGAGAAAAGATAGCTTCAATAATCGAGGACTCCCCTTTATATTATTGGTCAGTAGTTTATCAGGTAAAATCATTCTTTAGACAGCCAGATAATCTGCCTAGTTTGATTAGGCTAAGAGTGGAGCCTCGCCGAGGAAGAATAATAGGCTTTGAGGCTTTTTACGAAAAAAATATTAGAAAACAAAAGAGTTGTAAATCCGACATTTCTTATTTCGAAATAAAACACATCTCTAATGTCTTCCTAAATTATGCCGAATTCGATATCTCCAAATTTGTTCTTACAAGGATAGCCCAAATAGATGCAAGTACATTCTTAGTTTGGGAAAAAGATTTGTTCGATTTTTTAGATATACATATAAGTTATAAAGTCATTATGAAGATTAAGGATTCTAGAGTAAGCAAATTGGATTATTTTTTAGAGGTTCCTTTTTCAACCGATAAAAAGGAAGAAATTTTCAATGTTTCTATTTATAATTTTAATAATGCTCTGTTTATCATTCTATCGCTTTTTGTCTTTGTTTTTTGTATTAAGATTAAAACTGTTGAATGGAAGAGAAGCGCGCCTTTTGTTATTTTGTTGATAATCACCAGCTTTGGGAGTTTATTTTTAAAAAGAACTGAAAGCAGTATATTTTTAGCAATTGAATTAGGACTTTATTTCCTTGGGCTTTTTTTGGAAATGGCATGGATTATTATGGTTTTTACTTGCGCATATCATTTAGGGAAAAATTTTGGTGTAGAACCATATCCTATTAGAATCGGATACTCTATAACCTTAAGTTACATCTTTACTTTTGTGGGGATTTCGCTTATGTTATTTTGGTCATCTTTTTTAAATATATTTTTCAAGTCTTTTCCGGGAGTATCTTTAATATTTTCTTTGCTTCCTTCTATAAAATGGTATGCAATTTTTGCGCCTTTGGCAGCGCTTAGCGCAGCTGTTTTGGAAGAGGTCTTTTTTAGATTTTTTCTGTTTAGTTTTCTTAAAAAATATCTTAAGAATATTTTTTTAATAATAGTTATTTCAAGTCTGATTTGGTCAGTTGTTCATTTGACTCTCTTGGAATATTCAGAGTTATATCCATTTTATTTAAAGAGCTTAATTATCTTCCCTGTAGGTGTTTTATTTGGGATAATTTTTGCAAAATTTGGATTAGCTTCAGTAATAACCACTCATTATCTCTATGATAATTTTATAATAGGAATGTTCCTATTTAAGTTTAATCAATTTAGAGAAATCCATATTAATTTGTGGATTTTGATTATCTCATTCTTATTTCCCTTAGTCATTGCTTTTTTAAAGAAGGAGAAGAAGTTTGTTATCTAATATTAAATTGATAATAGAATACAAAGGTAAAAATTATTGCGGTTGGCAATCTCAAGGATTTAGTCGATTGACAAATAAGACAAAGAAACCCATCCAACAACTGGTTGAGAACGCCTTAGCTAAAATTTTAGGCGAAAAAATTCGTCTGTACGGTTCAGGTCGCACAGACAGTCAAGTCAATGCGTTAGGGCAGGTAGCTAATTTTAGGACTAAGTCTAAATTAGAGCCGGAAAGGATTAAATTAGCTCTTAATACCCTTCTTCCAAGGACGATTAGGGTAATTAAAGCAGAAAAAGTTCCTTTGGATTTTCATTCTCGGTTTTCAGCCAGAGGCAAATTTTATCGCTATATTATCCTTAACCAACGAGCAACTTCAGCAATCTTTGATGATTATTGTTATTTAGTTAAGTTTCCTCTTAATATTGCTTTGATGAGAAAAGCGGCAGAATATCTTAGAGGAAGACACAATTTTAAGGCATTTTGTTCAAGCGGTTCGAATAGTAACAATACGATTCGCACCATCTATAAAATTACTATTTCTACTCCTAAAAAAATATTTCTTAATGAAATTAGCCGTTATAGATTTATTTGCATAGATATACATGGCGATGGATTTTTATACAATATGGTTCGTAACATTGTTGGAACATTGATAGAGATAGGAAGGGGAAGATATAGCCCTGATTATATCTTAAAACTTTTTAAAGAAAAAAACAGACAGCTTTGTGGTCCTTGTGTTCCGGCTAAGGGATTATATCTGTGCAAAGTGGAATATTAAGGTTAAATTTTAGAAAAAAGTTGACAAATACAATTAAAATGTTATACTTACACTTCTATGAAAAAGATTACATTTTTTGCAAAAGATAAAGATGTTAAACGTCAATGGTATTTAGTTGATGCTTCCAATAAGGTTCTGGGACGATTGGCAACTAAAGTGGCCTCTATCTTAAAGGGCAAATACAAAACAATTTTTACTACTCACGTTGATTGCGGCGATTATGTAGTTGTTGTAAATGCCTCAAAAATAAGAGTTACTGGCGATAAACTTAAAGAGAAGTACTATCTAAGTTTCTCTGGCTATCCTGGGGGATTAAAGAAAACTAATTTAGAAAATATGTTAAAAACTAAACCTGAAGAAGTCATAAGGATGGCAGTTAGAAGGATGTTGCCTAGAAAGCCATTGTATATGAGAGCGTTAGCTAAGCTAAAGGTGTACAGGGGGCAAGAACATCCTTATAAATCTTTTGAGTTTAAGAAAGTAGATATATAAAAAGGTTAAAAAATGAACCAAAGAATTCAATATAAAGCAACAGGTAGAAGAAAAGAAGCTATAGCAAAGGTAACTTTATTTCCGGGGACAGGTAAAATTATAATAAACAAAAGACAGATAGATGACTATTTTTTAAGAGAGACTGACAAACTTATAGTTTTACAGCCATTTAGAGCCACAGATACAATGAATAAATTCGATGTCCAAGCAGATGTTTTTGGTGGCGGGCTTACTGGCCAGGCCGGAGCGATAAGATTAGGTATATCTAGAGCCCTTTCTATGATAGATGATAATTTTAAATTTGCCTTAAAAAAGGGCAAATTTCTTACTCGTGACCCTCGCGCAAAGGAGCGTAAAAAATATGGCCAGAAAGGTGCTCGTAAGCGTTTTCAATGGACAAAGAGATAGCTTAACAATTTTTAAAATTAAATTTGAAAAAGTTCGACACTTGGAAAAGGAGTAGATTAGGTTTTACAATTAGATAAAATTTTTTAAGTCTTTTTAGTTTGGCGATAATTTGTTTAAAAGGCCTATCTCGACGAAAAATGCTTGACGAGATAGGTTTTTTAATTTAGTATAAAGGAGCAATTTTAAAAATACAAAATGCTTTTTGTGAGGTGAAAAATGGTAAAAGTTGGTGTAATTGGAGCAACAGGATATACTGGAGAAGAGATAATAAGAATACTTTTAAGGCACCCCAATATTAAAATTACTTATTTAGCAGCCAAGATTGAGAAAGAACAGCCGATAGATGAAATTTTTCCTTATTTAAGTTCTAGATTAGACTTAAACTGTGAGATATTAGATATTCAGAAAGCAATAAGTAAAGCTGATTTGTTTTTTTTGGCGCTGCCACATACCGTCTCATTCAAAGTAGCGCCTTTATTATTAGCACATAACAAGAAGGTTATTGATTTAAGCGCTGATTATCGAATAAAGAATCTATCAGTTTATGAATTTTGGTATAAAACAAAACATACTGATACCGCCAACGTGAAGAAGAGCGTTTACGGTCTTCCTGAGTTATATAGAGAAAAGATTAAGAAAGCAGATTTAGTGGCTAATCCGGGTTGCTATCCCACTGCAGCAATTTTGTCACTCCTTCCGCTTTTGATTTCCGAGTCATTAGAAAATACAGCAATTATCATTGATGCTAAGTCAGGCTTGACTGGCGCAGGTAGAAAGGCATCAATGGATTTCTTCTTCTCAGAGATTAATGAAAATCTAAAACCGTATAAAATAAACTCACATCAGCATATGCCAGAGATAGAACAGGAGTTGTCGAAGATAACAGAGAAGAAGATTTTGCTTTCATTTTGCCCTCATCTAATTCCAATTAATAGAGGGATTTTAGAGACAATTTATTGTGTGCCTAGGTCGGGGATTGATCAAGAAAAGATTCTTAGAATTTATAAGAAGTTTTATCAAACTGAGCCATTTGTGAGGATTTTCGAAAAGAGTTTACCCACTATCAGGGATGTGGTAGGGACAAATTTTTGTGACATCGCTGTAAAATTAGATAAACAAAGAGATATTCTTATTGTAGTCTCTGCGATTGATAATCTATTAAAGGGCGCAGCTGGTCAGGCGGTCCAAAATATGAATTTAATGTGTGGTTTTCCAGAGACAACTGCCTTGTTGTGATGAGGAGTCAATAATGCTTCCTCGAGGATTTAAGGTTAGTGGTATTTCGGCGCAGATAAAGAAGAATAGCAAAAATGATTTAGGATTGATTTATTCTGAGGTTGATTGTATAGCAGCAGCAGCCTTTACCAAAAATAAAGTCAAGGCCGAGCCAATT
>Ga0272448_1004607_pt1 | contig 15624 bp, 9 predicted proteins | sample YNPCB0191_FD_202220 | JGI IMG/M metagenome (GOLD analysis project Ga0272448, IMG submission 202220) | Hot spring sediment microbial communities from Yellowstone National Park, WY, United States - YNP-CB-019-1 | ecosystem: Environmental > Aquatic > Thermal springs > Hot (42-90C) > Sediment...
CTCCCGATCCAGTCCGAACAGGGAGTGGATCACCGGGCGGCGCAGATCGGCATCCACCAACAATGTCTTCACCCCCATCAATGCCGTGGTGATGGCTAAGTTGGCCACGGTGGTGGATTTTCCCTCGGACGGCGCCGCTGAGCTGATGACCACGGTCTTCAGCGGGCTGTCTATCCGGGAGAACTGGATATTGGTGCGTAAAGTGCGATAGGCCTCGGAGATGGGCGAGCGCGGGGTATAGCGGGTGACCAGGGTGGCCGATATCTTAGCGACCTCGTCTAAACTTTCACGCCGCTTTTTTCTTTTAAACTCCTGAGAATGGATGGAAGGTATCAGCCCCAGCACCGGCAGGCCGAAATTGTATTCCAGCTCCTCGGGTGATTTCACCGAATTATCCAGTGATTCCAGTAGGAAGGCCAGGGCCACGCCCAAGGTCAGGCCCAGCACCAACCCCAGGGCTAAGTTTAGAGCCTTGCGCGGCTTCACCGGAGATCCCGGCGGCACGGCCGGATCTATCACCCTGAGGCTGCCGATCTTGCCGGCTTCGGTTATCTTGGCCTCTTCGTTCTTCTCCAGGAGCAGTTTGTAGAGGTTCTCTCCCACCTCCTTGGCCCTCTCCAGCCTGGCTAACTGCAACTCTTTATAGGGCAGCCGGGACAGCTGCGCTTCGTACTGGTCCAGGATACGCTTCAAAGCCTGTTCCTTGGCCTGGGAGGTGGCTAAGTCTATCTGCAGCGGAGGTATCTGTGACATCAGGCCAGAGATCTGAGGCATGGGAGCCATGGCCCGGCTGCCGGTTATGGCCTGGAGCTCCCGGTTCAGACGCTCCTTGGTGCTGGCTATCTGGGAATCGAGCCTGACCATCTGGGGATGGTCCCGGCTGTAGCCCTTGACCGTGAGCTGGGTGGCCTCCATCTGAAGTTCTACCAAACTTTTTCTCAGGCCGTCGGCCAAGGAGCCGGCGGTGAAGGCTCCAGCCGTGTCCAACCCCTGCGACTGAAGTTGCTCGTAGATGGCCTCCAGCCGTCTCTTCAAGGTCTGGGTCTCGGTGATGGCCCGGTTGTACTCCACATCAATGGAGGTGATCCGGTTCAACAGCTCTGCGGCTTCGCTGGACAGAGTGACTACTTGGTTCTGGGTCTTGAAGGCCTTGAGCGCTTCCTCGGCCCGGGTGAGGTTGGCCTCCACCGCCGGCAGCTGATCCTCGATGAACTTTCTGGTGGAGGCAGCCTGTTCGCGCTTGACCATGGCGTTGCGATCCATCAGGACCGCGGTGATCAAATTGGCCACCTCGGCCGCCACCCGAGGGCTGGGTCCCTGGAATTTCACCAATAGGATATCCGATTCCCTGACCGGATCCACCGTGATATTTCTTTTTATCCTATCTATGATGTAAAGCGCCTGTCCGCCCGGCGAGAAGTTTCGCGCCTTCTCGCTCAGAAGTTCCGCGGCTAAATCCGGATCCAACCTCCTGGCCACCTCCTCGGCCAGCGATCGCGATTTTATCTCCTCTATCTGGTTGACTATGTAAGTCTTGCGGGAGATGTTCTCGGAGAAATCGAAGGCCGGGATCGGCTCCCGCCCCTGCTCGAAGATGATGGTGGTCTGGGCCTCATAGACCGGATGCATGGCGAAGGTGCCCACGGCCACCGGCAGGAGCACGGCCGACAGGCAGGCGATCACCAAAACCTTCCTCCGCCAGAGGAGGTCTATTATCTCATAGAGGTTGGTCTCCTTGGACCGGCTGTCAGGGTTAGTATCCAAATTTATCCTCCGACCTTATATCTGTCTCCCTCGGCCAGAAGCCTTATACCGCTCCTGAAATTTTCGCCGAAGCGTCGTCGACCATCTTCAGGCCCGATGGTGGGCCTGCCATCGGCTGTATCCGGAATAATCCGGCTCGTGATGATTCTGGATTGTAGAATTTCACCGGTCATCTCCGCCGGTTTGCGGCTGGCGGCCGGTCATCGGTTGTGGGACAGGAGGTAGTAGACGTTGACGATGATGGCGACGTCGGCTAAAATCTGGATGGCGTCCTTCCAGAAGAACCTGGTATTGCGGGGCACATTGATCATATCGCCCGGTCGCAACACCGGAAGGACGGTGGTGTCCCGGCCGGCGATGTAACGATCCAGATCTATCCTCTGGCCCCGGGGCTTGACATCGACCGGATGGGTGAGCTTGACCCTGGAGAGGGCCGCATATTGTGTAGGGCCGCCGGCCTCGGAGATGGCGTCCAGCACCGTGGAGCCGTCAGGGATGCGGTACAGCCCGGGCTTGTTGACCTCGCCCCAGACATGGATCTCTATCAAGAGTCTGGAGTCACGTTGGAAACCGAAGTCCTCCTGGCCCCAGGCCATGCCTCCGAAAAGCATGGCGATTAGAAAGGCCACCGATATGAACTTTTCCCTAAAAATCGTATAGCTCATAGCCCCCGTCGCTTTGAATTTACCGCATCAAAACTTTTTCTCTCGTCCCTCCCTCTCCATACCCGCTCCATTGTGATCGTTGCAAAAATCCAACATCTGAATGTTCCTTCAGATCCTCAATGTTTGAATTTTGGATTTTGGCATTGGGATGTTTTAAAAGGTATAGGTTCCCGATTTCAGGTTCCAGGACTGATTGTAGAACTCATAGCTCACCGAGGGGATGTTGTCGCAGAGGTTCTTCAGCCAGCCGGCCATCTGGATCCCGCCGTTGGCTTTGATCCCGCCGGTGACCGCATAGCCCACCTGATTGGTGCTGCCCACTGCGGCGTTGGCCTGGCCCCTTATCCAGGGCGTCAGGGTGACGAAGGGGCCGGCCACATTGTAGACATAGGCCGCTAAGGTGAAGGGCAGCCGGCCCTCGGCGCTGGCGTTCACTTTGGCGCTGGCGGTGAAGCTGGGGGACTGGTAGATGGGGGTGACGCTCACCGACTTGCTCCAGCCGTTCTCGTATTTCACCGTCAGCGAGGTATTGACCCCGAAGGTGGACTCCACCCGATAGCCCATGCTGCCTGAGATGCTGGCCTCGGCCTGGGCCTCTAACTTGGCGTTGAGGTAGATGACCACCGGCACGCCGGACACCCAGAAGGTGACCGCCTTGCTGCGGTCGAACAGGGTGGCACTCCAATCCCGGCTCAGGGTGGCGCCGGCCTGAACTTCGATATAGGGAGTGAGCGAAGGATTGAAGGAGAGGGTGGATTGGAATTTCTTCAGTTTATACTTGCAGCTCCAGCCCGACCACACCCACTGATGCTCCCAGAGGAGCGAGGCGCCGAAATCCAAAGTAACGGTGATGCCCGGAGTGACGCTCAGGGTCTGATAGCTGAAGCTTTTAGAGAGCCTCTCGCCCGAGGAGACCGAATAGGACCAGCTCCCCGAGAAATCGTCCTTCACCGGATGAGGCCGGGGCCGGCTGAGCTCTTTTCCAATTTTCTCCGAAGCGAAACGTATTTCAAAAGCCGCATAGTGGCGCAGCGCCTCCAGCACTGCCGAATTGTTTTTTTCGTCCAGCAGGTTCTTGGGGGCGGCTCCGCTGGTGGCTAACTTCTCCCTGAGGATCAGGACGTTCCCCTTGCTCTCCAGGCTGGCCTGGCAGGTGCTGCCGCCGCCGAAATCCACTGTCCATTTTTCGGTTGGAGCTTTTTCGAACACCGGGGTGATCTTGCCGATCTTGGCATCCTCGGGCAGCACTATCTCGGTCAAGCGTTCGGTGATCAATAGGTTCTTCTCCGTCTGCAGAAAGGCGGTTTCGTACAGCCGGCCGTCGATCTCGTATTCGAAATATTTTGAGAACAGCTTCGGACTCAACTTCCCCTCATCCTCCATGCGCTTACGGCAGAGGACCAGGTCCTGTTCCTCCCTTCTCAACAGGCCTGGCGCCCTCATCTCCACCATCGAGGAATAGTTGCCTGCAGCATCGATATCGAATTTAATCTGGAACGATTCCCGTTCCGGCATGGTGCCGTAGAGAAAATAGATCTCCTTCGAGATCTCGTCAATGAAGTTATCCCTGACCTTGTCGTTGGCCTCGACCTCCTTGGCGTGGAGGGCATATACCCGGGACAGGTCCGAGGCCGGAACCATTTCCTCCCTGATGAGGAGGGCCGAGCCGTCGTCTTGGATCTCTATCCGGCTTTTGACCTGCCTCTGGTAATCTGCCGCCAGCATCGATCCAGAAAGAGTGAAAATCAGCACTGCTGTGACTATGATCTTCATCCGTTCTCCTACGGTTTAATGGTGGTCTGTCATTATCGTCGTTACCCTTATCCAGCGATGCTCTCGACCATTATCGCCATTGAGCGGCAAAGCAAAATTATCTCAAGCGCTATCCCCATATTCTCCTGGCAGACAGCTCATCGTCAGAGTGAAAGCGAGGCGCCGGGGGGCCGGATAAAATTATTTGATCAGCTTGAGCCGGGCCCGGGTCTTCTCCAAATACTCCTTGGCCTTGGCGTGTTTGGGATCGGCCTTGAGCACCTTCTGGAAGGTGGCCTCGGCGCTTTTGAAATCCTCGTTCATGAATTGCCGGACCCCGGCCTTGTACAGGGATTCTATCTCCTCGGCCGTTATCTTGCCCGAAGAAGGAGCCGGCGGCGGAGCGCTGGCGGCCGGAGGTGGGCTTGTCGGCTTGGATGTTTCGGGCTTCACCGCCGGAGCCTGAGCTGCCGGCCTGGAGACAGCCGGCTGGCCGGTCTGGGCCTGCGAAGTTCGCGGCGGTGCCGGCGGATAGGGCGGGACGGCCGTGGGAGAAGGCGTCGAGGCCGGGGCCGAGGCTATGGCCAAAGGCTTCAAGGCTATCACCTGGTTGATCTCGTCCCTGTCCTTGACCGCAAACTCGAACTCCTGGCTCTGATAGCCGTCGGCCTGAGCCATCATCCGATACTTTCCCGGCGGAACCTGGGTGGAGAAATCCCCTGTCCCGCTATCGCTGGCAAAGGAAGGCACCGAGGAGCCGGGAAAGGAAAGCGTGGCGGTAATAGGCTGGCCCCTGACCGCATCCACCACCTTGCCGCTGATGGTACCCAATTTTCTCTTCAGCGTCAGGTCCCATTTTATGGTCTTGCCCGGCTCCACCTGAATTCTTCTTTCCAGCCAGCGGTAGCCGTTGGCATAGATGTGGATCTTATATTCGCCTGGAGGCAGGTTGGCTAGGTAATTGCCCATATCGTCGGACACCAAGCCAGGCAGTTCCGAACCCGGGAAGGTGATCATGCCCTTCATCGGCACCTGATTGTCCCGGTCCTTGATCATCCCGGCGATCCCGCCCAGGATTATGGTCTGGGCCGCCCGGCCGGCCGCGGCCGGGAAGTCCAGCCCCAAGACTATCTGCCAGGAAGGAGTGGCCTTGGCCAGGCCGACATCGGCCGAGAGATTGACGGCCAGCAGGTCGAAGGGAACGAATCTCACTCCAGGAGTCACCCGGAATTCATTGTCATCGGCGCCCAAGCTCCTATAGGCAAACCAGGCTTCGGACGATGAATCCTTCCTGGTGCCCACCCTCAGTTCGCCAGAGGCTTCGAGATAGGCCGAGAATTTGGAGGAGATTCCGTATTCCCCGGCCAGGCCCAACGGCACCTGGGGCCTCTGTTCCCCCCGGGTGATGAATCCTAAATTGGCATAGATGATGGCGCGCCCCAGATTGACATCACCCAGAGCCTTGGCGCCGAAATCCAACCGACCGCTCTGAGAAGCCGGATCGTTGAGGATGGGCTTGCCGTCCGGTTTGGTGCCTTCCTTGCCTAAGGGGATGGTGACTGCCGGCATTAGGCCCAAATCGAACTTGCCACCGGCCAGATGAAAGCAGTATTTGAGCGATAGGGCCGGATCACCGGGACAGCCCAGCATGGGATCCCGGTCGACATTGGCCCGGCCGTAGCTCCAGCTTTCGCCGTGGCCCAAGCCGGTCAGGAATATGCCGAAATCCTTGAACGGGGAATAGGCGACGGTATTATAACTCCAAAGATCCAGATATGATGAATTGTAATAAACAGAATGAGTATCGCTGCCTGAGGAAGCATAACGAGTAAAGGCATTGAGGCTCCTGAATCCGAAGCCCGGACTTATCTTGGCCGATTGGACATGGACCAATCCCGCTCCACCGAACAATGGATAGCGAGCGGCAACAGCAACCAGGTTCAGAAAAACTAAACCGAGGGCGACGAGAATTATCTTTTTCATCTCCGCCTCTCCTCAAACGATTTCATAATATCTTAGCTTATTTTAACTTATCACATTTCCAATTAAAAGTCAATCTCCGCCATCCCGATATATCTATCTCTGAATAATCAGTCCGACAGCAGGATATCGGCGATCCTCTCCGCCGCCTTCCCGTCGCCATAGGGACTGATGCCTTTGGCCATCCTTCTATATTCCTCTTCGCTGGTCAGGAGTTTCTCTGCTTCGCCGAATATCCTCCCGGCATCCGGGCCGACCAATTTCACCACCCCGGCCGCCACCGCCTCGGGCCTTTCGGTCACCTCCCGCATCACCAGCACCGGCTTGCCCAGGGCCGGAGCTTCCTCCTGTATCCCGCCGGAATCGGTCAGGATGATATGGGAAACGTCCATCAGCTTCACAAACGGCAGGTAGCTCAATGGCTCGGTCAGGTGGACATTATCAACATCGCCTAAGATCCTCTTCACCGGCTCCTGGACATTGGGATTGAGATGCACCGGGTAGACCACTTGAACCTGGGGAAACCTCTGGGCAATCATTTTTATACCCTGGCAGATCTGCCGGAATCCTTCTCCGAAACTCTCCCGGCGATGCCCGGTCACCAAAACTATTTTTGAATTTCGAATGTCGAGTTTTGAATTTAGGGCTTTCAATTCCACCATTTCGTCAAAACTAACATCCCTCACCTTCCCCCGTATATGATACAGAGCATCGATGACCGTATTGCCGGTGACGAATATCCTGGCTTCCTCTATCCCCTCCCTTAACAGGCTCTGTTTGGCGGTCTCGGTCGGGGCGAAGTGCCAGTCGGCTAAGTGGCTGGTGAGTACCCGGTTCATCTCCTCGGGAAAAGGAGAGTATTTATGATACGTCCTCAGGCCCGCCTCCACATGGCCGATCCTTATTTTGTGGTAAAAAGCGGTCAGGGCGCCGCAGAGGACGGTGGTCGTATCCCCCTGGATCAATATCACCTCTGGCCTCTGCCTCTCCAGATATTCATCCAGAGCTGAGACGGCCCGGCTGGTGAGCTGGGCCAAGGTCTGACCGGGCTGCATCAGGTCCAGATCGGCATCAGGTACAATGTCAAAAGCCGCCAGCGTCTCGTCTAACATCCGTCGGTGCTGGGCGGTGACACATACCTGTAGCTCCACCTGCGGCCTTTTTCTAAGGGCGGCGATCACCGGCGCCATCTTCACGGCCTCGGGCCTGGTGCCGAAGATGACCGATATCTTAACCTTGGATGATGTCAATATCTCCCCCGATGAAAATTTATAAAAAAATCCGTTTGTTCTAATCGAGATTATATCGCAAAGAACTATGGCGAAAATTATTGCCTCTTAACTTATTCATTATACATATCCTTAGGATTATTGTCAACCGTAAAATGTAACTTTAACCCGATAACACCTATCATGCCTTGATTTTAGAGGCGTCTTCTGTTAAAGTTAATCCATGGCCCGCAAAAGAATGCGTTATAAAAAGAAGCCTCTTGGCCCCTGGCTCGGCCTGGCCGGCTTGGCCGTGGCTTTAGTCCTTGCTGCTGCCAAATTTTTGCCCATGGCTAAGACCAGGCTTTCCCTGAACCGGGCCCAACCATCCGTCTCTCTCCTGAGAACTTCGTTGGACAGCCTGTCGTCCTCAGGCTGGCAATTATGGTGCCGGGATTCGGCTGGTTCGGATCCGGTCCTTTGGCAGATCGCCATCCCCCATTCCCTGCCGCTGGTGAAAGCCAACCTGATGATACAGAGAAAAGCCGCCGCCGCTGGTTTCTCCCTGAGCTCGGCCGTGGAAAATCGTAAAAAAGGCTCTCTGGATCTGGAGTTCATTCCTGGCCAGGGACCCGGTCTTCGGATATCGGTTATTAAAAGGCCGACTGCGGCCCAGGCCAAGAACGATTTCAGATTAGCATTGGCGGCTTACGAGATCCCGGGTGATTTCGGCAGGCAATTGGCCGCGCTGGCAAAAAGCAAAACCGTGAAGACCTTCATCGTTGGCCGCCGTTTGGAGGGCCGGATGAACAAAGAGGTGGTCAATTTCCTGCCCTTGGAGCCTAAAGGATATCCCAAGGTCGATCCCGGCCCGAATGCAATTTTAGTGGACGACCGCCCCTCGGCCATACGCGCCAAGCTCTCCCGACATCTGTCAATGAACGATGCCCCTGGCCTCTGCATCCACAAAGGCAGCCGGGCGGTTGAGGTCCGCACAGTTATGGACGAGGTGGCCGATTTCTGCGGGAAAAAGAACCTCTGGCTGTTGGAGCCCCTACCCACCCCGGCTTCGGAAGCTTCGTCCTCCTGCAAAAGATTTGAAGTCAAATACATTTCCCCCGATGTCTATATATCCAGCCAGTCCTCAGCGGCTCAGACAACCCAGCAGCTGCGTTTGGGCCTCGCCCTGGCCAGGAGCCGGGGACGGGCCCTAGTTCTGCTCCCGGCCTCAGAGCCGGTTCTCAAAGCGGCCGAGTCCCTCCTTATGCGGAACGAGAACCAGGATATAAAGCTAACCACTATCTCCGAGATCCTGCCGTGAAACATCGTCTGCCCTGGCTTTTGCTTCTTCTTTGTCAAATAATCGCCCCGGCCGCCGAGGCCGGGGACGATATCGCTGTCGCTACCTCCGGCTGGAGCGATTCCTCCCTCACCATAGTCTTCGTCGGCGACATCATGCTGGGCCGCGGGGTGAAGCGCATCACCGACACCGCCGGGCTGCATTATCCGTTCCTACCTACTTATTCCCTTCTAAGATCGGCCGACCTGGCCATTGGCAATCTGGAGTCGCCGCTGACCACAGCCGATTACAAGACCACCAGCCCCTGGAAATTCAAAGGCGACACCTCGGCCGCGGCCTTCACCTTGCGCCGGGCCGGATTCGGATTATTGGCTCTGGCCAACAACCATGCGCCCGATTGCGGGGATGACGGATTCTATGACACCCAGCGCTTTTTGGAACAAGCCGGCATCAAATGGAGCGGCCGGGGCGATTCCTTCAGGCTTAAAATTCCGCAACCCGACTTCGAGGCCGATATCCCATATCCCTATTGCCTGCCGTCCTTCATCGAGGTTAAGGGATTCCGCCTCGGCTTTCTCTCCTTCTGTCAGCCATATCTATTAGAGATCTCCAAGGATTACGGAGGTAATTTGATCGCACGGGCCGACTCGGCCACCGTGGTCAATTCCATCAGGCTGATACGCGACCGGTGCCACCTGGTCGTCTGTTCCTTCCATTGGGGACAGGAATACCAGGACCGGCCCAATGCCGAACAGAAAAATTTAGCCAGGCTGGCCATTCGCTGCGGCGCCGACATCGTCCACGGCCACCATCCCCACGTGCTTCAGGGTGTGGAATTCTACCGCGGTGGCTTGATTGCCTATAGCCTAGGTAACTTCATCTTCGACCAGCGCCAGGCCAAGCCCAGGCAGAGCGGATTGCTCTTCGTCAAATTGATAAAGACAACTTCGGACAGCAATAAACTAACCGTCGATTCCGTCTCCTTCGTCCCCTTGGAGATAGTCAAAAACCGCCCCCAGCCGGCCGATGCACAGTCCGGGGAGATCCTCGGTCGGATGGCGGATCTCTGTCGCCACTTGGGTAGCGGGGCGCGGATCCGGGATCGGGTTCTCCATTTGTACCCCGTAAAAGAAGGCCCGCCGAAAGCAAAGAAGCCGGACTGACCAGCCCGGCTTCTTTGCTATGGAGAAACGAAAAACCCAAGGATCTATCCCGTTACTTCTCTGAAACCTCCAAGTTATCCGCGCCTCTTTGATTTTAGAAACCCCGGCACTACTCCTTGCCGGTAAACGGCGGATACTTGTCGGTCATGAAGCTCATATAAGCCCCCACCCTGGCGCCCCAGCGGAAGTATCCCAGGAGAAAATCAAATAAAGACTTGGGGAACTTGCCGGTGAAGAGCACCGCCCACCAGGAGATGAAGAGCACCACCCCGCAGGCGATCCCATAGAGCATCAAACAGACGCCGTGAGGCACGCCGACATAGATCCATCCCAAAAGCGTCCTGAGGATGAGGATCCCCCGGGAGAGTTTCTCGGGATACTCCACCGAATACTTTACCGGATACTCTACCATTTTCCTTCCTCCTTTTTTTGATGGTTTTAAAATGGCAACGGATCAAAGAGCCGACATTTTTCTCCGCTGTAAATATAATATTCCATATCACCTGCCTTTGTCAATGATTATTTTACCCCTTGACAAGAAAAACATCCTTGATTATATTAGACTTGGGGCCAAAGGTGCCGGATCGAGGAAGCGGCCCCGATTTACTTGACTATAACGGTTCAGAACTACCCGAAAGCCGTGAAATAACACAACATCGCCCCGTAATATAACTTATTGCTCTATAAAGAATTAAATTTTAACCGCAATTCTTTATAGGATGGCTTCGCGAAACTTTTAAAATAAGGAATCGGACATGCGCTTAGATAAATTCACCATAAAATCCCAGGAGGCTTTGGAGGCAGCCTCCAACTTGGCCTCATCAAAAAATCAGCAGGAGATAACTCCCGAACATCTGCTATCGGCTCTTTTAGATCAGAGCGACGGCGTGATCCTGCCCATCATAAAGAAGTTGGGAGCCAACCCCGGCCTTCTCAAGGATAGGGCCGATGAGGCGACGGCGGCCCTGCCCCAGGTATACGGAGGCGCGGCCCAGCCCTATATCTCCAACTCCTTAAACCAGGTCCTTCAAAAAGCTCTTTCCGAGGCTCAACGGATGAAGGACGACTATGTCTCGGGCGAACATCTGCTGCTGGCTCTGTTGGAAGTGCCGTCCCCGGCCTCGCAGATACTCAAAAACTCCGGCATCACCCGTGACTCGGTGCTCAAGGCCTTGGTGGAGATCCGGGGTCATCAGCGCGTCACCGATCAGGATCCCGAGGGCAAATATCAGGCCCTGGCGAAGTACAGCCGGGACCTCACCGACTTAGCCCGACAGAGCAGGCTGGATCCGGTCATCGGCCGCGACGACGAGATCCGCCGGGTCATCCAGGTGCTCTCCCGACGGACCAAGAACAACCCGGTCCTGATCGGCGAGCCGGGGGTGGGCAAGACGGCCATTGTCGAGGGCCTGGCCCAGCGGATCGCCGCCGGCGACGTGCCCGAGACCTTGAAGAACAAGAAGGTGGTGGCCCTGGATCTGGGGGCCTTGATCGCCGGGGCCAAGTTCCGGGGAGAGTTCGAGGAGCGGCTCAAGGCCGTGCTCAGGGAGATAGAATCGGCCGCCGGGCAGGTGATCCTGTTCATCGACGAACTGCATACTTTGGTGGGCGCGGGCAAGGCCGAGGGCGCCATGGACGCCTCCAACATGCTGAAGCCGGCCTTGGCCCGGGGCGAGCTCCGGATGGTGGGGGCCACTACATTGGACGAGTACCGCAAGCACATCGAAAAGGACCCGGCCCTGGAGCGCCGGCTGGCCCCGGTGATGGTGCTGGAACCATCGGTGGAGGACACCATCGCCATCCTGCGGGGCCTGAAGGAGCGCTATGAGCTACATCATAAGGTGCGGATAAAGGACTCGGCCCTGGTGGCCGCAGCCGTGCTGTCGCAACGCTACATCTCCGACCGCTTCCTCCCGGACAAGGCCGTGGATCTGGTGGACGAGGCCGCCTCCCGCCTGAGGATCGAGATCGACAGCCTGCCCACCGAGATCGACGAGGTGGAGCGGGAGATTATGCAATTGGAGATCGAACGTACCGCCTTGAAGAAGGAGAAGGACCCCGCCTCCATAGAGCGCCTGCAGAAATTGGAGCAGGAGCTGGCCGGCCTGAAGGAGAGATCGGCCTCCATGAAGGCCCACTGGCAGAACGAGAAAGCGGCCATCAAAAGGATCTCCGAGATCAAGGAGAGGATAGACCAGGCCAGGCTGGCCGAACAGCAGGCCGAGCGAAGGGGCGATTACCACAAGGTGGCCGAGATCCGCTACGGCACCCTGGCCGAGATGCAGAAACAGCTTGAAGCGGAGAACGCGAAACTCATGGAACTGCAGAAGCAGCAGAAGTTCCTCAAGGAGGAGGTGGATGAGGAGGACATCGCCGAGGTGGTGGCCAAGTGGACCGGCATCCCTGTCTCCAGGATGCTGGAGGGCGAGACCGCCAAGTTGGTGAAGATGGAGGAACGGCTGCGGGCTCGAGTGGTGGGCCAGGATGATGCCCTGGTGGCCGTGGCCAATGCGGTCCGCCGCTCCCGAGCCGGGATCTCCGATCCCAACCGTCCCATCGGTTCCTTCATCTTCTTAGGACCCACCGGCGTCGGCAAGACCGAATTGGCCCGGGCCCTGGCCGAGTTCCTGTTCGACGACGAACGGGCCATGGTGCGCCTGGACATGTCGGAATACATGGAGAAGCATACCGTCTCCAGACTGATCGGCGCCCCGCCGGGCTATGTGGGCTATGACGAGGGCGGGCAGCTGACCGAAGCCGTCCGCCGCCGACCCTATTCCGTCATCCTTTTTGACGAGATAGAAAAGGCCCATCACGATGTCTTCAATGTGCTGCTGCAGATCCTGGACGATGGAAGGCTGACCGACGGCCAGGGCCGGACCGTGGATTTCAAGAACACGGTGATCATCATGACCTCCAACATCGGCTCCCAGTGGATCATGGAGGCCGAGGACGAGTCCCGGATGCGGGACCAGGTGCTGAACGCCCTCAAACAGCAGTTCCGTCCCGAATTCTTAAACCGGGTGGACGAGATCATCATCTTCCATCGGCTGGATCGCCAGCACCTCAAGGCTATCGTCGATATCCAACTGGGACATCTCAGGAAACGGCTGGAGGAGAGAAAGATCAAGCTGGAGGTGAGTGAGCGGGCCAAGCAACTCCTGGCTCATGAGGGCTTCGACCCGGCCTTCGGTGCCCGGCCGCTCAAACGCACCATCCAGCGGCGGTTACAGGATCCGCTTTCTATGAGGATCTTAGAGGGCCATTTCCGGGAGGGGGATGTGGTGACCGTGGACGTTAAGAAAGGTGAGATAGAATTTATAAAGAAGTAACCGATACCTCGGTCAAAGACCAGGCCCCGCCGCAGGGTGGGGCCTGGATTCTACATGGTCGGCGATAGAAATCGAATCTCAGCTTCCCTCTCTTTTCACTTTGCCACAGGAACCATTCGGTATTACAAAGCTACAGAAATCTTTTTCCATAGTTCAAGTTACGGAATTTAGAAATTTACCTTTTCGGGCGGCGTCCATAAAACCATTTTTCTAATAACCCGATTTCGAGATTCAAAATTTATTATCTTATTCCGCTACCGCTCTCGGTTTTTCTCTCCGGCGTCAGGATGACCACCCCGTCCTGGTCCTGGGCGGCTAAGAGCATGCCGTTGGACTCCAAGCCCCGGATCCTCGCCGGCTTGAGGTTGGCCACCACTACGATCTGCTTGCCCACCAAAGACTCCGGGGGATACCACGGAGCGATGCCGGCCAGTATCTGCCGGGTCTCCTCGCCCATCTTAATCTGAAGCTTCAAAAGCTTATCGGCGCCCTGGACCCTCTCGGCAGACAAGACATCGGCCGTGCGCAGCTTTATTTTTTTGAAGTATTCTATGTCCACCAGATCCTCGCCCTTCTGGACGTCCTCTTTCCCTTGATCAGCTTCTAAGGCCTGGTCCGACTTTGCCATCATCCTCTCCCCCTTTTCTGTTTTTTGACCTCTGCCCCTATCTTTGTTTTCGATCTCTATCCGAGGAAACAGCGGTTCGCTTGAGGCCACTTTAGTGCCCGGCGCCACCAGACCCCAGCCCGTGGCCTGTTCCCAAGAGGGCTGTCCGGAGGCTCCCAGCCGGGACAGAAGCTCTGAGCATTTCACCGGCATAGTCGGATAGAGGAGATGGGAACAGATCCTCAGCACCTCGGTGGCAGTGTTCAACACGGTGTCTATTCGCTCCTGGTTCCCCTCCTTGAACAGTTTCCAGGGGGCGTTGGCCTCCACATAGCGGTTGGTGGCCTTGACCGTATCCATGATCGCGGCTAAGGCCGAGTTGAGGTCGAACTGCTCCACCAGTCGTCTCACCTTCTCCCCCAGTCCCAGGGCCTGGGATCTCAACTCCTCGTCGTCTCCCTGCAGTTTCCTGGGCTCCGGCACCAGGCCTCCGCAGTAGGACTCCATCATTTTAAAGACCCGGCTGGCCAGGTTGCCGTAGTCGTTGGCCAGATCCGAATTGATGCGGGTTATCAGCGCCTCCTCGGAGAAGTTGGCGTCCTGGCCCAAGGTCATCTCCCGCATCAGGAAATAGCGGAACTGATCCACTCCGTAGATCTCGGCCATTTCCAGCGGCCGCACCGTCCGGCCCCGGGACTTGGACATCTTGGCGTCGTCCACCAGCCACCAGCCATGGGCCAGAATGGTCCGGGGCGGCTCCAGCCCGGCGGCATGCAGCATGGTGGGCCAATAGACGGCATGGGTGGTCAGGATATCCTTGCCGATGAGATGCAGGCTGTGCGGCCACAGCGCATAAAAAAGGGACTCGTCCTCGGAACCATAGCCCACGGCCGAAATGTAGTTGATCAGGGCGTCGAACCAGACATAGGTCACATATTCCCGGTCGAACGGCAGCTCTATCCCCCAGGACAGACGTTTCTTGGGCCGGGAGATGCAGAGATCCCCTAAAGGCTGCTTCAGAAATCCCAGGACCTCGTTGCGGCGGCTCTCGGGCAATATGGCCATCCGTCCGCTCTGGATGGTCTCTATCAGCCAGGCCTGATGCGCCGACATTTTGAAGAAATAGTTCTTCTCCGAGATCCTGGCCACCGGCCGGCCGCAGTCGGGACAGTTGCCCTCCTTGAGATCCTTTTCTGTCCAGAACCTTTCATCCGGCACGCAGTACCAGCCGTCGTAGTCGGCGGCGTAGATCTGCCCCTGACGTTGGAGCCGATCCAGTATCTCGGCCACCACGCGGGCATGCCTCTGTTGGGTGGTGCGGATGAAATCGTCGTGGGCTATTTCCAATCTCTGCCACAGCTTTGTGAAGCGGGGGGCCATCTGGTCGCAGTGCTCCTGGGGGCTCACCCCGCGCCGGGCCGCGGCCTCCTGCACCTTCTGCCCGTGCTCGTCCAGACCTGTCAGGAAGAAGCTGCGGTGGCCGAAGAGGCGATGGTAGCGAGCCAGGACGTCGGCCAGGATGGTGGTGTAGGCGTGGCCGATGTGCGGCTCGTCGTTCACATAATAGATAGGGGTGGTGACGTAGAAGGTCTTCATACTGGCTCCACCTCGGAGATATCGAACTCGCCGTGTCCCTCCTCGAAGCGGACGAATATCCTGTGGTGGAAGATATCCACCCGATAAACCGTGCCCTGGCCCTTGGGGGTATTGACCACCGAGCCCACCCGTGGCAGGTCCCGGGACGTCTCCTCGTAGAACTCGTCCTCGTACATCAGACAGCACATCAGCCGGCCGCACAGGCCCAACATCTTGTTGGAGGTCATGGACAGGTTCTGCTCCTTGGCCATCTTCAG
>Ga0272448_1004609_pt1 | contig 15621 bp, 15 predicted proteins | sample YNPCB0191_FD_202220 | JGI IMG/M metagenome (GOLD analysis project Ga0272448, IMG submission 202220) | Hot spring sediment microbial communities from Yellowstone National Park, WY, United States - YNP-CB-019-1 | ecosystem: Environmental > Aquatic > Thermal springs > Hot (42-90C) > Sediment...
GAAAAAAGAAGGTATCATCTGCAGGCTGGAGAACTCCTGCACGGAAAGGAGGAGTATGACCTGGAAAGGATTTATCATGCGATTCGTGCCGGAAAGGTGGATGAAGCGGTAACAGAACTTGTACTCGGGATGGACGGGATGATTGCCGAAGGTCATGCAAACGACATCCTTGCTCTGCTTGAAAATATCGCTCCGGAAGATCATGATCCCGATACGCAGAGATCCATCTTTCTGATCAGGATGGCATGCCTCGCTTTTACAGGGAAATATCAAGATGCAATCTCCACTTATGAGAACGCTCCCGGGCGTGTTCGCTCGGACAGAAAGGCGATGCTGATTGCAGCGGAATCGTATGCTGAGATAGGAGACGATGTCCGAGCTAAACGAATATATAATACGATGAAACGCCACACCATCTCAAAAAAGGAGAGGGCTGAGATGTATCTCGGGCTCGGAAGGTGTCATCAGAACTTTGGAAGGTACGATGCTGCAAGAGAGTGCTACTGCAGGGCACTGCAGATATCAAAAAGTGCAAATTTAGATGACATGATCGGGCGTTCTCTTATGGGTCTTGGTGCAGTAGAGGTGCTTTGCACGAGGTGGACAGAAGCGACCCAGTACCTCCTTGGAGCGATGAAGTATGTAAGGAGGGATGCAAATACACTTGCCCGGGTGTATGCTAACCTATCCATTGCGTACTACCAGCGGGGGATATACACGATGGCGCTGGAGATGCTCGAGCGTGCAGAACACATATTTAACAGATCCGGTAACTATGTTGCCTCTTTGAAAAGTCTGTTGAACCGGGGAACGATATTGCTTGTGATGGGACGAAATGATGATGCTGAGATGTGTCTTCTGAAGGCGAGAGAGATGTCTCGTCGTGCGGGGATCATACCTCTGCTTGCAGGATCCCTGATGAACCTTTCATCACTTTATAATACTACAGAAAGGTTCGAACAGGCAAAGAATCTTGCAGAGGAATCGTTAGACCTCTGCATAAAGATGAACGACGAGCGTGGACGGGTGGTCGCTACCAATAACCTTGCGTATGCGCTCGTATCGCTCGGAAGATCAGACGATGGCTTAAAGATGTTTAAGGAGAACCTCACCCGCAGCAAACACCTTGGTGCACGAGGATTAATCGCGGATACACTCGAGATGCTGGGCGAAGCATATCTCATTTCAGGGGATCGAAAAATGGCACGGGAATATGCAGAAAAGGCTCTAATCTATGCGAAGGAAAATGGTCTCCCCAATGTGGTGAAGAGCGCAGAACAGTTGATCAAAAAGATCAGGGACATACCGTCATGAGGTCGAGATATCCAGTAACGGTTAACCCCGGAATGTTGCTGATGGACCCGGGTCTGTTGAGTCCAGAAATTATTTCCTCCCTTTGGTTGTTGCTCAGGTTCATCGAGACCACCTCACAGAGGATCCAGGATGAAATAATTTTTGGATTCAGCAGTAACGATCATCCGAATGAATAAAATATCTGAGTGGTATGACACGCTGATGCGTGTTCGGGTGAGATACCTTGGTCCTCTAAGGGAGATAACAAAACGAGGGTACGAACATATATCCATCCCTGGAGGGATGTCCCTTTCCTCACTCATCACGATGATCCGGGCGAGGCACCCGGAGATCGACAGGATCGAGTTTTCTGTTGCCCTTAATGGAGATTTAATCCCATCTGAAGATATGAGTATACTCCATGATGGCGACGAGATCGCGCTCATACCCCCTGTGAGTGGGGGCGGGCATTCTCCCATAACAGTAAAGATAACAAAAAGGATGGTCTCGATCCAGGATGCAATCTCATCGATTTTTGTTGAATCTGCCGGTGCATCTGTGATCTTCCTCGGGAGGGTTCGTCCATCATCCGGAGGAAAAAGGGTGGTTGCCCTGGAATACGATGTATATCGACCGATGGCTTTGAAGGTGCTGCGTTCGATTGCATCGGAGGCATACACCCGGTTCGGGGTATGTGCGATCTCCATTGTACACCGTACAGGAAGGGTATCCCCGGGCGAGATTGTGGTTGTAATTGGTGTTTCTTCAATACACCGGGAGGAGGCATATCAGGCATCACGGTATATAATTGAGGGGTTGAAGACCCGTGTTCCCATCTGGAAAAAGGAGGTCTACACAGATGGTGAATGCTGGGTTGAGGGTGTGAAATTAAAGGAGGATGGAAAATGATTGACATCTCAGCAAAGAGGTCTGTCTGTAGAAGCGCCACTGCATCCGGGACAATTCACCTGAAGAAGGGAACGATTGATGCAATTCGATCGAAACATGTAAAGAAAGGGGATGTGCTTGAGGTGGCAAGGGTCGCCGGGATTCAGGCGGTTAAACGCGCATCTGAATTAATCCCGCACTGTCACCCGATCACTATCGAGGCGTGTGAGGTATGGTTCGAGATAGCCGAAGGGTGTGTGATTGTTCATTGCAGGGTAAAGGCAGAGGCGAAGACCGGGGTTGAGATGGAGGCGCTTACCGGTGTGAGCATCTGTCTGCTCACCATCTGGGACATGGTGAAATCTCTGGAAAAAGATGATCAGGGGCAGTACCCTGATACAAGGATAACGGACATCATCGTAAATGAGAAGATTAAAGGACCCGGGGATGAGTGAACAGATTGCTTTGTATTCCACGGTGTTGAACCCGGGTGACGCCGCCGACCGGGCTCGAACCGGTGACCTTTCGGTTAACAGCCGAGCGCTCTACCAACTGAGCTACGGCGGCATGCACATATTTCATGAAGACGGGGGAATATAAAGGTTTGTATATCCCTGGTTCAGTGTGTAAAAGGGATGTGCGATTACCCTGTAGCCCGTGCCTTTTTGGTCTTCTGTCCCGTCACAACGGGTAAGGGATCTATGATATGTCTATTAAGTCCGAGTTCCTGGGGTTTGAATCCTAATGCCAGACCGATCATCTGAGGAAGGTGCAGGATCGGTATCTTAAGGCTCATTCCGAGTTTCTTCTCGATCCGTGGTTGATACATATCAAATACTAGATGACAGCATGGGCACGGAACAACAAGACAGTCGGCGCCACACTCCTTTGCGTCTTTCAGGTGTTTCCCGCTCATATTCAGGGCAATATCTTCGTTGACCATCAGGAGGTGAAACCCGCAGCATTTTGTTTTCCCGGGGAAATCTACAGGTCTTCCGCCGAGCGCTTTAATGAGTGAGTCCAGGGTCTGAGGATTATTCGCATCATCGAAAGAGTGCATATCCGGAGGGCGGAGTAACTGACAGCTGTAAAACGGTGCAATATTAAGATCAAGCGGGGTCTTCACTTTTTTTGCGATATTATCCAGTCCTATATCCTCTACAAGAACCTGGAGGAGGTGTTTTACCTTTATCCTGCCGCTATAATGGAGACCCACCCTTCGCAATCGTTCATTCGTCCGTTCAAGTAACTCAGGGTCGGACGAAAGGTCCGTATTGACCTTCTCCAGGGCAAGGAGACATAAACTGCATATCACAATCAGTGTATCTGCACCTGCCTTTTCAGCGAGGGCAAATGTCCGTCCATTGAGAAACAGGGAGAGATCCCTGTTGTATGCATGAAGATATCCGGAACCGCAGCAGGTCGCATCCTTTATCTCAACGAGGTCTATCCCCAGTTTTTTGGCTATCAGTTGCATCGACATTCCCAGTTCTTTGCAACTGTCCTCGGCAACGCACCCGGGATAGAGGGCATATTTCATGCCTTTCCCTCCAGAATCTCTTCTATTATCGGTTTCAACTTATCCATGTCCGTGATACCTTTCTTGAAGTATTTTGGTGCCTTTCCTTTCATGATCAGCGTGAGCGCAAACATCCCCTGTGCCATCAACCCCTGGTATCCTATGGAGTTGATAGTTACTTTGGCTTCATTGATCTTCCCGTAGGTAAGAATAGAATCGATGTACGCCTTTGCATGTTTTACACCCTGATTATTAACATACCTCCTCAATGCCATCCCCTGAAGGTCTGCGATTCGTTCACTTGGTCTCACCCCCCGGGGGCATCGGGAGATACAGCTGTAACAGTGGGCACACATCCAGATCTCCTCTGATTCAAGTACCTCATTTTTAAGTCCGAGTGCAGCCTTCGTAAGGATTCTGCGGATATTATATTCCGGGTATACATCCTGAACCACACATACCCCCGTGCATGTTCCGCACTCGATACATTGCCGTATGGATTCGGCATCACTCATCTTATTTACCACATCTGCAAACCCGGGGTCAATATCTTCTTCCACAACCGGAGGAAGTTCGGATCCTTGTTCGTCCATTTTACCACCGTGTAAAAAATCCATTTTCAATTATAAGTATCTTTGGTTTAAAGGGGTTGACTGAACTCCAGAATTAAGTTCCGCCCGTTGGTTTTCATGAGTTTCAATCCCTCGAGAAGATCACAGAAAACTGGACAAAAAATACATATACAGCAAAATTATCCCCGCTTTACAGCAATGTCTGGATGGTGTTGTAGATGATGGATGAACAACCTAAATCAACAGTTCAGGAGGATATAGAGCGACTTTTCCTCCTGCCGGAGGGTCAGAGGGTGCTATCGTGTATCCAGTGTGGGACATGTGCGGGTACCTGTCCACACGGGGAATATATGGAGTACACCCCCAGAAAGATAATTGCAATGTTGAGGGCAGGTCAGATCGATGAGGTAATCAACTCGAAGAGCATGCTGAAATGCCTCTCCTGCTATGCATGTCAACTCAAATGCCCGAGAGGAATAAAACTCACGGATGTGCTCCTTCCGATTATCAAAGGAAAGGTATTCGAGAGTATCGTGGAGATGCCACCTGATCTGCAGAGATCGTTCGAAAATACATTGAGGTATGGCAACCCCATGGGTGAATCCCCGAAGAAAAGGGCGGAGTGGACCAAAAACTCAAAGGTACCGGTCCGCATCCTCAAGGAGAACCCCGCACCGGTGGATGTCCTCTGGATTGTCGAATGCTACCCTTCATACCACCCGCGGGGCATTGATGTGACACTCGCGACTGCAAGGACATTCCACAGACTGGGTATAGACTTTGCCATACTCGGAGAGGAGGAGCGGTGCATAGGTGACTGTGCGGGGTATTTCGGGGAGTTTGGACTGCAGGAGGCACTGATCGAGTATAGTCTGAACATATTCCGCAAATATAAATTTAACAGGATTGTTACCTCAGGGTCGCATGCGTTCAATACATTCCAGCGGTGGTACCCGAGGTACGATTTCAATATCCCGGTGCATCATGCGATGCCGTTTATCGCCACATATATAGACCGGCTTAAGCCATTCCTGAAAAAACCGCTCAACTATACAGTCACATACCATGATCCGTGCTGCCTTGGCAGGTGTGTGGGTGTATCCCTTCCTGAGTGTTTCTATCACCAGCCGAGGATACTCCTCTCATCCATCCCCGGAATAAAAGTGGTGGAGATGGTGCATCACCGTGAGAACTCCATCTGCTGTGGAGGTGGTGGCGGAGGTATGTGGCTTGATACATACTTCAAAGCGGAGGGAATGGAGCGCCTTTCAGAACGGGTAGTAAAGGAGGCTGTTGCCGCCGGTGCGGATGTGCTTGCAGTCTCCTGCGATTATGAGATCTCCCGGTTCGAAGACGCAGTTAAGGTCCTCGGGCTGGAGGAAAAGATCAAAGTAAAGGATATCATGGAGTTGATAGATGAATCTGCAGGGGGTGATGAGACCTTATGAAGATACTCGTCCTGATCAAGATGGTGCTGGATACTGTGGAAGAGATTAAAATTGACCCATCCGGGAAAAAGGTGGATACGGATGCTGCGAGGTTCATCCTGAACGATGTGGATAATCACGCAGTTGAGGAGGCTATCCTGCTGAAGGAGAAGTACGGTGGTCATGTAACTGTGCTGGCAGTTGATGCCCCTGAGATTGATGATGCACTTTTCACAGCGGCAGCAAAAGGTGCAGACCGGATAATAAAAGTTACCACAGGCATGGAACAGATGAGCACCCAGACGATGGCTAAACTCCTGCACTCCGCAATCCAGAATATGAATACACAATTTGATCTTATACTGACAGGTGTTCAGGCAAGTGATGACATCGACGGCGAAATAGGACCATCACTCGCAGCACAGTTCAACCTGCCTTATATAGGTATGGCAGTGAAGGTACTCCCGGATCCTCAGGGGAGGAGCACGGAGGTGGTAACGGAGTTAGGGGGCGGTCTCTATGCTTCATACAGATCCTCTCTTCCCGTGATTGTCGGGATATCCGCTGCGGAGAAACCGCCTCGCTATGTCCCGATCATGAAGGTTCGCATGGCGATGAAATCTAAAAAGATCGAGACTATACCTGCCCCTGCACCTCCACCCGGGTCGAAGATTGATGTTCTCAAACTCTATAAGCCTGTAGTAACCGGGGGTGCAGCCATGATCACAGGAACACCGGAACAGATCGCAGATAATCTTGTGAAGATATTCCGGGATCGAGGGTTGAGTTAGGAGGGTGAAAAGATGGACGAAATATTTATACTTGCAGAACATATAAAAGGAAAGATAACGGATACAACCTATGAGATTCTAACCCTTGGCAGGGAGATCTCAGCGAAGATGAACCGTCCTCTCAAAGCCGTGCTTCTCGGTAAGGGGGTGGGAAATCTTGCGATGGATCTGGGATATGCTGATGGGGTAGTTATGATGGAGCATGATCTTCTGGCGAATGTAAATATCCAGACATGGTCGATAGCCCTCATGCACATCATAAAAGAGAAAAAACCTGAGATGGTGATCATGGGCTCAACAAACTCGCTGATGGGTCTGGGAAGCTACATCGCCGAGAAGATGGGTCTCCCCTATATGAACCTCTGCAAGGGTCTGCGTGTGGAAGATCAGCAGGTTGTTGGCAATGCGATCCTCTATGGAGGAAAGATAGAAGCCGATGTAAGACCGTGTGCGAAGCCCATTCTGGTTTCTGTCCGCCCCGGAAACTATCCCGGGGATCCTGCAAGGACCAGGCGGGAGGTCCCCGTAGAGTGTGTCACACCCCCTGATACCCTCATGGAAGCCAAGATCAACTTCAAGGAATTCATCCAGGCCGAAAGGAAGGACATCGATATCACCCAGTGCGATGTGCTTGTAGCAGTTGGCAGGGGGATCCAGAACAAGGAGAACATCGTTCATGCAGAAACCCTGGCAAAGATTTTCAAAAATGCTGCAGTGGTAGGATCGCGACCGATTATAGATCAGGAATGGTTGCCACTCACACGCCTGGTCGGAAGATCTGGAATGAGTGTCAGACCCAAACTCTACCTGGCACTGGGTATAAGCGGTGCACCTGAACATATGGAAGGGATGAAGGGTGCACAACTCATTGTTGCAATCAATAAGGACAAAAAGGCACCGATATTCCGAATTGCTCATTATGGGGTGGCCGAAGATCTGTTTAAGGTGATTCCAAAGCTGGCGGAGCGACTCAAAAAATGAGATCGATGAACCTCAACTAACATGGTGATCAGATGACTGATACAAGGGATGTCTTCCGATTGCTTGAGCCCTGGGAAAAAAATGTGTTCTATATCGTTGCCCTGATAACAGTAATCGTATTCATCGTGTTTACCGTAAGAAGGCTCATGAGGTACGATATCCGGAAACTCATCCGGGAAAAAGGGTTCTGGAAAAGGTTTTTTCGTGCGATATATGATGCATCAACGAACCGCACACTCCTTCACGGGGACATATTTGCAGGGGTAATGCATTTCTGCATATTCTGGGGGATGATCTTTCTCCTGATAGGAACAATCATCCTTGCCTTGAATATAGATATAATTGAGATCGTTGCCCCCTCATATTCGTTCTGGCATGGAACATTCTATGTGGTCTACTCGTTTATCCTGGACTTCTTCGGGTCGATTGCATTTATTGGCATTATAGGAATGATGGGAAGAAGGGTATACCTCCGGAAGACACAGATGAGTTACCGGACCAGGACCCTGAATGACCATGGCACAGAGCGGAGTTATATCCTTGATGACTGGGTGTTTGTCGGTCTGTTATTTGTTGTGATTATTGGAGGGTTCATCCTTGAAGGGTTGAGATTGAGGGATCCGAAATACTCGGAGTGGTATTCCTTTGCAGGGACATTCACTTCCTGGCTCCTTTCAGCCATGGGTATATCAACAGATATGGCAAATGCGGTATACCCGCATTTCTGGTGGTTCCACGGGATCATATCCTTCATCTGGATCATGTATGTTCCTGTCTCCAAGGGGTGGCATATATTTGCCGGGATCCTGAGCCTGAGTGTGAGTGACGAACTCGCTGGTAAAAGACTCTCCAGACCGAACCTTGAGAGTGAGGAGAACTTCCCCACGGGCACTGTGAAGGATCTGACGGGGAGGTCTTTCGTGATGATCGATGCATGTATCCGATGCGGAAGGTGTCATGCTGCATGCCCTGCACAGGCATGTGAGCACCCGCTATCACCCCGGGATCTCATACTTAACATGAAACCCCTTGATCCCAAAAAGAAAGAGGAAAAGATCGTTGGTCCCATCATAAAGGAAGAGATGATATGGGCATGCACGACATGTTATGCCTGCATGAACAGGTGTCCTCTGAAGATCGAGCATATCCCCTTCATCGTGGAGTTCCGGAGGTACCTTGTCATGGTTGAGGGGAATATCGCTTCTGATGCTCAGAACCTCCTCAAGAGCCTCGAGAGGTATTCAAATGCATATAGCATGTCCAACTCCTCGCGCGGTGACTGGGCATCCGAATTGAATGTGAAGGTTCTGGATGAAGGCAACGAGACCGATGTCCTTTACTTTGCGGGGTGTGCTGCAAGTTTTGATCCGAGAAACCAGGAGGTCGCAAAATCTTTCGTCAGGATACTTCAGAAGGCAGGGATCGATGTCGCGATCCTCGGTCCAAACGAGGGGTGCTGCGGTGACCCTGCACGAAGACTCGGACATGAGTTCGTTGCCCAGATGCTCATGCAGGCGAATGTAGATATGCTTAACAAACTCAAGTTCAGGAGGATAGTCACGACATGCCCCCACTGCTACAACACCTTAAAGAACGAGTATCCGCAGTTTGGCGGAAGGTATGAGGTCTACCATCACACGGAGTTTCTGGCAAAACTGATCAAAGAGGGGAAAATAAAGATATCTGCTTCGAAAAAGGAGACAGTCACATACCATGATTCATGTTATCTCGGAAGGTATAACGGTGTATACGATGCGCCAAGGGAGATCCTCCGGGCGCTCGGGTGCAAAATAGTTGAGATGCCGAAAAACCGGGAGATAGCGTTCTGCTGTGGAGGTGGCGGGGGCAAGGTCTTCATGGAGGATAAGTCTCCGATCAGACTCAGCCACAGGAGGATTGATGAAGCGGTAAATACCGGTGCATCGACGCTGGCTACAGCATGTCCGTTCTGCATGACGATGTTCGAGGATGCAACAAAATCAAAGGATTTAAGAGAGAAGATCCTTCCCCACGATATTGTTGAGATCATTGAGAAGGGAATGATGGAGCCAGAAGACTCAAAACCCGTTTCATAGGAGATGGAGCGGATGGCTGAATACATAACTTGGAGGAAAAGGGTTGAATACACCGTGAAACGGGCGAGATGCACATTATCAAAGCACAGCCAGAATGAGAAGTTTATTAAGGCAAAAAGTATTTCTGCCCCGGGATATACCCCGGAAGATGGTCAGATGAGAAGACGACCTCCAATTCATGTTAAGGTCAGAGGCAACGATGGAAAGTTTACAGTAAAGGAAATCACAGCAATGGTTTATGAAGGAGTGATGTATGGAACAGGGTGAAGTCGTATGTCTGAAGGGATACGTATAGGCGTATATGTGTGTCACTGCGGGACGAACATCGCAGGGACTGTGGATGTGCATGAGGTAGCAAGGTATGCCGGGGGGTTGCCGAATGTAGTAGTCTCGAAGGAGTATAAGTACATGTGTTCGGACCCGGGACAGGCGATGATCCGTGAGGATATAAAGAAAGAGAGGCTGAACCGTGTAATCGTAGCGAGTTGTTCCCCGCTCCTCCACGAGGAGACTTTCAGAAAGTGCTGTGCGGATGCGGGTCTGAACCCGTTCTACTTCCAGATGGTGAGCCTCCGTGAGCATGTCTCCTGGGTACACAGTAAGGAAAAGGAGAAGGCTACTGAAAAGGCAAAGAACCTCGTTCATGCTGCGGTGATGAGGGTTGTCCACCATGAATCCCTCTCAAAGAAGAGGATACCCATCAACCCGAATGTGCTCATCGTAGGCGGGGGTATTGCCGGGATACATGCCGCCCTGACGATTGCAAACGCCGGAAAAAAAGTATATCTTATCGAGCGTGAACCGACCATCGGAGGACATATGGCAAAGTTCGATAAGACATTTCCAACCCTGGACTGTGCAGCCTGTATCCTTACACCGAAGATGACCGCCGCAGGAAAGCACCCGAACATTATGCTATGGACTTACTCCGAGGTGGTAAAGGTTGACGGGTATGTTGGCAACTATAAGGTTACGGTAAAACGAAAGCCGAGGTATGTAAATGAAGATAAATGTATTGGGTGTCTGGCGTGCATTGAAGGGTGTGTCTTCAAGGAGGCGAAGTTCCCGAACAGGTTTGACGAAGGGCTGGGAAAGAGAAAACCCGTGTACATTCCGTTTCCCCAGGCAGTACCTATGAAGGTCCTCATCGACCCGGAGACATGTCTGAAACTCAAGACCGGAAAGTGCAAGATGGGTTGTGCAGAGGCATGCGGACAGAATGCAATCGACTTCGACCAGAAGGAGGAGTACAAAGAGATTGAGGTCGGAACGATCATCCTTGCCACGGGGTTCAAGGGGTTTGACCCGACGATTCTTCCCTTCTACGGATACGGGAGGTATCCCAATGTCTATACATCCCTCGAGGTTGAACGCCTTCTGAACGCTGCAGGACCTACTGGCGGTGAAGTGGTACTGAGGGACGGGAGAAAACCCAGCCGCGTTGCCATTATCCACTGTATTGGATCAAGGGACGAGAGCACGAACAGATGGTGCTCAAGGGTATGCTGTATGTATTCACTGAAACTTGCGCACCTGATCAAGGAGCATACGGATGCTGAAATCTATGAATACTATATTGATATGCGTACCCCGGGCAAGGGGTTTGAGGAGTTCTATAACCGCGTGGCTGAAGAGGGTGTAACCTTTATCCGGGGGAAGGTAGCGGATATATACCCTGAGTCTCTGGACGGGTCATCAAACAGACTGGTTGTGGTTGCTGAAAACACGCTGATCGGCAGGGTTGTAAAGATCCCTGTGGATATGGTTGTCCTTTCGATCGGTCTTGTTCCCCAGCCGGATGCAAAGGATGTACGCAGGATGTTCAACATCTCATGTTCCGAGGAGGGGTGGTTCCTGGAGAGGCATCCGAAACTCGCACCGGTAAACACATTCACGGACGGGATATTCCTTGCAGGGTGCTGTCAGGGTCCGAAGGATATTCCGGATACTGTGGCTCAGGCAGGTGCCGCTGCTGCAGAGACCCTTGCCCTGATTGATAAGGGAGAGATCGAACTTGAGGCGAACTTTGCCTATGTGAAGGATGACTGTTCGGGGTGCAAGTCATGTATAAACCTATGTCCGTACTCTGCGATATCCTTTGACGAGGCAAAGGGAAAGGCTGTGATTAACGAAGCGCTGTGCAAGGGGTGCGGGACATGCGTTGCATCATGCCCCTCCGGGTCGATCGGACAGCACCTCTTTGAGGATGTACAGATCTTCAAGGAGATTAAAGGTATCCTTGCCAACGGTGAGGGGGTGGTCCGGTGACAGATAAGTTCGAACCGAGGATTGTTGCATTCTTCTGCAACTGGTGTACATACCTTGCTGCAGATTCTGCAGGTGTATCCCGGAAACAGTATCCTCCGAATGTCCGGGTGATCAGGGTAATGTGTTCCGGCAGGGTGGACCCGCAGTTCGTGATTGATGCCTTTGCGAACGGCGCAGATGGTGTACTGATAGGTGGATGTCACCCCGGGGACTGCCACTATTCCGAGGGGAACTATAAGACCCTCCGGAGGTATCAGCTGCTTAAGAGAATGCTTAAAGGGTTCGGAATAGATGAACGCAGATTGAGGCTCGAATGGATCTCTGCATCAGAAGGGGACAAACTCCAGAAGGTCATAACGGAGATGACCGAAGAGATCAGATCCATGGGTCCGCTGAACCTCCCGTCAAAGATAAAAACGGAGGATAAGGAACTCCACTTATCGGGGGTGAAGCCATGAGTCAGAAACCAAAGGTAGCATTCTACTGGTGTGCGAGCTGCGGCGGGTGTGAGGAGGCGGTTGTCGATCTGGCGGAGGATATACTTACGGTAGCCGGTGCGGTGGACATCGTTTTCTGGCCTGTGGCAATGGACTTCAAGGTCAAGGATGTGGAGTCCATGCCGGATAAGTCGATAACTGCATCATTCATCAACGGTGCGGTAAGGACCTCGGAACAGGAGGAGATCGTCCATCTCCTGCGAAGAAAATCCGTATATGTTCTTTCGTTCGGATCATGCTCACACCTTGGCGGGATACCTGCACTGGCAAACCTCTCCGACAGACAGACGATCCTGGAGTATGTATACAAGGGGTCACCCTCAACCGAAAACACGCAGGGTCTCCTCCCCCAGGAGAAGTACACCGATGAGAAGGGACGCACGGTTACCCTGCCGAGGTTCTTCAACACGGTGCGTGCGCTTGATCAGGTAATCGATGTGGATTATTACATTCCGGGGTGTCCGCCCCAGCCGAAAACCATTAAGGATGGCGTGATGGCACTCCTCTCGGGGAACCTCCCGCCCAGGGGATCGGTCCTCACCCCGGATGTCGCACTGTGCGATGAGTGCCCCCTGAAGAAGACCAAACCTGAAAAACTTGTGATCCAGAAGTTCTACAGACCGCATCAGATTATCGCTGACCCGACGAAGTGTTTCCTTGCACAGGGGATACCCTGCATGGGTATTGCCACGAGAAAGGGGTGTGACGCCATGTGCATCAAGGGGAACATGCCCTGCACCGGGTGTTATGGACCGACGAGCAGGGTATCCGATAGCGGGGCAAAGATCCTCTCTGCGCTTGCAGCATCTGTTGATGCCACCGATGAAAAGAAGATCCAGGAGATACTCTCGGGTATTCCTGATCCGATCGGCACATTTTACAGATACAGTCTTGCCTCATCTCTGTTAAGAAGAAAGATGGTCGACAGGGGTGGATAAACATGACAAAAAAGGTAACTATTGATCCGATAACCCGGCTGGAAGGACATGGAAAGATTGAGATATTCCTTGATGCTCAGGGTGAGGTGGAAAAGGCATACTTTCAGGTCCCTGAGCTTCGAGGGTTCGAGATCTTTTGTGTGGGCAGACTGGCAGAGGACATGCCGCAGATTACACCGAGGATCTGCGGTGTATGCCCGACGGCGCATCATATGGCGTCCGGAAAGACTGTAGATGATCTGTGGAAGGTAGACCCCCCCTCACCGGCAAAGAAACTCCGTGAACTCATGAACAGCATGTTCTTTGTTGAAGACCATGCGTTACACTTCTATATCCTTGCGGGACCGGATTTTGTGGTAGGTCCATCTGCATCCAAGGCAGAGAGGAACATCCTCGGTGTGATAGGCAAGGTCGGGGTTGAAGTCGGAAAAAAGATTATCGGGATGAGGCGTGAACTCCGCGGGCTCATGACATACCTCGGCGGAAAGGTTATCCACCCGGTAATGAACCTCCCGGGCGGTGTGGCAAAGGGGATCAAGCCAGAAGACCTGCCGAAGTTCCAGGAAGTGGCAAGGGAAACAGTTAAGTTCGGGGAGTTTACCCTTCAGGTATTCAAGGACATCGTGCTGAAAAACAAGGAGTATGTCAACCTCATCACATCGGAGACATTCACGCACAGGACATACTACATGGGGCTTGTGGATCATAACAACCACCCGAACTTCTATGACGGGATGATCCGCGTGGTCGACCCCGAGGGAAAGGAGTTCGTAAAGTTCGATGTACATGATTATACAAAACATATAGCAGAACATGTTGAACCCTGGTCATATATCAAGTTCCCGTACCTTCGTGGCGTCGGATGGAAGGGGTTTGTTGATGGACGGGAGAGCGGGGTGTATGCGGTTGCGCCCCTCGCAAGACTCAATGCATCCAACGGTATGGCGACACCCATCGCAAACGAGGCGTATAAGGAGATGTATGAGACCCTCGGCGGAAAACCCGTGCATGCGACCCTTGCCAACCACTGGGCACGAATCATCGAACTGATATATGCAGCGGAACGCATGGATCAACTCGTAAATGACAAAGAAATAACATCCATGAACATCCGGAGCATCCCCACAAAAACACCGAAAGTCGGTATTGGCGTGGTTGAGGCGCCCAGGGGTACACTGATCCACCATTATGAGACTGACGAAAACGGGATCATCCAGAAGGCGAACCTGATCGTGGCAACACAGAATAACGCTGCAAGGATCGCAATGTCCGTGGAAAAGGCGGCAAAGGGTCTCATCCACAGGGGTGAGATAAACGATGGTCTTCTGAACATGGTGGAGATGGCGTTTCGTGCATACGACCCGTGTCACGCCTGCGGAACACATGCCCTCCCCGGAAGGATCCCCCTCAGGGCTACAATCTATAACCACAGGCGAGAGGTTATAACATCATTCACAAATACCTGAAAACCACCCTCAGATGAAGAACCTTCTCGTTCTCGGACTGGGAAACGATATCCTCTCGGACGACGGGGTCGGAATAGAGGTCGTCCGCCGGCTGAAAAAGAGGTTTCACGGGATCGAGGGTATAGACTTCATCGAGACCAACGAGATGGGTCTATCCTTACTTGACTTTCTTGCGGGGTATAACCACGCGATTATCGTTGACTCCATCATCACCGGACGACATAAGCCCGGAACAATCCTGATCTTCGACAGGGGCGATTTCAACCTTCCCTCGGCATGCAACCCCCACCACATGGGACTCGATGAGATCCTCGACCTCGCAGAAAAAACCGGGATCCCGATCCCGGAGAAGATCCACATCGTAGCAATTGAAGTATCCGATCCGTTCACCTTCAGCGAAGGTCTTACCCCCGAGGTGAAAAAGGCACTCCCCGGGGTCTTGGATACGATTGAAAAAATCATCCGGGATTCCTCCCCTTCCTGAACGCAGGGGGGAGTGTAGGCTTCGCTACGCTCAGCCTCTCCCCCCTTCATTCCTCGGGAACCTCTGATACCCCCCACCTGGCGCGCTCGCTTCGCTCGCTTGCGAGTGGGGGTGCGCTATTCCCATCATAATGATGAACAGAAGTCGCACCCCCACAGTCAGGGGGATGAAAATGGGTTGTTCGAAGACCCCCTTCTAACCCCGTTTTCGGTTTTGAGAGAAGGTGTTCGGTCTCGGGGAAAACCTTTGGGAACAGGTTTTCCCCGAACCCCTTTCGAAACTCTTCTTGCAGAATTCCTTATGGAATTCTGATCTTAACAGATGGGGCTATGGATGGGAACACGTTTCCCCTCGTTTGGAACTTATTCTGCTCCTCTTTGGGGACAGAGAAGTGGGGGTCTGGGGGAGAGGATACTTCCTCT
>Ga0272448_1004610_pt1 | contig 15621 bp, 9 predicted proteins | sample YNPCB0191_FD_202220 | JGI IMG/M metagenome (GOLD analysis project Ga0272448, IMG submission 202220) | Hot spring sediment microbial communities from Yellowstone National Park, WY, United States - YNP-CB-019-1 | ecosystem: Environmental > Aquatic > Thermal springs > Hot (42-90C) > Sediment...
TGTCTTCGGAGAGGCGAGGAGGTGAGCCGTGCCTGCTGCGTCTGTTGGTTCAATTGTCCGCTGCCGCAACCGGGAATGGATCGTGCTGCCCTCGGCCAACGAGGATCTGTACCTACTGCGGCCACTCGCCGGGAGCGAGCAAGAGGTCTGCGGGATCCACCGGCGTCTGGCCGACTTCGGGTTGGACCGCCTCGAGCCCGCTTCCTTTCCCCTCCCCTCGGGCGAGGACACCGGCGACGCGGTGGGGGTCGAACTGCTTTTCAACGCCGCCCGGCTGACTCTCCGTGACGGCGCGGGCCCGTTCCGCTCCCTCGGCCGCATCAGTGTCCGTCCACGGCCCTACCAGTTCGTCCCTCTCCTGATGGCACTGCGGCTCGATCCCGTGCGCATGTTGATCGCTGATGACGTAGGTATTGGAAAGACCATTGAGGCCTTGCTGATTGCGCGCGAACTGCTCGACCGTGGGGAAATCGACCGCGTCTGTGTCCTCTGCCCTCCCTATCTCTGTGACCAGTGGCAGCGAGAGCTTTGGCGTCATTTCCGCCTTCAGGCAGTGGTCGTTCGGTCGGGCACCGTCAGCCGGCTCGAGCGTGATCTTCCTCCGGGCGACCACAGCATATTTGGCTACTACCCACACATCATCGTCAGCATCGACTACGCCAAGAGCGATCACCATCGGGCCAATTTCCTCCAGCACTGTCCAAAATTCGTCATCGTGGACGAAGCCCACGGCGCCGCCGACCATGCCGGCGCCGGGCGCACCCAGCAGCAACGTCACGAACTTCTCCGCGCCTTAGCCGCTGATCCCGAGCGCCACCTGCTTCTTCTGACCGCGACGCCCCACAGCGGAGTCGAAGCGGGACTCCTTTCGCTGCTCGGCCTTATCAAAGCCGATTTCGGTAACCTGAACTTGCAGCAGCTTTCGGACCGCCAGCGCGCTGAATTAGCCCGCCACTTCGTCCAGCGGCGGCGGGCCGATGTCACGCACTGGTTGGGGGAGGAAACTCCATTCCCCGCCCGCGACGCCGGCGAAAAGACCTACAGCCTTTCATCCAAGTACCACCAGCTCTTCGACGGCGTCTATCGGTTCAGCCGTGAACTCGTCCGCAGCGGTGAAACGCTCACTGGCTGGCGCCGGCGCATCCGCTACTGGTCAGCCCTCGCGTTGCTGCGCTGCGTCATGTCCAGTCCTGCCGCCGCCGTCGCCGCCATCGGCAAGCGCTTGAAAGCTGAGCGACCCGAGGAACAGCCGGATGACTCCGCCTACTCGCCGTACGTTTACGAAGCGACTGACGAGGACACCATCGATACCCCGCCAGCCCACATCCTGGAAGAAGGTGAGGAGGAGTTAACCGACGCCGAGCGCCGGCGCCTGCGGGAGTTCCAGCGCCTTGCTGCGACGATCTCCGGCACCGATGACGACACTAAGATCGTCGAGTGCACCGAGCTGGTTCGCGACCTGCTCCGCCAAGGCTTTCAGCCCATCATCTGGTGCCGATACATCGCCACCAGTGACTACGTCCGCGACCAGCTTCACACCCGCCTCTCACAGGAGTTCCCGAACCTCCGTGTCCTTTCCATCACCGGGGCGCTCTCGGAGGATGAGCGCAGCGCTCTGATCGAGGAACTCGATCCCGCCAAGTTTCCCCGCCGCGTCCTGGTCGCCACCGACTGCCTCAGCGAAGGGATCAACCTCCAGGAACTTTTCACCGCCGTGGTCCACTACGACCTGCCCTGGAACCCCAACCGCCTGGAGCAGCGCGAGGGGCGCGTAGATCGCTTCGGCCAGCGCGCCCGGCTCGTCAAGGCTGTGCTGTTTTACGGCCGCGACAACCCTGTGGACGGTGCCGTGCTCGATGTGCTGTTGCGCAAAGCGCGAGACATCTATAGGGCATTGGGCGTCCGAGTCCCCGTTCCGGTGGATAGCGAGACCATTGTCGAGGCTGTGTTGAAAAAACTCTTTGCGGCTCCCTCTACTCAACTCAACCTCTTCGGCCTTGTCGAGGTCCAGAACTTGCATCAAAAATGGGCACGGGCGGCAGAAGACGACAAGGCCAGCCGCACCCGGTTTGCCCAGCACGCCATCAAGCCGGACGAGGTGGATCGCGAACTCAGGGAGACCGATGCCGTGTTGGCCGACCCGGCGACAGCCCGGCGGTTCCTGGAAAACGCCGCCCAGCGTCTCAATCTTCGCCTGCGCCCCGCCGCGGACGACACGCTGGTCCTGTCAGGCTTTGACCGCCTGCCTGATCTAGCACGCGCCGTCGCGCCCAACACCGAAGAGTGGCGTGTTACCTTCCGTAACCCTGCTCCGGAAGGCATCGAGCCCCTCGACCGCAATCATCCCTTCCTCCAGGTCCTCGCTCAATGGCTCACCGAGGAAGCGCTCGCGCGACCCGGTCAGGCCCTCGCCAATCGTTGCGGCGCCATCCGCACACGAGCCGTCTCCCGTCGCACCTTCCTGTTGCTCTGCCGTCTGCGCTACACGCTTTCGATTCCAGACAAGCCTGGCCTTCTGGCCGAGGAAGTGCAATGCTTCGGGTTTGTCGGCTCCCCAGGACCGGCGCCCGCCTGGCTGCCTCCGGAGGACGCCCTGCAACTTCTGCGAACGGCCAGGCCGGATGCCAACATTTCCCCCGCGGAGCGCGCGGAAGTCGTCCGAGAGCTGCTAGAGGCCTGGGAGCCGGTCCGCACGGCGCTCGATCCGCTGATTACCGCACGCGCCAAACGTCTCGAAGAGGCTCACCGTCGTGTCCGCGCCACCGTCCAGCTCGCTCGGCGTGGCTTGGCCGTGGCGCGCCACTATCCGCCGGACCTGCTCGGGGTGCTGGCGCTGCTCCCGACCCCGCAAGGAGTCCGCCCATGAGCGCCAAGTACCCTTCGCTGGCCGTAGTGGGCGGCCTGTTCTCCGCAGACTTGATCGACGACATCGCCGAAGCCAAGGCTGACGGCCAGCACCCGCGCGACTTCGGCTTCCCCGACCACACCCACCTGATTGACCAGATCTCTGCCTCCTGGGCGGAAGCGCGGGGCTTCTGGCAGAGTTTCCGCCGCCGCTTGGATAGCCTTCAAGCCGGCGAAACCGGCGTCTCTTTCACGCGTGCCCAGTGGATTGTGCCGCTGTTCAGCCTGCTGGGTTACGACCTCACCTATCAGGAACGTGCCGCCGAAGCAGACGGCCAAAGCTACGCCATTTCGCACCGTGCAGATGGGAAGGAGCCTGCCCCGCCGGTCCACGTCGTCGGCGCCGGCCAGTCGCTTGACCGCCGGGCCGAATCTGGCCGTCCACGCCTGGCGCCCCACTCCCTGGTGCAGGAATACCTCAACCGCACGGAGCATCTTTGGGGCATTGTGACGAATGGCCTCACCCTGCGCCTGCTCCGCGACTCGCAGCTACTGCGCCGGCAGGCATACATTGAGTTCGACCTCAGGACCATGTTCGAGGGCGAGTATTTTGCCGACTTCGCCCTCCTCTACCGGCTCCTCCATCGCTCCCGCTTGCCGCATGCCGATGAGAAACCCGAGGCGTGCTTCCTCGAGCGCTGGTACACCCAGACCGTCGAGCAGGGTGGCCGCGTCCGCGAGCGGCTCCGCAATGGGGTCGAGGAGGCCATAAAGAAGCTTGCCAACGGCCTGCTCCGTCATCCTCACAACACTGACTTGCGTCAAGCCGCCCACGAAGGCAAACTCCAACCTGCCAGGCTCTACGAGCAGCTCTTGCGCCTGATCTACCGCCTGCTTTTCCTCATGGTCACCGAGGAGCGGAATCTGTTGTCCTCTCATCCGGTCTATCGCGAACATTACAGCGTGAGCCGCCTGAGGCGTCTGGCAGAGCTGCCTCAAGCCCGCAACCAGCATGATGACCTCTGGATGGGGTTACAGTCCACTTTCCGTCTCTTCCACAGCCAGGAACTGGGCCGCCTGCTCGACGTCCCACCGATCGACGGTGAGCTCTTCGACCTCAACCGGACTGAGGATCTCAACTCCGCCTACCTCGCCAACCACGACTTTCTCGAAGCCTTTTGGCACCTGTCCACCTACCGGGAAGACCGACGTGCGCTGCCCAGGCGCATCAACTACGCCGCGCTCGATGTTGAGGAACTGGGTAGCGTCTACGAAAGCCTGCTCGACTTGCAGCCGGTCTTTACGCACGAAAACGGTCGGCTTGCCTTCCAGCTCATTCAAGGGACGCACCGAAAAACCACCGGATCTTACTACACCCATCCGGAACTGGTCGAGGAGCTGGTGAAGAGCGCCCTGGTTCCAGTGATCGAGGATCGGCTCGCCGAGGCGAGGCGATTGGCGAATGGCGAGTGGCGAACGCAGGAGGAACAACAGCGTGTCCATTCAGTCCTATCAAGATTTGGAAGTCTGGCAGCGGGGCATGGAGCTGGCCGAGCGGCTCTACCTCTTGACTCGGACGTTTCCCAGGCAAGAACTCTTCGGCCTGACGTCGCAGATCCGGCGGGCGGCGGCTTCTATTCCGGCCAACATCGCGGAGGGTTGGGGCCGTCAGGGGACCGCGGAATTTCAACAGTTTCTTCGGATCGCTTCAGGGAGTCTGCGCGAACTGGAAACTCACCTGCTCCTGGCGCAGAGGGTCTCCCTGTGCAAACCCGAGCAAGCGGCCCCCTTGCTGGACATGATCGCCACCGTCTCTCGCCAGATCCTCACCCTTCAGCGCCGCCTGCGGGAAAAGCGCCAGAATCCCTGACCGAGCTCTTCCGCAACACGCCATTGGCCACTCGCCACTCGCTACTCGCCTCCCACGCTCTGCTTGCCATCACCGTCTGCGACCCGGCCTGCGGCAGCGGGCACTTCCTGCTCGCGGCTGCGCGCCGGCTGGCGCGAGAGTTGGCTCAAATCCGCAGCGGCGAGGATGAACCCAGCCCACGGGAGTACCGTCTCGCCCTCCGCGACGTCATTACCCACTGCATTTACGGGGTGGACAAGAACCCTTTGGCCGTGGAGTTGTGCAAGGTTGCTTTGTGGCTTGAAAGCCATGCCGAAGGCAAACCGCTAAGCTTCCTCGACCACCGCATCCTGTGCGGTGATTCCCTGGTAGGGGTGCGTGACCTCGCCGTGCTTCAAGGCGGAATCCCCGATGAGGCGTTCAAGCCCGTCACTGACGACGACAAAGATGTTGCCAAAGAGATCAAGCGCCGCAACCGCGCGGCCCTGCGCGGCCAGCGCGCTCTGCCGTTCACGGCCGCCGCCGAAATCGAGGAGCTGACTGACCTACGCAAGGCGCTTTTCGAGATTCCCGATGACACGCCGGAGCAGATCCGCGAGAAGCGAAAGACCCTGGAGCACTGGCGCAGTGAGAGCGGGCGCTACTGGCGCGATCGCACGGCCGCCGACCTTTGGACCTGCGCCTTCTTTGTGGCGCTGACGCCGGAGAATTTGGCAAGCCACAGCATCCCCACCACTCAGGAGCTGCTTGACTACCTCGAGGGACGCCGCCCGGACCCCCGCATGCTGGCCGAAGCGCTCTCCCAAAGCGTTCGCCAGCGTTTCTTTCACTGGCCCCTGGAGTTCCCGGAGGTCTTTGCCCGCGGCGGTTTCGACGTGATCCTGTGCAATCCGCCGTGGGAGCGCATCAAGCTCCAGCAGGAGGAGTTCTTTGCTACACGTGACCTGGAGATCTCCCTCGCTCGGAATGCCGCAGCCCGCCGCGCGCTGATTCAGCAACTCTCCGTCACGAAGCCCGGACTCTGGCGCGAGTATCAAAACGCGCTTCATGACGCTGACGCCATGAGCAAGTATCTGCGCTCCTGCGGCCAGTTCCCGCTCACCGGGCGCGGCGATATCAACACCTACTCCGTCTTCGCCGAACGCTTCACCCGCTTGGTGCGGCCGCAGGGACGTGTGGGAGCGGTGCTCCCCACGGGCATCGCCACCGACGATACGACCAAGGAGTTCTTCGCGAGCCTGATGGAAAGCCAGAGGCTGGCCTCGTTCCTGGCCCTCGAGAACGAGGACATGTTCTACTTCCCCGGTATTCATCACAGCTTCAAGTACGGCCTGATGACTATCGGTGGTGAGAGAGCCTTAACCGCGCAACCATTATTCACGTTTCTGTGCCGCCGAATCGAAGACACCCGGCACCCCGAACGCCGATTCACGCTCACCGACGAGGACATCCGCCTGCTCAACCCCAACACCCGCACCTGCCCGGTCTTCCGCACACGCGCCGACGCCGAGCTCACCAAGAAGATCTACCGCCGCGTCCCGGTGCTCATTGATGAGGCGAGTGGCCGAAACGAGTGGGGTGTTCGGTTCCAGACCATGTTTCACATGGCCAACGACAGCGACCTGTTCGAGACGCAGCGCAGCCCGGGCCTGGCGCCGCTCTACGAAGCCAAGATGATCCACCAGTTCGACCACCGCTACGCCACCTACGAAGGCGCGACCCAGGCCAACATCAACGAAGGCAGCCTGCCGCAGCCCACCGAGCAGCAGAAGCAAGATCCCCGATTCCGGGTCCTGCCGCGCTACTGGGTTCCAGTTGCTGCGGTCGACGCGCGCCTGGATACCTGGCGGCGACAGTGGCTACTCGGCTTCCGCGATGTGGCCAGTAACGTTGTTGAGCGAACCGCCATTTTCAGCTTGCTGCCCCGCGTGGGCGTGGGCCACAAAATACCGCTCGTGTTCTTGGCACAAGCTCCTTCTCCTGCCCACGTCGCCTGCCTCCTCGCCAACCTGGACAGTATCCCTTTCGACTATGTGACCCGCCAGAAGCTCGGTGGGGTGTCGTTGGGCTACTTTGTCCTTAAACAGTTACCGGTTGCGGATCCGGCTTCCTACAGTCAGGAGCAGCGCACCTTCCTTGTGCCACGCGTCCTCGAGCTCACCTGCACCGCCTGGGACATCCAGCCCTTCCTCGACGACGTCTGGCGCGAGGCAGATGCCGATCTCCGCGCTGCCATCGAGCGCCAGTGGTGCGAGAACCGCGAGGCAACAGGCGGCCACACCTACGATCCGCCCGAATGGTACACGCCGCCCGAGGGCCGCTGCCCGCTACCGCCGTTCAAGTGGAACGACGACCGCCGCGCCCCCCTCCGCGCCGAGCTCGACGCCTTCTACGCGAAGCTCTACGGGCTCAACCGCAAGCAGCTCCGCTACATCCTCGATCCTGCGGACCTGACTGCCAAGGAAATTGCAACGATCCTGGACGACAGCGAAGAAGTGGCCGATCCCCTCGACCCGGAGGGTTACCGCAGGCGCGTCGAGGCGAGCACCTTCCCCGGCGAAACCTTCCGTGTGCTAAAGGAAAAGGAAATGGCCCGCTACGGCGAATACCGCACCCGCCGCCTCGTCCTCGAGGCTTGTCAGCAGCTACAGCGAGTGCCTGTTCTTACAGGAGTTGCGCCATGACGAGAGACGAACGGCGGGGACTGGCAGACCACCCCGAATGCTCGGTTCTTCCCCGCCTGGTCAGGAGGATACATCATCGCTTCGAGCATCTCCGGCGCCTCCCTTCGCTGATCCATTGCCTGGTGGGCGTCCCCGCGCCGAGCTTTGGCAGGCCTTTTTTCACTTGGCAGACAGCCCGAGTGCGGAGCTCGGTATTGGCCAAATGAACCATGGGTAAACCTTACGCCATCGAGTTGTCCAGATTGGGTGAGACATATGCCTGGGCGCTCGAGGCCCCTATCGACTCCCTCGTTGCGGCGCTTGCCGCCTCAAGCGATCTTCCGTTATTGGCCATCGGCTCTGGCGGCTCCCTCTCTGCCGCACACTTGGCATGTTCGCTCCATCAACACTACACCGGCATGTTAGCCAAGGCCGCTACACCCCTCGAGACCGTGACCTCACCGGTCCGCTTTCGATCTCTAAGCGCGCTGATCTTGAGTGCTAACGGATCTAACACGGACATCATTTCGGCGGCGGAAGCCGTGATCACCAGGGAGCCTCGGCGCTGCATCGTGCTTTGTCTTCGAAAGGGTAGCGCCCTGTCGCGAGTCGCACGCTCGTACCGCTTCGTTGATGTTCCAGACCTGATGCCCCCATACGTCAAAGACGGTTTTCTCTCCACGAATGCGCTCCTCGCGTTTGCCGTGGTCCTGGTCCGCGCATACGCTCGTGCTTTCTCGACCGAGATACTTCCGCGCAACCTCGATGCTCTGTTGGAAGAGACGGGAGTCCACCGCGACTACCTCGAAGACCTCTTCGCTCAGTGCCGCCCTTTTTGGAAGCGCGAGACCGTCGTGGTCCTCTATGGTCCAAGCGTTATTGCGGCAGCGCTGGATTTGGAGTCGAAGTTTTCCGAGGCCGCGCTGGGCAACATTCAGCTCGCCGACTTCAGGAACTTCGCACACGGTAGACACCATTGGTTGGCCAAACGTCCATCTAAGACGGCTGTCCTGGCAATATGCAGTAACGAGGATAGGGATCTCTGCGAGAAAACGCTCCGGTTGGTTCCCGACGGTATCCCGACCGCGAGGCTCTCCCTGTCAGGTTCTACCCCGCTCTCCGGTATTGCCGCCTTGGTGGCCGTGCTTCACCTTGTAGGAGCTGCCGGCAGGTCGCATGGCATAGATCCCGGAAGACCCGGCGTCCCAGGATTCGGCAGGCGGATTTACCGTCTGCGCGCACTGCGTGCCCTTAACGAGGCGCCCTCGGCAAGTAGGATCGCTATTGCGAGGAAACTGGGCTGCGACGTGCGGGAGTTGTCGTCGTGCCACGACCTTGCGTTTTGGGAAAGTGCCTATCAGCGTTTCGTCGACAGACTTGCAACTGCTACATTTGGAGCCGTGATTGTCGACTACGACGGAACTCTTTGTGACGATCAAGATCGGTTCACTGGGATCCGAGAGGATGTAGCCCAGCAGTTGGCACGCTTACTCCGCGCGGGCATCGCACTCGGGGTCGCCACAGGTCGCGGCGACTCAGCGAGGAACGATCTACGCAGGGTGCTACGGAAGGAACTTTGGGGCAAAGTCGTTCTCGGCTATTACAACGGCGCCGATCTCGGATGCCTCTCTGATGACCACCATCCAACTTCGCCTCCAACACCGTGTGACCCGTTCAAGGACATCCGGGAGGCGCTTTCCGCAGATCCAATTGTCTCCCGCCTCGCGCAATGCAAGTTCAGCCACGCTCAGATATCGGTACGCCCATTGTCGCCGGCCAGTGGAAAGCTTCTTTGGGGATTAGTCCAACAGATGGCGCAGAATCAAGGATTTGCAATCCTCAGATCCGCCCATTCGATCGATGTGCTAACCGCCGGGGTCTCAAAGCGTTCTCTGATCCATAGAATCCGCAGCCTTCTCCGGCAGGATTGCAGCGTGCTTTGCATTGGTGACAAGGGGCAATGGCCGGGAAACGACTTCGAGCTCCTACGGACGCCATACTCCTTGAGCGTCGACGAAGTCTCGCCTGATCCCGAGAGCTGTTGGAACATCGCTCCCCCGGGACACCGCGGCGTTCAAGCTTTACTTGATTATCTGAGCTGGGCTCAGATCCAGGACGAAGAGTTCCAGCTGGTGTTACCTGATTCTGGGAGTCCTGTGCGATGAGAGACGCCCTCGCAGAACGCCTGCTGGCTGAAGTTATGGGCTGGGCACCCGAGGACGTGGCTCGGGAACGGCCTGATCTCCAGGCTCTGGCGGCCTACAAGTACGATGAGTACCAACAGTTCTTTCCCGGCATGCGCTTTGTCGAAAGCCTCGCGTTGTGGTTGAGCCAATTCAGGACAATCGAAGAGCGCCGAATCGCCTACGACTTTATCAAGTCCAAGCTGATCTTCTGCTCCTCCGCCGAAATGGACCACCTCGTTAGCATTGCGTACCCGGACTATGTTCGACCACTTCTGTTGCGTGGTGCGGCTCACGATGCGGGGATTGGAGAGCGGCTTGTGTCGCGGATCGCGGCCAGCACTGCCTTCAAAGTTCGGCAACGCCAGTGCCTCTTTCTGGGCCTGAGCGATGGGGCCCGCATCGACGTTTTCCGCAGAAGCAACAGCTCGGATCTGACTCACGAGCAAATCCTTCAGACCTATGAGGTTACGGCAGAGCGCGTTGATGAGCTCCTGAAGAAACTGTCGGCTGACCTAGTACTACTTCTCGGGGGCGAGCCTCCGGAGGCCATGCGCAAATTCCGCACAATTGTGCTTCTGGACGACTTTTCCGGAAGCGGGTTCACCTACCTTCGGCGCGGGGAGGGGGGCTCGTTCGACGGCAAGATCGGCAAGTTCTACCGCAGCGTGACAGCTCCTGAGGGCCCGGCCTCACGGCTGGTGGATATCAACGGGGCCGAGATTTTTCTGGTCCTCTACATGGCAACCGAGCAGGCGCGACAGCGCCTCGAGGCGCTGTCCAAGGAAATGTGGGAGCCACTGGGCGTGCAGCAGTGGGTGATGGTGGTCCACGAGCTGGGCGACTCGATCCGTGTTCGTCCGGATGACGGCAATAGGATGGCCAAGCTGATAGATACGTACTACGATCCGGAAGTGGCGGACGAGCATACGAGAAAGGGGGGCACCGATGACGTCAAGTACGGCTTCGGATATTGCGGGCTTCCTTTGGTGCTCAGCCACAATACACCGAACAACTCCTTGTCCGTGCTCTGGGCGCACACCAACAAGGTTCGGGCACTCTTTCCACGCGTCAGTCGCCACAAGAAGGAAGCATGAGAGAACCACGTAATCCTTTCCGCCTCCGTGCATCAGAGCATATCGAGTCTGACGCGACCTTCCTCCGGTTGTTTGAGCCCGCCATGCTCGATGTCCTACCGAACGAGGAGCTGTGGGAGAGGGTGTATATTCTTCGGAGCGCGCCCGGGGGAGGCAAGACCTCTCTGATGCGCCTGTTTACTCCCCAGGTTCTTATGACGCTGCACGCCTACCGTGGCAGGGAGGAGTGCAGGGAGTTGTACAGCCGCCTTCAGGATCTCGGTGTAATCGGTGAAGCCGGCCCCCGCCTCTTAGGCGTGATGCTCTCGTGCTCGCGGAACTACGCGACGCTGGCGGATCTGGCCCTGGACGAGGCGCGAAAAGAACGGCTACTCTATGGCCTCCTTAACGCTCGCGTAGTCTTGGCGGCCCTGAGAGGTGCGGTCGCTCTGAAGAGACTTGAGTATCCGGCAGGGGTCGAGCGGCTCACCGTCGAAGCTATCCCACAGGGGGAAGGTCTGCCGGGTCTGGGGCTTCCATGCAAAGGTAATGTTTTATACGAATGGGCGAAAAAGGTTGAGGCCGATGTTTGCGATGCCCTCGACAGTTTCGGGCCATCCCACTACCACGCGCTCCCTGGACACGATGTCCTTGCAAGTCTGCGGCTAATCGCGCCAGACATACTCACCCTAGACGGCAACCCAATCGCCGAACGCGTGCTCGTCATGTTCGACGACGTGCACAAGTTAACTGCGGGACAGCGAGAGAAGCTGTTAGCTGCCCTGATCGAGTCACGGGCCTCTGTTAGCACATGGGTAGCGGAACGTTTCGAGGCTCTAAGTACAGACCAGATGCTCTCGTCCGGAGCAACGGCCGGCCGGGACTACGACCGCGTGATTCCGCTCGAACAGTTTTGGCGTGAAGGGGGCAAGAAACAGCGTTTTGAAAGACTGCTCATTAACATCGCGGACCGCCGTGCTCGCGCTGCGACAGCCGTGGAGATGGACTCCTTCGCCTCGTGCCTGCAAGCGTCGCTCGAGGGCGCGCCGTGGCAGGACCGCATGGCGTCGGCTGTGAAAGATGTATCTGACCGTGTCCGCAGTCTGGTGGGCAACTCACCGCGCTATCAGGAGTGGCTCTCCGCGCGCGAGACGATGAAGGGCACAGCATCGGAAATCCTTCTCGGCTGGCGAACGCTAGAAATCCTCATAGAGCGAGACAAGCGAAAGGCACAGGCGAGCTTCGATTTTGCGCTGAGCACCGAGGAACTGGAACATAGAGAGGGCTCCGACGTCCAAGCAGCTGCCGAGCTCTTTCTCGCGCGCGAGCTCAGACTCCCATATTACTTCGGCCCGAGCCGGCTCGCAGGTCTCGCTTCTTCCAATATCGAGCAGTTTCTAAGGCTTGCTGGTGACCAATTCGAAGAGGCCGTCTCGGCAGCGCTATTGCGAAAACCGACCGATTTACCGCCCGACCGGCAGGAAGCTATCATCAGGAGAGCTGTGGATCAGCTGTGGGAGGAGATCCCGCAGCGTGTTGCCAATGGCGGCGAGGTCAGAAAGCTGCTGCAAGCCGTAGGAGAATTCGCAAAATGGGCGACTTATCAGCCGAATGCACCCTACTCGCCGGGTGTAACCGGGATCGCAGTGTCGATGACAGATCGTGATCGCCTGCGCCAGCAGAGATCGGCTCCCGGAACGCCGGCTTTCCACTTGGCAAGAGCGATTGCCTGTGCGATCCAGCACAATCTACTGGAGCCGTTTCTCGATTACCGGGTCAAAGGCGACCGGTGGATGGTCTTATACCTGAACCGTGCCCTATGCGTCCGGTTCGCGCTGCCCCTTCATTACGGGGGATTCCGTGAGCAAACGGTGGCCGAACTGTGTCAATGGCTGGAACATGGATTTCGACCCAGGAAGGAACCGACCCTGATATGAGTGTCGCTGAACCGCTAGCCACTGCACGCTGGCGCAACTACGTGATGGAAAGTGGCGACGGACTGGAGAGCTTCTGGCGTACGCATTTCCGACAAGAGCGGCACGTGTTGTTTATTCTGGGCAAGGGATTTGATCCGCGTGCGTGCCTCGGTCTTCGCTCGCTCCTAGAGGCTGGTGGAGCGGGCAGGCGTGATATCATGGCTGTTGAGTTCGATGAGGGGCCATCTTCACCCTCGAAGGCGTACCGCCCACTGGTTGAGGAGAATTGGACTGCGCTTCAAGCCCTGGTCGAGGGAAGGGCCACCCTCTCGGTGAGGGTGGTCAGGATATGGTCGGACGACGGGCGGCGGATCGGCGCACGTAGCGCGGCCGCACTCTTTAGCACCTTCGGCGACGTAAGTGGCTACACCGATATCGTTGTGGATATCAGTGCGCTCCCGCGAGGCATCTACTTCCCTCTGATTGCAAAGATTCTACATCTCCTCGATACGACACCCGAAAACACAGGCAGGAGGCCAAACCTCCACGTCGTCGTTGCCGAAAATCCCTTGTTGGATCGCTGCATCCAAGATGACGGGATCGATGAGACGGCCGCGTATCTGCACCCCTTCGGTGCCAGCCTCGAAATGGAGGCTACCGCAGACCATCCTAAGGTGTGGATTCCAGTGCTGGGCGAAAGACAGGGGACCCAGCTCGTGCGGATCTATGACCTTGTGATGCCCGATGAAATAGCACCGGTGCTTCCGTCTCCCTCGGTGAACCCTCGACGGTCGGATGATCTGCTGTTGGAATACCGGGAGCTTTTGTTCGACCGATTGAGAGTCGAGCCGAGCAACTTCATTTACGCTTGCGAGCGCAACCCGTTCGAGGTATACCGCCAGATCGGACGTGCGGTGTTTCATTACCGAGAGGCGCTACAACCACTTGGCGGGTGCAAAGTAGTGCTGTCGGCATTGTCTACCAAACTCCTATCGGTAGGCACACTGCTTGTTGCATATGAGCTTAAGCAAAAGAGGGTGGAAATCGGTGTTGCGCACGTCGAGTGCCAGGGTTACACTATCGGTGCCGCGAGAGGAGGGGGTGGTTCACAGGCGGACAGCGAGCTATTTGGGCTGTGGATTGCTGGAGAGTGCTATGAGCCGTAGCAGTTTCTTTGAAGTCGTGACGAAACGCCCCACTATTCTGGGTACTGGACTCATCACGCTCGATGTGATTCTCGGGGCAGACGGAAATCGAGGGCCTTGGCTATGCACTGGGGGCACCTGTGGAAACGTTCTGACGATTATGAGTTACCTTGGCTGGCAGGCTTTCCCAGTGGCTCGGCTGAACGGCGATGCTGCGTCGCGGCACGTCGAGGAAGACCTCAAGCGTTGGGAAGTCCACCTGGATCATGCAAGGACGACGCCTGGATCTCGTACACCGATCGTCGTGCATCGTATCTTCAAGACGCCAGAAGGGCTGCCGTTCCACCGATTTTCGTGGACATGTCCGAATTGCGGTGCATGGCTTCCAGGTTATCGGCCGGTTCTTGCTTCTGCCGCTCGGAGCATTGCTGAGCGCCTCGCGAGTCCAAAGGTCTTCTTCCTGGATCGGGTGTCACGGGCGGCACTCTTATTAGCGAAGGCTTGCATCGCGAAGGGAGCCTTGGTGTTCTTCGAGCCCTCAGGGTTGGGAGAGCCTCGGCTTTTTAGAGAGGCTCTAGGACTGGCGCACATTTTGAAGTACTCCAACGAACGGGTCAGGTCGCTCCAGGGTGCGGGGCATGGCGAAGGCCCAGTCCTTGAGATCGAGACGCTTGGAGCCGAGGGACTTCGGTATCGCAGCAGAATCGCGGGTGCCAGGACGGATGGCTGGGAACGCCTTGAAGCCTACCAAGTGGCAGAGTTGAGAGACGCTGGAGGCGCTGGGGATTGGTGTACGGCTGGTATCCTCCATGGACTTGCACAGAACGGGTTGGCGGGGCTGACCACCATCCGGCGTTCGCAGTTGGAGGAGGCGCTGAGGTTTGGCCAGGCACTTGCAGCCTGGAATTGCGGCTTCGAGGGGGCGAGGGGTGGAATGTACGCCGTTGATAAGCCGACATTCCGTCGCCAGGTCCAAAGTATTATCTCGCAAGGCGGGTCGAAAGCTGCGCAGCGAGAGGTTCCGAGTCCTGGTGTCCGGGAAGCGTTCGAGTGTATCTGCCCGGCATGTGGACATGAGGTCGCTTGACGGAATCCCGCCTGCTGAGTAGGAGAGTCACGTGGTGGAATTTCTCATTTCACGATTTGTGCGGCGCGGCTCATGCGCCGACACAAAGCGTAGGTAATGGAAACCGCCGCCGAGCTCCTCAAGTTGCTAAGGCTTCCAATGGACAGAGTGACGGAGTGGATGGAGGCGCTAAGGCACTCATGGATCGAGCAGCATCGAATAGGCTGCCTGTTGTGCACCGTGGTTCTCCAGGAGTGCAATAGGCCGTAGTGCCCGCTCGGTGATCGCGGGCCGGCGGACCGCGTTGGGCATGGACAGGATGTGCTGCTGGATTTCGGGGGCCAAGCGGAGCAAGGCCATCACCTGGGTCACCCGAGCCCGGGTGATGCCCTGGCGGCGGGCGATCTCGGCCTGGTTGCGAACTTGGCCGGATTCGAGGAGGGCCTGCCACTCAAGGGCCTTGCGGAGAAGCTCGACGACACGTGGCGTTCGAGGCGCCTTGGGCGGCTTGCGGTTTCGGTCCCTGGGAGGAACCGCACTGATGACGTGTTCGGCGGGCACGCGCCGCGTCAGGATGCCAATGTTGTCGTTTTCGAAGGCCCCCTTCGGGCCCAGTGCGATCTCGACGGTCTGTTCGTGGTAGGCGGCCACATGGGTACCGTTGGAACCGTCAACGGCGACGTGGACGATGCGGAACCAGATTTCAGGCTCGGCCCAGCCCGGGCGGCCACGTCGAGAACTGTTACGTTCGGGGAGCCAATTCATTTTCCCGCAACGATTCCGGCCCACCCGTTAACGTCTCTCTCCGGCCGTAACCTCGCAACTGGCCGTGTTTTCGCGGCCTCCGCGTCTCCCGTTTGCCCGCCGTGTCCGGCTTGC
>Ga0272448_1004611_pt1 | contig 15618 bp, 18 predicted proteins | sample YNPCB0191_FD_202220 | JGI IMG/M metagenome (GOLD analysis project Ga0272448, IMG submission 202220) | Hot spring sediment microbial communities from Yellowstone National Park, WY, United States - YNP-CB-019-1 | ecosystem: Environmental > Aquatic > Thermal springs > Hot (42-90C) > Sediment...
GGGATGACCTTGCCGTCGGCGGTTTTGAGCGAGCGCGTTTTCTCGTCGAAAAACAGGGTCAGGCCCATGCGCTCGGACATTTCGGCCATGCACAGCACGGTCTGCACGCGAATGGCCAGTTCGACATTGGCGACGGGGGTTTTGCCGGTGCGGATGCAGTCGAAGAAGTTCTTCGCGAGATTGGCGATGCGCTCGACGGGCGCGGGGTCGTTGAACTCCTCGGAATCCATTTCATCGGTGAACCCGGCTTCGGGTTTGAGTTCGACCCGGTTCTGGCTGGAGGCGAAATAGAGGGTGGCTTTGTGGCCGCGGAGGATGTCGGGCAGGCCCTGCTCGTTGACGGTGCTTCCGGCGACCACGAGCGTGAGGCCGCTCGGGAACTCGGCCAGCAGATGGGTGGTGTCGGTGATTTCCCGGTCGGTTTGCACCTTGCGCGTGCCGGTGGCCACGACGCGGCGCGGGAATTCGGGATTGCCGGTGGCGAGCATCATCGGATGAAACCGGTGGGGCAGCAGGTTGCCGATGATGCCGGAGTTGTAGGCGTAGTAGAGATGCCAACTGAAGTAGTGGTCGGGATTGAACGGGATTTTCGGCGCGCGCCCCAACCAGCGATACCAGTCCAGGTTCTGCTCGTTGGCGTCCGGGTCCACGGGAAAGCGCCATTCGCCCGTGGCCTTGAATTTGCGGCAGTATGAGCCCTGGCCCCAGACCAGATGCCCGATTTTGCCGGCGCGCACCCATTCGGCGGCCTTGTGCCACTTGGTGTCCATGCAACCCTGCGAGCCGATGACATAGACCTTGCCGGTTTTTTTGACCGTCTCATAGACCTCCCACGCCTCGCCCAGATAGCGGGTCATGGGTTTCTCGCAATAGACGTGCTTGCCCGCCTCCAACGCGTCGATCGAACACTGCGCGTGCCAGTTGTCCACCGTGGCAATGACGACCGCGTCAATGTCCTTGCGCTCAAGCAGCCGCCGGTGATCGCGATACGCGTCGGCGTCTTTCAGGCCCAGGAACGCCCGGGCCGCCTGCAGGTGCTTGTCGTAGAGATCGCACACCGCTGCCTGCGCGATGTTGGCCTGGGCGACGAGTTCCTTCTGCGTGCGGAGATGGTTCATGCCCTGTTTGCCGGTGCCGATGTAACCGACGGCGATGCGGTTGTTGGCTCCGAGCACGTTGGCCGACGGGGCCTGGTTCTGGCCATAGACGGGCGTCTTCAAAAGACCCATGGTGGACACCGCAGCGGCGGCCGTGGCGGTTTTGCGGAGGAACGAGCGGCGGCTTTCGGCGGACTCGGCAGCGTGGGATGCGTCAACTTTCATAAATCGCGTGTCATTGGTGTTTCGGCACGTCCCGAAACTAGCAAGACCGACGTTACGGCAAAGATTTTTGTTCATCGGCGGCGCGCCGTCGCTCGTGTTGGGAACGTTTCTGAGGCCAGTTCGCGGTGGCCGGGAACCCATTTTCCCCCGCGCATCGGTCGCCGGAATCAGGCGCGCGTGGCGCCACAGGCCTGGGACGAAATGCCGGTTGGTTTGCAAACCGTCTCCGGCCAAAATCCCGCCCGACGGCGCGGTCGCGCAACCGCGCGGTTTTGTCGGACCCGGTTCTGCGCGGTGCGCGGTGACAGATGAATGACGCGGCGAAACGCGAGGGTTTTTTCGAACGCGGCGGCGGTTGGGTGATGGCGCAATTTGCGCTGATGAGCGCCGTGGCGTTGGGCGCGCTCGTCTGGCGTGGCCAAATCAAAGCCGGTTGGCTGTGGGGGCCGGGAGTTGCGCTCCTTGCGGCTGGCGCGGTCTTCGGCGTGGCCGGGGCGCGGGCGCTGGGGAAATGGCGCACGCCGTTTCCCAAACCGCGTCCGGAGTCGCGTCTGGTCGAGCACGGCATTTACGCGCGGGTGCGGCATCCGCTTTACACGAGTGTGATGCTCGTTTCGCTGGGGTGGGCGCTGTGCTGGCAAAGCGTTGCGGCCCTGGTGCTGGCGCTGGCGCAAGTCCCGTTTTTCCTCGCCAAGGCGCGTCGGGAAGAACGCTGGTTGCAGGAACAGTTTCCCGGGTACGCCGATTACGCGCGCCGGGTGCCGGCATTTTTGCCGCGCTGGCGGCGCGGCGGATCGTGACGCGCCTTTACAGGCGCATCGGGTTTGGGCAAGCTGCACGCATCCTATGGACAAGTTTTGGAGCATCCTGACCATGCCCTTGGGCGTGTTGCTGTGTTTCGGCCCGGCGATGCTCGTCTGGTGGCTGACGCGCGACCGCTCTTCGGGCAACCACAAAGGCGACACGCATTGAACCGGGACGCGGTCGTCCGGCGCACGGGCGACCGCGCCGGTCGCGCCCCTCATCAAACCACGAACCCCAACAGCCCATGCCCGAACCGATCATCGCCCAAAAATCGCCGTTTGTGCTCAAGGCCGCTGCCGGCACCTACTGGTGGTGCGCCTGCGGGCGCTCGAAAAACCAGCCCTTCTGCGACGGTTCTCACAAGGGAACGGGTTTTGCGCCGTTGAAAGTCGAAGTGCCCGCCGAAAAAACCGTCGCGTGGTGCGGTTGCAAACACTCGAAGAACGGCGCGTTTTGCGACGGCACACACCGCACACTGGCCTGAGACTGCGTGCGCGAGCCGGTCGGGCCGGCGCGCTGCCGGTTGGGCGCGACCGCGCTCGACTCGCCCCCGCCGGGGCGGGTCACGCGCGGCGTTTGAAGACGTTGCTGGTGTCGGCGACGTTGAGCACTGAGAGATCGAGCGTCACGCTCGGGTCGCGCAGGTGAGCGAGTTCGAGCTGGCGGGCGATGCGCTCGCGCGTGGGGCCGACGAAGTATTTGACGATCCCGACGCCGACCTGGGCGCGGAACACCACGGCCAGGAGGCATTGCTCGTTCACGTGCGTGATGAAGAGGCTGTGCTGCTGGCCGGCCTGGTAAACGCTTTCGAAGCTTTCTTCCTGGAGCAGTTGGGCGAGGGTCTGGGTGGCCATGAACGCGCCGGAGGCCAGCGCGCCCAGCGTCGTGAGGTCGAATCGCTGCCCGTCGCCCTGATGCGTGATCAGGAAGCCGCCCTGGTCCACCAGCAACGCCGTCGTCGCCTCGGTGCGCTCCAGAAACTCGCGCAGCACCGCGTCGAGCTGGCGAATATCGTCCTCGAACAGTTGAGGCAGGCCGGCCATGTCATGCGTACTGCGGTTGGGATTGGTGGATGAATTTGTTCAGCAACAGGCGCGTGATCATGTTCAACGTTTCGAACACGCCCTCGCACCGGTGCGCCACCGAGGGGAAGGACGGCACCTGCACCTCGCGATTGTTCAGCAGAAATTCCAGGTATTCGATCGGCGCGGCGTTGGGCAGGTCGCGTTTGTTGTATTGGAGCACGTAGGGGATGTCGTCGAGGTTGAGCTTGAGACTGCGGAGGTTGTCCACGAGGTTTTGGAAGCTCTCGACGTTCTCGGCCATTTTCTCGTATTGCGAATCGGCCACGAACACGATGCCGTCCACCCCGCGCAGCACCAGTTGGCGCGTGGTGTTGTAGATGACCTGTCCGGGCACGGTGTAGAGCTGGAACTTGGTGCGGAAACCCTTGATCGAGACGGCCTCGATCGGCAGGAAATCGAAAAACAGGGTGCGGTCGGAGCTGGTGGCCAGCGAGACGAGTTTGCCCTTTTGGCCGGCGGCGGTTTGCACGTGATCGTGCACCTGCACGAGGTTGGTCGTCTTGCCGCCCATCGCCGGGCCGTAATAGACGATTTTGACCTGCAGTTCGCGGGTGGCTTGGTTGATGATGGCCATGGGGGTTTAGCGTTGTCGTCGGTCCAGTTCGGCGGCCAGCGCCGCCAGCGGCGCGGTGGGCAGCGCTTCGCCCGCCCGCCCGAAGGCCGCGAAGAAAATCGCGTTCACGCGGAAAATCTTCCACGGCACGTTGCCCACGGTGAACGCCAGATTGTTCAACTCGCCCATGCGCAGTTCCTTGGTGCACTGGGTCACCTTGGCGAAAATTTGCGGCAGAAACGCCGCCAGCGTGTCCGCGTTCAAATCCGGCGGAATTCGGCTCGCAACCAGCAGCCCGTCCGGCAGCGCAATCAGCGCCCCCGCCACCCTGTCCAGCGCCGCCGCGCGCGACACGATCTCGTTGGGCGTGGCGTATTTGACGATGAAATCCGTGCCGGAGGATGTCGGACGCCGTTTGAACTCGGTCTCGTCCACGCGCGCAACCTCGTTCACGTCGTCCCACACGTAATAGTTCGTGTCCACGACCTTGTTCTCGCGCGGGCCTGACGGCGCGGAAACGGCCGGAGACGCGGGCGCGGTTTCGGCGATCGCCGCCGGTGTGGACTCGGCGGAAGGCGCCGGCGCCGTGGGCGCATTCCCGGCCGGCGACACGCCGAAAAACAGGTCTGGAATCGTGTCGTCCACCGTGAGCCGCCGTTTCGGCGCGGGCTGGGCTTTTTTGTGGGCAATGAACAGTGGCGCCAGCACGCTCAGCGGCAGTTCGAGTTCGGTCGCGTCGAAGGGCGAACCCGCAGTCGCCGCGGGCTGCAAATACGAGCGCAACACCTTCCAACTGAACACGGCGCGGCCCTGTTTGAGGCCGGACTCGACGAGCGAGAGCGGCAACGCCAAGCGCGCCGCAGCCAGTCCGCGCTGCACGATTTCCTGTCGCAATCCCTCCGGCCAGTTCCCCAACACCGCCGAAAGCTCCACGCTCAAGGTCGGCTCTTCGCCCGAAGGAACGGCCGGGGTTGCCGTCGGTTTTGCGGCGGCCGGATGCAACCCGTTTTGCGCCGCGGCCGCCGGAACGGCTTCGGACGCCTTCGCCCCGGGCAAAGGCCCGGACGGGCTCTTGGCGGAAACCGGCGACTGGGTGGGTGGAGTGACGGCGGATGAGCGGGCCGGGGCCGCGGACGTTGGCGGCATCGGCCGCTCGTGGAGCGCGGGCGCGGAAGCGGCCGGCCTGGGCGTGGCGGGCGGGGGTTGCGGTGCAGGATGTCCGGCCGCGGGTGCGCGACGGAAAATTTCAGCCGGCACGTCTTCGGGCGGACGCACCACGGGCCGCGACGCGGGTTTGGGCGGCGCCGCAGGCGGTGGCGGCGGCGCCGAGCCCGGGGCTTGAGAAAACGGGTGCGAGGCGTGCGGTCGTGAAGCCGCCGCGGGTGACGGCGCCGGTGCCGGCGTGCGGGCAATCGGAGCCGGCGCACCGCTCGGTGGCGGCGCGGCCGGCTCCGATTGGGGTTTCCCCACCGAAAAAGTCACGCCACGGCCGCCGTGCTCGAACGGCCCCGGGACGTGACTTGGCACGGTGAGTTGTTTCTGACCGGTGCGGCGCGGGAGCAAAGCCGGATTGAGCCGTGCCAGGATTTCGTTCAGCGGCAGGACGACTTCCACCTGGTCGCATCCGTTGCCGGGCGCGAACGCCTGCGGCAACGCCTGACGCAGCTCGCCAAACGTCACTTTCACCACGCCGCTCGCCAGTTGCGGCAGGATTTTTTCGACGGGCATGGGAAAGAGCAGCCCCGTGGTTTCGGCGACCTTCACCCGGGCGCGCAGTTCCATCGGCAGGCCACCAACAATCGCGCAGAACGGAATCGAAATCTGATTCCCCACGGCGGGTTTCGCAGTCGCCGGCGACGGCGCGGGCGGCGTCGGGCCGGGATGCGGCGTTCCGGCGGACGGCGATTTGGGGGCAGGCGCGGCGGACGGCGACGCGGCCGACGGCGCGAGGGGCGAGCCGTCGAGCCGTCGCCGGAGTTGTTTCAACAACCCGACGAACCGGAACTTCACGCTTTCGGCAATGGCGCTCATGACTCGATTGGCCCTCTGCGCCCGACGGCCGCCGGGGCGGGCCAGCAACACCCCCGCGCCCGGCGGCGACCGTCTGGTTTTGCGCTATGCATCTGTTGGTTCAGGCCGTGTTACGATTTCTCTCGCCGACAGGGCAGAAAACATGCCACCGATGCGGTGAGGCTCGTTGCCGGGCCGCCGAAGCCAACCCCGCCGCATGGCGAACGCGTTGCCGCGCCGCCGGACACTGCGCGCCGCGCGGCTCGCGGGCTGTCCAATCGAAAGACTCTTTGTCCAGTCCTTTGCCTTGGAACGGTTCGTTTCGGGCCGAGGGTGCGCCCGGTGCCGCGGCGGTTTGGCGCGGTTCTGCGGTCGGGCACGCGATTCCGGCGGCGGGGCTGGCGGACGGAATATCACTTGCTTTTGAGCGGTGTCGCTCCAAGCCTCCTTTCGAAGGCTGGAGTCAGCGGCCATCACCGACGCGCATGGAAACGCGCCAGAAAATTCTGTTGTTGGACGACGAGCCGGACCTGCTCGAGCTCTACCGGGAAATGCTCGCGCAACTGCCCAGCCGGCCCGAAATCCACACGGCCACCAGCGGTCCGCGCGCGATGGCGCTGCTGGAGGCGCATCCGTTCCGGCTGTTCATCTGCGACCTCAAACTGCCCAAGATGGATGGCCTGCAGGTGCTCTCGATCGTCCGCCGCAAATATCCCAACCTCCGCACCGTGGTGCTCACCTCGGTGTCCGACGATCAATTTCGCTCCCGCGTCTATGCGCTGGGCGTGGATCTCTACTGGCAGAAGCCCTCCTCCGAACAGGAAACGCGAATGTTCCTCGAATGCATCGAGTCGCTCCTGGGCCGCGAGCCGGAAGAGGCGGGCTTCCGAGGCGTCCAGAGCAAAAGCCTCGTGGACCTCATCCAGCTCGAGTGTCTTTCGCAAAGCTCCTCCACCCTCCGCATCACCAACGGCCCGCTCACCGGCAACATCTGGATCCTCAACGGCGAACTGGTGGACGCGGAAACCGAAGGGGTCACCGGCGAAGAGGCGTTCCGAAAAATTCTCGCCTGGAAAGCGGGCAACTTTGAAATCCTGCCGCCCGAACCCGAGCGCCCGCGCCAGATTTTGAAATCCTGCAATGCGTTGCTGTTGGAAACCGCCCAGGCGCTCGACGAATCGGCGGGCGGCGAGACCCCACCGGGGGATGTCGGCGCGCGCCCGGCGTCACGCCTGGCGACCGTGGCGCAGCTTCCGGAAGTGGAATTTGTGCTGGCGGCCGACGGCCCGGTCGGGTCGCCCCGGGCCGAATCGCTCGGCTTGGAGAATCCCGAGCGGCTCGCGGTCTGGCTGGGACGCACGCTGGAACGTTTCAGCGCGTTGGGCGAGCAACTGCAGGCCGGGCCGCTGGAACAGGTCGTCGGTCTGGGCCTCCAACGCAACGTCGCGCTCGCGGCCCGCGGGGAGTCGCGCCTGTGCGTGGGCTGGCGATACTCGCTCAACGCCGCCGAGGTGCGCGAGCGCATGAAAAAGGTGATGGCGACATGGTTTTGAAGAAGCTTTTTTCCCGCGCCGCGCCGCCGCCACTGCGCCTGCCGAGCGGTTCCTTCACGGTGGACCGCGAGGGCACGATTGTCGTGAGCACGTTGCCCTCGGATTTTCCGACGGCGTTGGTGCGTGAGATCGGGCATCACGCGCGCGAGACGTTTCAAGAGGCGCGCGCCGCCCAGTTGCCGTTGAACGAGTTGATCGTGCACTACGGCGGCCTGAAAATCGTCGCCCGCGAGCTGCGCGGCGGCGCGCTGGTGTTTCTCTCGCCCGTCACCCCCATCAGCCCGGCCCGAAGCGCCGGCGACCCGAGCCTATGAAACCCCGAAAACTCGACGCGCTCATCCGCCAACTGGAGAACTACCTGGAGTGCTGGAAACAGTTCAACGCCTTCGTCAACCTCGCCCGCTCCAAGAAGTTCGGCGCCGAGGACGAAAACCAGTTCCTCGAAGTCAAAAGCGTGCTCATTCAGGAGCTGGAGCTGATCCTGGCCGCCATCGAAATTTCCTCCCCGACCAAGGAGGACATCCACACGCTCATCGGCAACGCGCCCTCGCTGCGTTACCTCTCCGAGCTCAACGACGCCGCGTTGCGCAACCTCGAAAACCAGTGGCACAAGATTTACATCGGCTGGCACGCCATCCTCGGCCAGCTCAAGGTCCGCCAGCAGACCGACGGCGACAAATCGCCGCTCGCGGGGCTGTTCGCCCGCTCCGGCAAATGAGCCGCCGCGCGCCGCCGCCGAACCGTCGGCGGGCGGGCCGCGCGCCCGGCGCGCCGTTTCGCGCTTGCTTTCGGAGGCCGTTTCGCGTTCAAACCCGCCATGCCTGACTGGCTGGCCGTGGTGTTGCTCGGCATCCTCGAGGGGTTGACCGAGTTCATTCCTGTTTCTTCGACCGGCCATTTGCTGCTGGCCGAACGCTGGCTGCCCCGGCAGAGCGACCTGTTCAACATCGTCATCCAGTGCGGCGCGGTGCTTGCCGTGTTGCCGCTCTTTCCGGAACGGCTGCGCCAATGCAGCGGATTTTGGCGCGACGCCGCTGCGCGCGATTACGTCCTCAAAATCGCCGTGGCGTTTGCGCTCACCGCCGCGCCGGGACTGGCCCTGGACCGGCTCGGTTTCAAACTGCCGGAGGCCGTGTTCCCGGTGGCGTTGGCGCTCGTGCTCGGCGGCGTGGGGTTTCTGGCCGTGGAAGCGTGGTTGCGCGGGCGGACGTTGCGCCACGAAATTTCCTGGGGGGTCGTGATTGCGGTGGCGGTGGGCCAACTGATCGCGGGCGTTTTCCCCGGCACGTCGCGCTCGGGCGCCACGATTCTGCTGGCGCTCCTGCTGGGCGTGGCCCGACCGGCGGCGACGGAATTTTCGTTCCTGGTTGGCATCCCCACGATGTTGAGCGCGGGCGGCTGGAAGATTTTCAAGGCGCTGCGCCACGCGGGCGACGCGCCGCCGGAACACTGGGGATTGCTCCTGCTCGGCACCGCTGTCGCCGCGGGAGTTTCGTTTGTCGCCGTGCGCTGGCTCTTGCGCTACGTCCAAACGCACACGTTCGTCGTGTTCGGCTGGTATCGCATCGTGCTGGGCCTGGCGCTGTTGCTTGCGGTGCGCTAGCCGCCGTTTTTCCGCTGGTTTCCGACCCGCGCGGCGCGTAAACTGGGCCGTGGTCAGGGCGCCGCGCTCGGCAGCCGAGCGGCGCGACACGCGACGAAAGGCTTCAGGTTATGGACATCATCTTCAATTGTCCCAAGTGCGAACAGGAGTTGGTCGTGGACAGTTCCGGCGCGGGCACGGAGATCAACTGCCCTTCCTGTGGCGAGCGAATTGTCATCCCGCAACCGGCGGCGCCGCCCGGATTCGTCGGCGTGCCCGGCGCGCTGACCACGCCCACCGGCCAGCCCATCAACCCCATCGCCTCCTCGGCGGCGGCCAAGGTGGAACTGCACCTGAAAGTGCCGGTGCGCGACAAACCGACCGAGCCGCTCATCGAAAAACCCAAACCGCCGCTGGAGGTCGCCGCCAGGGAAACCGACAAGAAAATCCGCGTCCGCACCATCCGGCACACCGACTGCATCGAGGTCGGTCACGACAAGTTCGACCAGGTGATCACCGACTTTCTCGCCAAGGTGGGCGAGGACAACATCATCGGCATTCATCCGCTGACCTACACGCACCTGGACATCGGCACGCAGAGGTTGCTCACCGATTACGCGGTGATGATCGTTTATCGCGGTTGAATCCGGCGCGGGCCGCCCAACGGGCGGGCGCGCGCACCGGTCCGCACCTTTCCCGGAGCGTGACGTCGCCCCCGCGTTCCTCGGCGGACGCGGCGAGCATGAACCGGTGTTCCAGCGCGTCACCCGCCGGCCTGCGACCGGACAAACCGTTTGCCGGCCGGCGGGACGGCCACTACTTTTTGCCGCATGCACTGGCTCGTGTTTGCGTTGATGACGGTGGTTTCGTGGGGTGTGTATGGCGTGTTTCTGCACACCGGACAGGTTGAAATGAAAGACGCGGCGAACGGGCGCTACAAGGCGTTCCTGTTTGTGGGCCTGGCGTATTTTCTCACGGCGGTGCTCGCGCCGCTGGGCGTGCTGCTGGCGCGCGGGGCGGACTGGCATTATCCGAGGGCGGGGATGTTCTGGTCGTTGCTGGCGGGCATTGTCGGCGCGTTGGGCGCGTTCTGCGTGTTGCTGGCGTTTGGCGCGCGCGGCACGCCGGCGGTGGTCATGGCCATCGTGTTCGCCGGCGCGCCCATCGTGAACGCGCTCGCCTCGTTGCTGCAGCATCCGCCCGCGGGTGGTTGGGGGGCGATCAAACCCCAGTTTTATCTGGGCATCGTGCTGGCGGCGCTCGGAGGTTGTCTGGTGACGCTCTACAAGCCGGCGCCCGCGCCGCCCAAACCGCACGCGGCGCTCGAACAGACCGCATGGCCCCGACCGTGAACGCCCCGCCCGGCGACCGTTTTCCCACGCGCGCCGAAATCGAAGCGGCGCAACTCGAACAGTTGCGGTCGCTCCTGGCGGAGTTGTTCCCGGCCAACCGGTTTTACACGGAGAAACTTCAGGCGGCGGGCGTGACGTTTGAGGTGGCATCGCTGGCGGATTTCCGCGAGCGGTTTCCGTTCACCACCAAGGCGGAGCTGGTCGAAGACCAGATGCGCCATCCGCCCTTCGGCACGAACCTGACCTGGCCGCTGGAGCGTTACACGCGGTTTCACCAAACCAGCGGCACGCGCGGCGCGCCGTTGCGCTGGCTCGACACGCCCGAAAGCTGGGATTGGATGGTGGACAACTGGATGGAGGTGTTCCGGGCGGCGGGCGTGGGCGCGGGCGATCGGGTGCTGTTCGCGTTTTCGTTCGGGCCGTTCATCGGGTTCTGGCTGGCGTTCGAGTCGGCGGCGCGACTCGGTTGCCTGTGTTTGCCCGGCGGCGGGTTGAGCACCACGGCGCGGCTGCGGCTGATGTTCGAGACCGGCGCGACCGTGCTCTGTTGCACGCCCACCTACGCGCTGCACATGGCCGAGGTCGCTGCGCGCGAGGGATTCGACCTGCGACGCGCGCGGCTCCGATGCCTCCTGGTCGCCGGCGAACCCGGCGGCAGCGTGCCGGCCGTGCGGGCGCGACTCGAGTCCGGCTGGCCCGGCGCGCGGGTGTTTGATCACCACGGCATGACCGAGGTGGGCCCGGTGACGTTTGAATGTCCGCGGCGGCCCGGCGTGTTGCACGTCTTGGAACCGGCGTTTCTGGCCGAAGTGATCGAGCCCGGAAGTGACCGCGCGGTGGCGCCCGGCGACATTGGCGAGCTGGTGCTCACGCCGCTCGGGCGCACCGGCTCGCCGCTGTTGCGCTACCGGACCGGCGACCTCGTGCGCATTGAGGCGCGTCACGCGCAGCCGGACGCGCCGCCGTGCGTCTGCGGACGGCACGCGCTGACCTTCGAGGGCGGCATTTTGGGCCGCGCCGACGACATGCTCATCGTTCGCGGTGTGAACCTTCACCCGACGGCGGTGGACGATCTGGTGCGGCGATTCGCCGAGGTGGCGGAATACCAGGTTTGCGTGGACGCGGCGTGCACGCTGCCGGAAGTGACGTTGACGGTGGAGCCGACGTCCGAATGCCCCGACGCGCAACGCCTCGCAGCACGGCTGGCAAACGAGTTCAAGGACCTTTTCGGTCTGCGCGTGCATGTCCAAACCGTCTCGCCCGGCCATCTGCCGCGGTTCGAACACAAGGCGCGCCGCTGGACCGTGCGGCGGTAGCCGGGCGCGCTCAAACCCGGCGGTCGTTCGCTTTGCGATTGCGGAGTGATGAGCGTTCGGGCTTTCCTTGCCGCATGTCCGGCTGGCGGGTGTTCCTCCGTTACTGGCTGCCGTTGCTGTTGTGGGCGACGCTGATTTTTACGGCGTCCGGCGACGCGCAGTCCGCCCTGCGTTCCTCGCGAATCATCGGCCCGCTGGTGCGCTGGTTGTTCCCGCAGTTGCCGGAGCCGACGGTGGAGGACGTCGTTTTCGTCGTTCGCAAGGCTGCGCACGTGACCGAATACGCGGTGTTCGCGTGGCTGGTGTGGCGGGTGCGGCGGCGTCCGGTGCGGCCCGATCCGCGGCCGTGGCAATGGCGCGATGCGCGCGTGGCGTGGGTCGTGGTGGCCGCGTATGCCGTCACCGACGAACTGCACCAGGCGCTGGTGCCGTCGCGTCAGGCGTCAGGGTGGGACGTGTTGCTGGACGCGGCGGGCGGGGCGCTGGGGCTGCTGGCGTTGTGGGCGTTTTACCGTTGGCGCGGGCGACGCGCCGGGGCGACCGCGGCGACGGCGATTCAGAGCGGTTGTTCGAGCCTGCGTTCGTAGGCGCGGTTCACGAGATAATCCGCGCCGAGCGCCTCGCGGAGCGGATCCGCGTCGCGGGCGCTGAACCCGTAGTGGAGGTGGCGGCGCCAGCCTTCGGCGTATTTGAACTTGCGCGAGACGCGCCCGACGAGCCGCGCGTCGGCTTCAGCTTTTGCGAGGAAGGAATTCACGCCCTGGCTTTCGACCAGCCAATCCTGCTGGCTGCGGTGTTCGGCCAGGGCGGCGCGTTTGGTTTCGAGCACCGAGGAGATGTTGACGAATGCGCCGGGCATGATGCGCTGGCGCAACGGGTCGCGCATCGAGTGCGGGATGCAATGGTAGATGGTCACGTCCTCCTCGCTGGTGGGGCGCGGCGGGAGGGAGCGGAAGTTGGGCATTCCGTGGGCGAAGGCGGCGGTCACGACCATGCGACAGGTGTTGGTGTGGTCTTCCATGTAATCCACCGGCGGATGGGTGAGGATGACGGCGGGTTTGACCTCGCGTATGACGGCGGCAACGCGTCGCACCAGCCGCAGGTCATAGACGATTTCCATGTCGTTGCAAATGGGCGGGTGAAACTGCGCGCCGAGCACGCGGGCGGCGCGTTGGGCTTCGGCCCGTCGGATGCGGGCCAGTTGGCGGGCGTTGTAGCGCGTGCTGCCGCAACAGCCGTTGCCGACGTTGAAGTAGTGAATCTCGAATCCGGCGCGGCGCAGCAACAGGAGCGTGCCGGCCATGTAAAACTCGATGTCGTCCGGATGCGCCCCGATGGCGATGGCGGTTTTCATGGGAGGAATCACAGATGCATACGATTCTCGCCGCCGAAGGACATCGCGGGCAACCGCGGGCGGCGTGGGGTGTCAGGCCGGTTCATTTTAACTCCGAAAGTTTGACGGGTCGGCCCAGCGCTGCCGAACGGTCGGCGGCGAAAATCACCTCGTGCGTGCGGACCGCGTCGGCGAGCGAGGTCAGCGGCATGTCCTTGCCCGCGGCCAGCGCGTTGAAAAACGCCTCGAACTGCGTCTGGTAGGGATGATCCGCCACGTCGCCCGAATCGGTGAGTTTGAGGGCGAGGTGGCTCCAGCGCTGCCGGTCGGTGCCCAGTCGGTTTGAGTGGAATTTGTCGTCGAGCAGGGTGCCTTCGCTGCCGACCAGATGGGTGTGGAAATAGTAGGGTTGGAAACAGTCAATGCAGGAGGCGACCTTGCCCACGCGCCCGTCGGTGAACTTCAGGATGGTGACGCTGGTGGTCGGGTACTCGTATTTGCGGAACTCCGGGTGGGCCGAGCCGGTGGCGAAGCTCGAGACGACCTCGACCTGTCCGTCCATGCACAGGAGCAGCGCATCGAGCGCGTGACAACCGGCCGAAAGCAACGAGCTCCCGCCCTGATCGCGTCGGATGTTCCAGCGGAACTGGCCATACCAGGGGCCGATGCCGTGGTAATAGTCCACCTCGCCGTAATGGATCCGGCCGAGCAGCCCGGATTCGATGACGCGGCGCGTGGTGAGGAACTGGCTGGAAAAACGCACCTCGAAGCAGACACAGGTTTTGACGCGCGTTTGGCGGACGACCTTTTCGAGCGTGCGCAGCTCCTTGAGCGAGAGGGCGAGGGGTTTTTCGAGGATGAGATGTTTGCCGGCGCGGGCGGCTTTGACGGCGTGCTCGACGTGTTTGGCGGGATAACTGCACACCGAGACGACGTGCAGGTTCGGGTCGGCGAGCATCTCATCCAAATCGTTAAAGACGCGCAGCTCGCAGCCGTATTGGCGGCTCAGGTCCGCGGCGTTGAGCGGCCGGGACGAACAGATGGCCGTGACCTGGCCGAGTGTGGTGGCGTTGATCGCGGGAATGTGCGCGGTGGCGACCCAGCCGTAACCGATGATGCCAACGTTGAATTTCTTCATGAGTCGGGCTAGGACGTTCGAAGCGCGGGCGCGGCGTTGGCCGGGAGGCGCGCGCACCGGGCGCGCGGCCGGCCCGGCGGGCGCTTACGGCGCTTTCTCCGCGGGTTTGGCTCCGTCCTTTTTGCCGGCCTGTTCCTGTTGCTGTTTCTGGAGCTTTTCGACTTCCTCGGCCTTGATGACCTCGATTTTGGCGCCCTTTTTCATCTCTTCGAGTGACGGGACCTTGATGATGTCGCTGGTGATGGGCGGCGGCGGGGGCGGATTGGTGGCCGGCGGCGGCGAGCGGAACGACACCAGCTCGACGTCAAAGATCAGACCGGCGTTGGGGCCGATTTTGGGCGGAAAACCGCGCTCGCCGTAACCCAGGTCCGGCGGGATGAACAGTCGCCACTTGGAACCGGTCTTCATGCGGGTGAGCGCTTCGGTCCAACCGCGGATCACGGCGTTGGCGGCGAAGGTGGCGGGTTGGTTGGTCGGGGAGCGGTCGAACTCGGTGCCGTCGAGCAACGTGCCGCGGTAATGAACGGTGACGAGGTCCTCGGGTTTGGGCGAGGGGCCGTCGCCCTCGGCCAGAACGGTGTATTGCAGGCCGCTGGGCAGCGTCACGACGCCCGGCTTGTCCTTGTTGGCGGCGAAGAAGGCTTCGCTTTCCTTGAGATTTTTCTCGGCCTGCTCGCGGCGTTTCTGCTCCTGGCGGTTCATGATCTCCTGGCGGAGTTTCATGAAGGTCTCGCGCACTTCGGCGTCACTCAGGAGCGCCGGGCCGTTGGTGGCGCCGTCGCGCAACCCGTGCATGAACTGCTCGAAATCCACCGGCACCTCGGACTGGCGCATGCGCCGACCGGTGTCCAGGCCGATGGCGTAGCTGATTTTCTCCTGCTCGGACTTGAAGGGCGAGGCGTTGGTGGCGTGCGGCGGGGCCGTTTCGGAGGTTTGTCCGCGAAGGATCGCCGCCGGCGCGAGCGCCAACGCGCTGCAAAGGACAAGACCGTTGAACGTTTTCATCGGAGCGCACTATTGGAAAATCGGCTTCCGTTTTCAACCGGTTTCTGGGAGCGGGAGGCCGCCAGCGCCCGGGGCCGTGCCGTCGCCCCACGGGAGGGCTCAGGCGCCGGCCCGGCGGGCGCTCCCGTCCGAATGGCCTTTACAGCTTCGGGGTCGCGGTTCAACCTGCCGCCGTATGCGGAAGAGTGTTTTGGCGTTCGTGCTGGCGTCGGTCGCGGTGTGCGGGTGCACCACGTTTTCCAACCTCACGCCCCGACAGCAGGCGCGCAATCCCGACGGTTTGTATCCGGTGGAAGTCGCGTTCCATTCGCGCCGTCAGGCGATCCGGTGGGACAGCATCCAGGCCTGGGTGAACGTGGGCACGGAGTTTTATCCGATGCGCCCGACGCCGCTGATGTCGAACCGATGGGAAGGGCTTGTGCCCGTGCCGCCGGGCACGAACATCGTTTACTACCGCTACAAGTTCGATTTCAAATACAACGCCGTCGGCAAACCGCCGCAGGACGACAGCGCTCTGTCGCCCTTCTACCGGCTGCGAATTCTGGACTGAACCGCGGCCAAACGC
>Ga0272448_1004612_pt1 | contig 15614 bp, 11 predicted proteins | sample YNPCB0191_FD_202220 | JGI IMG/M metagenome (GOLD analysis project Ga0272448, IMG submission 202220) | Hot spring sediment microbial communities from Yellowstone National Park, WY, United States - YNP-CB-019-1 | ecosystem: Environmental > Aquatic > Thermal springs > Hot (42-90C) > Sediment...
CCAGCCGGCCGGCCGCGCGGCGGACCGCTGGTGGCCGGCCTCGTGGCCGACGCTCGTGCGGGGCGCCGTCGGCGTGACGGTGGACGGCCCAACGATCGCCTTGAGCATCCGCGGGCAACTCGACCGGAGCGTCCCGCGGCATCGGCGCGATGCGAATGTCGCCGCCCTGAACTCGCTGCCCGCAACGACGCTCGCCGCCTGGGCCCAGCCGATCCATTATCCGTCTCAGTATCAGATCCTGACCCAGGGCCCGCCGACGTTTCTGACGCTCTACCTGGCGTACATCGACGCCCGTATGAAGCTCGCCGGCACATCTCTGGAAAACGGCTTGCTCGCCCGGCTCGGGGACGACACCGTTGTGATGCTCGGAGTGATTCCGCCGGAGGAGCAGACCACCCCAACGGGGTTCGACATTCCGGCGCTGGGCGTGATTGTCCCCGTAGACAAGCCGGCCGAAGTGGCCGCGACGCTCGACGTGGTGGGCGGCGCCGTGCTCGACATCTTCAACTTCCCCGGCGTTCGCGCCAAGATGAAGCAGCCGCTGCAGGTGGCCCGAACGACATTCGGCGGCACGGCCATCTCCGAGGCCCGACTGGGTGAGTTCTTCAGGACGCAGACCGCCTGCCCGTACACGCATACGCTGAGCCTGAGCTGGACGGTCACGGACCACGATGTGATCATTTCGACGCACGCGGACCACATCCGCCAGATCCTTCGCGCCCGCGCCGGTCAGGCCGCGCGGCTCGGCGAGCGGATCGCGGCCGCCGGCCCGCTCGACGGGGCTTCCCCGGGGGCCGATGCCGTACTCCTGGCTCAGCCGGCGGCCATCGCCCGGATGTTGAACAACTGGCTGGATTACGTTGCCCGAACGAGCCCGGAGGTGCTCAAACCCGAATGGTGGCGGCTGCGACAACAGCGCCAGGCCGCACGCATAAGCCTGGGGTTCGGGATGGCGGCCACGCGGCCGACCGATGTGATCGTTCACAACACATTGCCGGGCTGGCCCGCCCACGGTCGGCTGCAGGCGGGCGATCGAATCCTCGCGGCGGACGGGACGCCGCTCGGCACGGACAACCCCCGCGCCCATCTCAAGCAGCTCATTGTCAACCGAAAAAAGGCCACCGAGATCACGCTTACGGTCGAGCGCGAGGGAAAACGCCTGGACGTGCTCCTTCCGCTGCCGGCCGAGCCGATCTCCTTCGACCCGGTCGGCGCGATTCAACAGATCGGCAAGCTCTTTCAGCCGTTTGCCGCCGGCTCCTATACCGTCTGGTGCAGCCCGCCGGACCGATTCAACGCACGCGTCGTACTCCGTGCCGCGCCTCCGCCGGCGACGCGAACGACAACGGCGTCGGCTCCGGCGCCCGCTCCGCCTGCAACGAGCCGACCGACGACGGCCCCCGTTTCCCGCCCCGCCGCGGCGGCATCCATCGCCCCGACGACGACGCGAGCGATTCGCTGACGACAAATGGGCAACGCGGTCGGCGCACGGCCCCGCCCGTGGACGCCGGTGCCTCTCAGCCCGCGAGCTGCCGGACGACGTTCAGGGCCGCGTCGTAATTCGGCTCCTGCGTGATCTCATCGACGTATTCGACGTGCTTGATCGTGTCGTCCTTGTCGAGCACGAAGAGCGCGCGGCACTCGATGCGGTGCTCGGGTATCAACGTCCCGAACGCCTTGCCGAAGGCGGCTTCCTTGTAGTCGCTGAGCATACGGATCCTGTTGGGGTCGATGCCCTCCGCGCCGCAGAAGCGGGCCTGAGCCGGCGGCAGATCCACGCTGATCGTCAGGATCTGCACATTGGGCAGCCTCGCGGCCTCCTGGTTGAACCGCCGCGTCTGGATCGCGCATACGGGCGTATCGAGCGACGGCACCACGCTCAGGATCCGCACCTTGCCGCGGGTCTCGCTGAGTTTCATGTCCTCGAGCAGACTCTTGCGCAGCGTTACGTCCGGGGCCTTGTCCCCGACCTTGAGCACCGGGCCGTCCAGCCGGACGGGATTACCTTTGAACTTCACGGTATGATGCATGCGCGTGCCTCCTTGACCAACGGCCCCCGGCCCCGCGACGGACGCGGTTCACGCGGCCCGTTCGCCCGACTATAGGCTCGCGACCTCGCGGGTCAAGAATCGGCGAAGCCGATCGGCGACGGGCGATGCCGCGGGGCGACCCCGGCGGCGGCCGGAGCGGTTTCCGGTGAACTTCCGCCCGCTTCGCGTGACGTGGAGAGTGGCCGGCGGCAGGAGCCCGCCCTCCGACAGTGTGACGCGATGGACGAGCCGATAGCCCAGGTGCGGGCCCTCTACGACGAGCACGGCGGGGATCTGCTGCGCTATCTCCGCGGGCTTACCGGACACCGGCAGCTCGCCGAGGATCTGCTGCACGACACGTTTGTCCAGGCGATGCGCGGGTTGGAGCAGCTTCGGCGCGCAGACTCGCCGCGGGCGTGGCTCTTTTCGATTGCGCGCCACCTCGGCCTCAACGCGTTGCGCCGCCGCCGAACCGTCCTGCCCCTTACGGAGACGGCGACGGCCGCGCCGACGACCGTCGAGGAAGACGCGCAACTCGAACGAGTGCGCGAGGCCATCGCGCACCTGCCGACCGTCCACCAGGAAGCCCTGCAGCTTCGGCTGCGTATCGGGCTGAGCTATGAGGAGATCGCCGAGGTGCTCGGCGTTCCCGTGGGCACCGTCCGATCGAGGCTGCACAATGCGGTCAGGAGCCTGCGGCAGCAGTTGAACCCCGGCGAGGACTGACATGGACCGTGAAACGCTGGAAAGGCTGAAGCTGGATCGGGCACTGGGCGTCCTGCCGCCGGATTGCGAGGCGCTGCTGACGGCATACATTCAGGGGCGGCCGGCGGACGCAAGCGACCTGCACGAAATAGAGAAGACCGTCACGCTCGCCCGCCGGGCGCTGCGGGACGAAGCGCCGGCGCGGCTGCCGGAGTTTCCGGGCGAGCGTTTGCGGCGGGCCGCGCGAAGCGAATGGCGTCGGAAGATGGCGAGGAACCTGACAGGCATCGCGGCGTCCGTGCTGATCGGCTTCGGACTCCGTGCGGCGTGGTTCCCGACAACCGAATCGGGCCACGGCGGGGAAAGCGTCCCTGTCGTGGCTCAGGGCCGAATCGAGTCCGTGGGCAAAGCGGATTCGCGCGAAGCAGGCTTCTGGTCGGCGCATCGGCTGCATGAGCAGCGTGCGGCCGTACAAGCGTCGCAGCAGCCGCCCCGGCGACTGATCTGGCGTTCACCCGTGGAAGTCCCGGAAATCGGAGGTGCCACATGAAACGGCGACACACCCTGGCGGCATGGGCAGTCTGCCTTCTCGCGGCGAGCGGTTGCATCCCGCGACGCGTGTTCTGGTCACCGGACGGGCAGCGCGCCGCCCTCATCGCGGAAGACGGCCTGCGCCTGTGCGACGCGAGCGGCAAGCTCTCGGATGTGGTGGCGCAGGACGTGCAAGTTGTGGCGTGGATGCCGGATTCAAGCCGTTTCATCGGGGAAGGCAAGATCACTGCGGCATCGTGGCAGGAGGCACAGGCCGCGCTGAGCCCGGAGCGTCGGGAGGCCCTGATCCGGCTCGCCGGCCGACTGCGCGACGAGATCCTTGCCTATTCGGGCGACTGGGACAAGTTCAAGCCGCAGCTACGGGCGGAGGTCACGGACGGCGAGCTGTCTGCGCTGTACCTCTACGTGCGTGATCATCGCAAGGACGGTTTGCCGGAGAAGCTCGGGGACAAGTGGAAAGACATGGAGAAGATGACTGCCGACGTTCACCTGCTCCAGGTGTACGAAGTCTCAGACCTGAGCGTTACGCCGGGTCCGATCCTCACCCGGACGCTGGATGACATCTGGAACCTGCAGATCGCCCCTGACGGCGGAGCCGTGGCATGTGCGCAGGCGGTCTCCGGCGGCGAGCATGCGATCTTCCGATTGTCCGTGATGCCGGCCGGGGGCGGCGCCTTGCAGACCGTGGCCGAACCGGCGGCGATCTACCCGGACTGGACCCCTGACGGGCGAAGCCTCGTGTACGCGACGACGCGAAGCAAACCGGCCGACGGGGGCGACGCGGTCCAGTTGGGAACCCTCTCTCGCCGGTGCGTACGGGCGGAATCGGGAAGGCTGCTCAAGGAGTTTGAAGCCCCGGACGACCTGATCGGCGGCCTGTTCTGGCCCCAAGGCAAGGTTCGCTGCCTGCGCGACGGACGGGTGCTGTTCTCCGCGATGGAAGTCATGCTGCCGGCGACGGCCAAGGACATGCCGCAGCGCGCGACGTTGTTCTGCATCGACCCGGCGCGGCAGTCGACGGCAACCCGCGTGATCCCGCGCGAGGCCGAGGCCGCCCTGCCCGACGGGCTGCAGGCCGGATACTTCGAGTTGAGCCCGGACGAGAAGCGCATCGCGGTCTCCGGCGCCGAACATGGAAACGTATCCGTGCTGACGCTGGCCACGGGAGACGTACAGGTGGTCGTTTCGCAGGCCGACATCGAACTGCGGGCCCTTCCGGCCTGGCGCAGCGCGGAGGAGTTGTCGGTGTTCGTGCCGCCGAAATCGCCGTGGGGCTCGGCCGACCGCTATGAACTCGTGCTCTGGTCCGGGCCTGAGAAGGCCCGCTGCCTGAGCTGCGGCTGGCCGCCGATCTTCGAGAAAAAAGCGGCCCCCGCCACGAGTCCCGCGACCGGGCCGGCCGCCTCGGGAGCAGCACAGCTCCGCAAGGCGGGATAACGCCGTCAATGCACGGGCACCAGATCGGGGCCGTGCGCGGGACGTTGCAGAAAGACGAGGCCCCCGATCAGCACGGCCATGAGGACGCCCATCAGCCAGAAACAATCGTTGACGGAGAGCATGGCGGCCTGGCGCTGAACCTCGCCATAGAGGAAGGCGAGCCCCGACGCCGGCGCGACGACGGGCTGCGAGGGGCCGGACGCATTGAGCACCGCGCCCATCTGCTGCTGGACGCCGTACACCTGCGGGTTGTATGGGGTGACGTGCGCCGCGAGGACCGCCTGGTGAAACTGGGAGCGGCGGGCCAACAGTGTTGTGACGGCAGCGATTCCCACGCTTCCGCCGATGTTCCGCATCAGGTTGTAGAGGCCGGTCGCGTTGCCCATGGTCTCCTTTGAGATGGTGGCAAACGTCACGGTCGTAAGCGGCACGAACACGAACGCCAGCCCCACGCCCATCACGACGCGCGGCCACACCATCGTCCAGAAACCCACCTGTGTATTGAAGCCGGCCATCATGAACAGGGCAACGGAACAGACGCCGAGACCGCCGGCGATAAGCCGTCGCGGATCGGTAACCCCGATCAGCCGCCCGCAGATCGGCATGAAGAGGAACGTCGCCACGCCCCCGGGCGAGAGAACCAGCCCGCTGAGATATGCCGTGTAGCCCAGCATCGTCTGCGTCAGGATCGGGTAGAGCACCAGGCTCCCGTACAGCACCGAGCCGAAACCGAACATCATCGCCGTCCCGATGCTCAGGTTGCAGTCGCGCAACACGCGCAGATCCACGACGGGATGCGAAACATGCAGCTCCCAGATCACCAGCAGCACCAGTGCCACCGCGCTGGTCACCGCAAACTTCGTAAGCCAGATCGACTGAAACCAGTCCTCGCGCTGGCCCTTGTCGAGCGTGATCTGCAGGCAACCCAGCCCGACGGCCAGCAGGCCCAGGCCGATGTAGTCGATCGCGCCGCTCCTGAAGTTGCGAATGTACTCCGGGTCGAAGACGAAGCTCTGGATGAGCAGCAGCGCCAGGATTCCGACGGGCAGGTTGATGTAGAAGCACCAGCGCCAGGTGTAGTTGTCCGTCAGCCATCCGCCGAGGGTCGGGCCGACGATCGGCGCGATGACCACGCCGATGCCGAACGTTGCCATGGCCATCCCGTGCTGCCGCCGCGGAAAACTCTCGAGCAGAATCGCCTGCGAGATCGGCTGCAAGGCCCCTCCGCCGATGCCCTGGACCACACGAAAGAGGATCAGCACCGCGAGGCTGTTCGCCGACCCGCACGCCAGCGAGCTGAAGGTAAACAGGGCGATGCAGACCATGAAGAATCGCTTGCGCCCGAACCGAAGGGCCAACCACCCGGACACCGGCAGCACGATCGCATTGGAAACGAGGTAGCTTGTCAGCACCCAGGTGCTTTCATCCACATCCGTCGAGAGCGAACCGGCGATGTGCGGCAGCGCGACGTTGACGATCGTGGTATCGAGCACCTCCATGAACGTGGCGAGCATCACAGCCGGCGCGACCAGCCAGGGGCTCACGCCACCGGGCGCAAGACCCCCGCGGAGTTCAGGCTCTCCGGCAATGGCGTTCGGGGCGTCGCTCACCATGAGTCGTCATCTCCGACCCGCCGCGTCATCGGGCCGGGGCGGTGGCGGTCGGCCCTGTGCCCGTGTCCACGGTCACCACGACGTTCATCCCCAGCCGCAGCGGCCGTTGCGGGTCGTACTCGCCGGGGGCCAGCACGATCTTGACCGGGATGCGCTGCACGATCTTCACGTAGTTGCCCGTGGCGTTTTCCGGCGGCAGGATGCTGAAGCGGGCGCCGGTGCCGGCGGCGATGCTGTCGACGTAGCCCCGGAACGGATGGTCCGGGTATGCATCCACGTCGAGCCACGCGGGCCGGCCGATTCGCATATTCCGCAATTGCGTTTCCTTGAAGTTGGCCGTAACCCATGCGCCCTCCAGCGGAACGATGGCCAAGAAGGGCTGACCGGGCTGCACGAACTGACCGACCTCGACCGTCCGTTTGCTGACCACGCCGCCCACCGGCGCGCGGATCGTGCAGTAGCCCAGCTCGATGCGGGCCAGCTCGAGCTGCGCCTTCGCCGCCTGCGCGGAGGCCCGCGCGAGCTCCGCCCTGGCCTCCGCGACGCGCACCTGGTCCGGACCGGACAACGCGCTTTCGAGGCGGCCCTTCTCCTGGTCGATCTGCGCAGCGGTCAGCGTCATCCCCGCCCGCGAGGCCTCGACGACGCTCCGCTCCGAATTCACCTGCGCCTCGGCCAGCTTGACCCCCGCCTCGGCGGAAACCAGCTTCGCCTTCGCCGATTTGTACGACGCCTCCGCCGCCTGCGTCTCGTCCTCGGCCGCTTCGTGGTTTTCACGCAACCGGGCGATACGCTCGCGGTTGAACGTGGCATAATCCAGGTCTGCCTGCGCGACGCGCACCTGCGCCTCCGCCTGATGAAGGGCGGCGACCGCCGAGGCGAGCTTTGCCTCGAAGCTCTCCGTGCCCTTCGTCGCCGCCTCGAGTTTCGCCACCGCCTGCTTTACGCCCGCCCGGGCCTGGTCGATGCCCGCCGCCGTGGTCCGGCGCAGGACCGCCAGATCATGCTCGGCGACCTTCACGTTCGCCTCTGCCTCGGCGAGTTGCCCCTCCGCCAGCTTCACCCGCGCCTCGAAGTCATCCGCGCGAATCCGCACGAGCACATCGCCGGCCGCGACAACCTGGTTGTCCGTCACAAGCCGCTCCGCCACGTATCCGGCCACCTTGCTCGAGATCGGACAGATATTGCCCTCCACCTGCGCGTCGTCGGTGCGCTCGTGGCTCAGGCCCCACACGTACCAGTAGCCTCCGTAGATCCCGCCGCCGAGCGCCAGAATCACGACCAGCAGGACCGCCGGACGCCGCCGGCGGGTTGGACGGCCACCGGCCGGCGCGGCCGCCGGAGATCTCGACTGCTGCTCCGCCGTCATATCCTTCTCCAGATCCGTCATTCCTCTATCCCGTTCGCGTGATTTCCCTGACGCAGCCGGCAGAGAAACAAACTACCGCCCACAGTATCGCCCGCCGCCGGCGGTCCCGCCGCACGGGGAACAACCAGGGGCCTTGCCGCCCACCGGGCGATGGCAGGGCCTTTCTCGTTTGCCGCCCTCATTGCCGGTCGATCCGGACGGGCAGGTCAGGCGGTTCCACAACCTCCTCGCCCCGGCCGGCCTTGCACCGAAAGACCCACCGGCCGCCCTCCCACACATGGCTGATGTCGCTCGTGAACACCGTGAAGCCCACCCAGGTGCCGGTGCCGATCGAATCGATCGGCGCATGGCAGGCACGAAAGGCCGCAACCTTGGCCGCATCGAAGCCGCTGCTGACGGCGATCCGGGTGTGCCTGGCCCCGACCTCGTCCAGCGTCCGGCGGACGTTGTACACCTCCTCGATCGTAACGCCCTTGCCGAAGCCGAAGCGATCGAGGGCGGCCCGGGCAGCCTCGCGGTCTTCCGCCTCGGCCAGGATCCGATCGACCAGTTCCTTCACCGGCTTCTCATGGCCGCCCTGGTGAACCCGCGAGGCGGAGGTGTCGAGCCGCACGGCGTACAGCTCCGGGCCGAACCGTTCGAACGCCTCGCGGCATACGTCCAACTCGCGGCCCTCGAAATCGACCAGAACCGTCAGCGGCACGTCCGGCAAGCGCTCGTGGTACGCCGCAGCCGCCTTGACGCTGCTGCCGTCGTAGACCGCGTTGAGGGCGTGGGGGATGCTGCCGTACAGCTTGTACGGCCGCGGCTCCTCGTCGCCCACGCGGATCAGGTCTCCGTGGCCGATCCCGAGCCATTTGTGCACGTAGCGATACCCGGCCCGAGTGCTCGTGCCGGCCGCGCCGCCGACGGCCGCAGCGTACGCCGTCTGCTCGATGATCTCGAACGGGTAGTGGCGGGCGGCCATGTCCGTGACCGGTACGCCGCGGGCGGCCTCCACGATCTCGCGCATCTTCGTCGCGGCCCCGCTGAAGGCCAGCATGCCGAGGTAGGTCGTCTCCAGATTCACCAGCTCGCCAAACATGCCCTCGATGACGAGAACCACCTCGTTCGCCGCGTACCGGTCCCCGTCTCGCCGCGCCCGGATCCGCAGCGGCCCGACGCACTGCTGGTCGATGAACGCCACCGAGCGGTTCATGCCGCAGAGAACGCCGGGCTGCCGCGCGAAGACGCGATAACGAACACGCTTTGAGTAATTCGACGTGTCCGCGACGACGGCGGCGCACCGATTGAAATACTCGTCGCTGATCGGAAGCTGAGGCATCGAACACCTCGTCCTGCAGAATCCGCCCCCTGTGCTCCTCGAAACAAAGGCCGGTGAGCGGGAATACTACGGCGCAACGGGCGATTGTTACAAACCTGTTACCCCACGGGCCCCCGATGCGCTGTATGTTCAAGGTAGGGCGTCCCGACGCCGGGATGCACGAGGCAAAACCCATAAGGAGCATATCATGCGTACCGTATTCGGAATGCTGACGGCGACGGGCCTGGTGGTGGCGACGGCGGCGGCCGAGGAACCGAAGAACCCCCATGTCTGGAGGCCGGACGTTCGCAGCGTGGCCGTCTTCAAGAACGGGATGGGCTTCTTCGTCCGCGACGGCGACGTAGCACTGCGCGCCGGCTGGTGCGTGGCCGGGGCCGTGCCGCCGGCGGTCTTCGGAACGTTTGCGATCTACAGCCTGAGTGAGGAGCAGGCTGTGGACGTGGTCGGCGCCGGCCCAGGCGAAACCGTGGAGTTCAACGGCAAGGACGGCCCCGAGGATCTCGCCGGCAAGCGGGCCCGGCTCGAAGGCTGCGAGGGGCTCAACGTGACGCTGACGACCGAGCACGACGGCAAGAGCGAGACGAGCACGGGAACGCTTGCGGAGCTGACGGATGCGTTCGCCATCCTCAACCAGGAGGGCAAGCTCCACGCCGCCCGCCTGAGCGAGTTGAAGAAGCTGCAGGTGCTGGATTACCCGCTGCGGATCCACGTCGAGGGCAAGGGCAGAGAAGGCGAACCGGCCCGGCTCGGCATGGCGTACCTGCGCAAGGGCGTGACGTGGGTGCCCGAGTACACGCTGCGAATCGTCGACGAAAACACAGCCGAGCTGACCCTTCGGGCGACGTTGATCAACGAGGCGGAGGTCCTGATCAACACGGACGTGCACTTCGTGGTCGGTGTGCCGAACTTCCTGCACTCGGAGTACCTGACACCCATCGCCGTGGGCCAGGCAATCCGCACCGTTGCGGCGGCGCTGCCGGCGGGCTTTCAATCGCAAATGGTCTCGAATGCGATCATGAACCGCGCCGCCGTCGCGGCAGATTCGCGGGCGACACCGGGCGAGCCGCGCCCGGCCTCCGCGCCGGAGAGCGGCGGCAACATCGAGGACCTGATGCGATCGCTGCCGCAGACGGGCGGCGAGGCGGCCTCGGACTTCGCTGTATATACCAAGAAAGGCATGACGGTGCGCCGGGGCGAGAAGGCCGTCGTCACGCTGTTCCGCTGCAGGATCCCGTATTCCCATTACTACCGCTGGCAGTCGCCGGGCGACATGCGGCATTTTCTCTTGCTTCGCAACGAGACGAACACGCCCTGGACGACGGGCCCGGCGGTGGCCGTAAGCGAGCAACGCCCGCTTTGCGAAGACACGGTCAGGTACACGCCTCGCGGCAGCACCTACGAGCTGGCGGTCACCACCGCCGTCAACATCGCCACCGGTGCGACGGAGTCCGAGGTGGACCGCAAGCTCAAGGCGCACGAGCCGGCGCCCAACATCTTCCTCGACCTTGTCACGGTCGAGGGCCGGCTGACGATCCGCAACCACGAGAAACGCCCGATCGAACTGGAGGTGCGGCGGACCGTGGCCGGGCTGATCAGGCTCGCCTCTGACGACGGCCGAATCTGGCAGAACACCGACAAGCTCAAGCTTACCGAGCGCGAAGGGACAGTCACGTGGACGCTGAAACTCGTTCCGGGCGAGACGAAGGCGTTGACGTACCGGTACGAGCGATACGTGCCGAGCAACTGATGTGTCAGGCTCCATCAGGGACACGTAGGGGGGCGTTCTGACGTCGACAGGCGTCAGGTTGACCCACCTGTTGCATGAACCACGATCGCTGATATGGGATTTGCACGCACGCTCGGGTACGATCGTACGCACCAGGACCGACGAAAGGACGGCCATGCCGCTCGGTACCGTACTTGTCGTTGAGGATGACCAGCCGATTCGCCGTGGCATCGCCGATGCGCTGACGTTCGCCGGCTACCGTGTGCTGGAGGCCGCCGACGGCGCGGCGGGCTTGTCGGCGGCGATCGGTGCCGAGATCGATCTGGTGCTCCTCGACGTCCTGATGCCGAAGAAGGACGGCTTCGCGGTCCTGGAGGAACTCCGCCGGGCGCGGCCGTCGCTGCCGGTGATCATGCTGACGGCCCGGGGGGCGGAGGAAGACCGCGTCCGCGGCCTTCGGACGGGCGCCGACGATTACGTCATCAAGCCGTTCAGCGTGAAGGAACTGCTCGCCCGCGTGGAGGCCGTGCTGCGGCGGTCGGCGGAACGGCCCCAGGGCGTCTCGTCGATCACAATCGCCGGACGGACAATCGACTTCGAACGGCGCGAGGTGCGGCTGCCGGACGGCGGGCGGGCGGATCTCTCCGAGCGCGAGACGGCGATCCTGCGATACCTCGCGGCGAATCCGGGCCGGGCAATCGCGCGATCGGAACTGCTTGCCCGCGTGTGGGGACTCGACCCGCGCGGGATAGAGACGCGGACGGTGGACATGCACATCGCGCGGCTCCGCGAACGCCTCGGCGACGACCGGGCCTCGCCGCGGATCATCCTGACCGTGCGATCGAAAGGTTACATGTTGGCAATGGAGAACCGCCCGGACGCCAGAAACGCCGATGAAGAATAAACGACGCCTCCACCGGCGGCCTCGGCATCCCGGCGGTTTACCGATTCCCATGTCGAGAACGAAACGAAGCTGGTGCGTTTTCGCCGCATGCGTCGCGGCCGTCGCCGCTGCGCTCGGGTGGGTTACGCTCGCGTCGTTGCGACTCGAGCGCCGCGAGATGGAGGCGCGTGCCGACGCCCAGCGGCAGGAATCTCTGCGGTTGGCGCTGTGGCGGATGGATTCGCTCCTCGCGCCGCTGGTTGCGCAGGAGGCGGCGCGACCGTACTCCCAGTACAGCGGCCTGCTCCGCGCCAACCCGCTCTCGAACCGTCTGGCAAACGCGACACTCCCGGCGGCGCCGCCTGCTCCGTCGCCGCCCGTCGGGTATCCGTCCGACCTCTTCCGCATCTACTTCCAGATCGGCCCGGACGACATCGTTACGTCGCCCGAAGTCGCCGACAGCATCCCGGTTCGCATCGCGACCAGCGGGCCGGCGACGGGCGACTCACTCGCCGCCGCGCGCGATGCGCTCGCGCGCCTCCGCGCGAACCTGAGACGCGAGTCGCTTCTGAAAGAACTCGGGCAGACCACGCGGGCGGAAACCGGTGAGGTCGTCGTCGCCAGGCGACCCGGAATACCCGGGCTGAGCCCCGCCGATCGAACAACGCAGGAATTCACGGTGCGTCAACAGATGGCGAATCTGGCTCAGAACGCGATTCAAAGCCAGTTTCCACCCGCGGATCGCGGGGGCGACCTGACGGTAAGGCAGAGCCCGCTTATCCCGATGTGGTATGCCGGTCTGGGCGACGGCCCGGAACTGCTCTTCGTCCGCTCGGTCACGGCCGGCCCGTTACAAACCATTCAGGGCATCTGGGCCGACTGGCCGCGACTGAAGCGGTGGCTGCTCAAGGCGGCGGAGGACGTGCTCCCGGGGGCGGACCTGAAGCCCGTCATTGTCGGCGGGTCGTTCCCGCCGTCGCGCCTTCTCGCGAGCCTCCCGGCGATTCTCGATCCGCCGGCAGCCGCGAGCGCAGGCTCCAACGGCGCGCCGGCATTGACGCCGACGCGTCTGACACTCCTGGCCGCGTGGTTGGCCATCGCGGCGGCGGTGACCGCCGTGGGACTGGTCTTTCGCGCGGTCATGGTCCTGGGCGAGCGCCGCCTCCAGTTCGCCTCCGCGATCACTCACGAGCTACGCACGCCGCTCACAACATTTCGGATGTACTCCGAGATGCTGGCGAACGGCATGGTCCGCGACGAACAACGACGTCAGGACTATCTCGCCACGCTCTCGCGCGAGGCGGACCGGCTCGCCGCCCTCGTCGAAAACGTCCTGCTGTACGCCCGCATCGAGCAGAATCGCGCGGCGATCCGGGCCGAGCCGCTCACCGTATGTGAACTCCTCGAACGCGTGCGCCCCCGCCTCGCCCGCCGTGCGCAGGACTCGCAAATGGAGCTTGTAGTCGATGACGGATGCAGAGGCGACGCGACGCTGTCGGTGGACTGTCAGGCCGTTGAGCAGATCCTCTTCAACCTCGTGGACAACTCGTGCAAGTACGCCGGTTCCGCTGCGGACCGCCGCCTACACCTCGGCGTCCGCACGAGGCCCGGCACCGTGGAGATGCTGTATCGCGACCACGGCCCGGGCATTCCGCCCGCCGAAGAGCGCCGGGTGTTCGAGGCCTTCCGCCGCGCGGACCGCGATGCGCACAGCGCCGCGCCGGGCATCGGTCTCGGCCTGGCGCTGGCCAGGGGCTTGGCCCGCGAACTCAACGGCGATCTGAAGCTCCTCCGCCTGAACGACGCGGGGGCGGCGTTTTCACTGACCCTGCCGATGTGATTCGCCGGCCGCGACTCGCCGCAGAAATGCCGCAAAGTCCTCACGGAACCTCTCGTAGGAGAACTGCCGGGCGTGCTGCTGAATGCGCACCGGGTCCAGCCCGGATTCCATCGACTCGAACCGTTCGATCGCGGCGACGACGGCATCGCAATCCTGCGAGTCGAAGAAGATGCCGGTCTCGCCGGGAAGCACCGTTTCGCGTACGCCGCCCCGGCCGTACGCGATCACCGGACGGCCGGCGGCCATCGCCTCCACGGGCACGATGCCGAAGTCCTCCTGCCCGCAGAAGAGCAGCGCCCGGCAGCGGCGGTAGCAGTCGTGCAGCACCTCATCCGGCTGGCGGCCGAGGAACCAGATCGTCGAGCCCGCCTCATCCGCGGCGGACCGCAGGCGGCCGAGGACCGGCCCGTCGCCGATGACTACGAGGTTCCGCCGCAGCCGCAGGCATGCCTCGACGGCCAGATCGTTGCGCTTGTACTCAACCTGCTCGCCCACAACCAGATAAAAGTCATCCGGCTCCGGCAGCGGCGGCGGGAAGTCCGTGCGCACGGGCGGGTGGATCACTGCGGCAGTCCGGCCGTAACAGCGCTGAATGCGATCGGCCGTGTGCCGTGAATTCGCGGCAAACGCACGGACCGTCTGCGCCGCCGCGCGGTCCCATCGGCGCAGGCGCCGGGCGAACAGGCGCAAACCGAGATGACGCGTCCACGGCGCCTGGGCCAGATAATCCCCCGTCTGCTCCCACACGTAACGCATCGGGGAGTGACAGTAGCACACTTTGACCGCGTCCGGGCGCGTGCGGATGCCCTTCATCGTGGCCGCATCCGAGCACACGACGAGATCGAACGCCGTCGCGTCGAGCGACTCCGCAGCACGGGGAAACAACGGCAACCAGTGCCGGTGCGAACCGCTGATCCGCGTGAGGGTCTGCAGAAACGACGTCCGCAGCGGGTGGCGAAGCAGGCTCGGGGTCATAACGCCCGGGTCGGCCATCAGCGCATACAACGGCGCCTCCGGAAAGAGGTCGCCAATCGCCTCGGCGACTTTCTCTCCGCCGCGCATGTACGCAAACCAGTGGTGTGCGATCGCCACGCGAAGTCCGCGGAGCTCGTCCATACAAGTCTCATTGTCGGCAGCCGGGCATACCGGGCAAGTCCCCGCCCTCCCTCGCGTATAATACACCGGAGGCGGCACGGCCCCGGACGGTCCGTCGGCCGTACCCGCCCCGAAGGGAGACGGCCATGCGAATCGCCGTTACGGGCGCCACCGGGTTTCTCGGGCGGTACATCGTCAATCACCTGTTGCGGCAGGGGCACGCGTGCCGGTGCTGGTACCGGCCGAACAGCGACCGTGGCGGCTTCGATGAGGTCGGCGGCCGGCTGCAATGGATTCCCGGCGAACTCGGCGACCCCGACGCGACGCAGGCCCTCGTCGCCGGGGCCGAAGCCGTCGTCCACGCTGCGCTGTACCGGCCGGGCGCGGGCTTTCGCGGGGCGGAGGGCGACCTGGTGCAGTTCGCGGAAAAGAACATCCTGGGCACCTTGCGGCTCATCGTAGCGGCACGGCGCGGCGGCGCGGGGCGGTTCGTCTTCATCTCGACGTGCGCGGTCCACGAGGTGATCCTTGACGACCGCCCGCTCGACGAGGCCCACCCGCTCTGGCCGACCAGCCATTACGGAGCCCACAAGGCCGCCATCGAGAAGTTCGTCCACAGCTTCGGACTCGGCGAGGGCTACGGAATCTGCGCGCTCCGCCCGACGGGCATCTATGGCCCGGCCCGCCCGATCGAGCGAAGCAAGTGGTACGACCTCGTACAGGCCGTCAAGGCCGGCAGGCCGATCGTGAGCGACCGCGGCGGAAAGGAAGTGCACGCGGCCGATGTGGCCCGCGCCGTCGGCATCCTCCTGACGGCCGAGGGCATCGCCGGGCAGGCGTACAACTGCTGTGACATGTATATCTCCGACCAGCAGGTCGCCGCGATCGCGAGGAGGCTCTGCGGCAGCCGCAGCCCCATCGCCGAGGGGAACAGGGGTCCGAAACATCAGATCGTCACGGACAAGCTCCGCAAGCTCGGCATGACCTTCGGCGGCACGGCGCTGCTGGAGGAGACCGTCGGGCAGTTGCTCGCCGGGCGG
>Ga0272448_1004614_pt1 | contig 15611 bp, 12 predicted proteins | sample YNPCB0191_FD_202220 | JGI IMG/M metagenome (GOLD analysis project Ga0272448, IMG submission 202220) | Hot spring sediment microbial communities from Yellowstone National Park, WY, United States - YNP-CB-019-1 | ecosystem: Environmental > Aquatic > Thermal springs > Hot (42-90C) > Sediment...
ACCGCGCGCCCGCCCAGCGCCTGGCGGTCCACGGGAGCCTGCTCCCAGCGCAGGCGTTGGCGCGGCGCGGGGCAGCGCCCGTACATCTGGGTTTGAAACAGCAGCAAAATCTCGGGACGCCGGCGGTCAAACCACTCCCGCGCGTTTCGAACCGGACGGCCGTCGGCGAACCGCAGCGGATCCGGCAAGCTGTATTTGGGAACCTTTGACTCGTCGTAGTTCACATCGGCCGGCTGGGCGACAGCCGAGGCCGCAGCCAGCGTCAAGCAGAATAATAAAGCGAAGCGCTCCCTCATAGTCGTCACCGCCTGCCAATATACACCCGCTGTTCGCCTACAGGCCGCCTGAGACTGGCTCCTCAGTCTTCATCTGAAGGCAACGGCGCCCCTCCAGACTGCCGGTAGGCCAGACGCAAAGCGGCTTCCAGACCGCCGGCACGCTGAATGCCGGGGACGAAAAACAGCCGGCGAAACTGCTCGTCGGAACCGTTGAAATCCGCCAGATCGGCCTCCAGCGTAAGCGGCCGCGGCGACAGCGCCGCGGCGAACAGCGCCCAGACGCCGGCGCTCTCCAGCCCTACGAGCCGGAGCTTGTCGGGACGAGCGAGGTTCAAGAAGGCCAGAGCGATCAGGATGTCTTGAACACGAAGGGCGTCATCGCTGCGGTTGAAAGTGAGGAAGAAGCGGTGGTTGCGGTCACGTTCAGCGCGCGCCAGGCCGGTCTGAAACGCGTCGAGCAACAGGACGGAATCGCCGTGGCGCAACAGATCGGCCACTGGATGAGTGTCGCGTGCGGCCGCGGCCCCTTCGGGATGAACCACGAGCGCCGCCGCTTTTGTTGAACCCGGAAGCCAGACGCCCGGGATCCTCTCGCCGCCCCCGGCGCTCAGCATTATGTGCTCGCCGTTTATGAGAGCCTCTATCTGGTCGGGCCAGCGCGCCCCGATGGTGACGGCCAGACGAAGCCTTAATTCATCGTCATTCATCGCGTGCGTTTGTTCGCGCGCCATTCGGCGCCACCAGGCGAACAAACGATCCTGATCTACGGCATCCTGCGGCCGGGCTATCTCAGGGTAAACCAGCAGGTCTTGCGGTCCCAGCTCCGGAGCTTCGATCTCCACCAGCGGCGCATTTTCTACCCTGTTCAACAGGTGCCGGCGGAAAAACCAGTAGACCGATTCGCGGCTGCGCCGGTCGTAGTTGTGCTCCGCCTGAAATTGTACGGCGGAGAGCTTCCGGGTTTCCCCATAGAGGCGATAGATCCGGTATATCTCCGGGAATTCCTGGCGCGGCGTGTTGCGCGTCCAGTCGCCTGTGGCCGCCACCAACAGCATTGGGCGAGGCGCCATCAAGGCGGCGATCTCGACGTTGCTGGTCCCCACGCGCAACCCGGGCGCGTTTTCGCAGACGCAGCCGCCCTGCATAATGGCCGACACCATGTTGACGGGCGCGGAAACCTTGATCCGATCGTCCACTGCGGCCAGCAGGAAAGTCTGTGTGCCGCCGCCGGAAGCACCGGTAGCGGCCAGGCGCTCGGGATCCACCTCGGGCAGGGAAACCAGGAAATCCAGCGCACGCATGGAATTCCACAGTTGCAGGCCGAGAGGGTGGAACGACCATAACTGCTCGGCCGGACTTTCCCCGAATTCATGCGGCGTTTGCCGCGTGTCGTTGTAGCCCACCATGTCATAGGCCAGCGCCACGTATCCCTGCGCCGCCAGGTTCGCTCCCAGCCGGGGCACTGAGTAGGAATCCAGGTCCTCCAGGCGCCCGTGTTTCCAGTGCCCGTGCGGGATAAGCACTCCGGGAAACGGCCCGCTCCGCCCCACGGGCAAATAGAGGTTGCCGGCCAGATAGTAACCGGGGAGAGTCTGTATCAGGATCTTCTCCACCGCCCATCGCCCGTGCTCAATACGACCCGCTCGCTTGGCGTTCAGTGAAATGCGCGGCGGCAGCGGCCAGAGTCCCGCCGATGCCAGTATCTGTTGCCGGAGCTCGCGGCGCCGCGCCTGCCATTGTTGGAGGCTCGAATATACGGGCATACGGAAGTGGCTTTTGGTTTGCGCGACCTGCTTGTTGCGCAGCTCCTCAGGCGGCATCCCGGCAACCACGGCGGCCAGCAACGGCGCCAGCAGTAAGTTCATCACTGCGCCCCTCTCTTGTAAAGATGACCGCGAGGACGCCGAGGTTGCCCGGCCTCAATCCGGGTACATGTCCGGGTAGGCCCGGCGCATGCGCGCCGCCAGGCGCAACGCCGCTTGCCGCGAGATCGCCGGCCCCCGCCCGATGCCCGGGCAGACACGCGATTCACGCTGCCAGGCGCCGGAGTTGGCGACCAGCTCGGGCCAGAAAGGATACAAGCGCCATTGGGTTGGTTTAGCGGGGTGCAGCAGGCAGCCGCCCGGGATGAGAAAGTAGCATTGGGAGCCGCGGGGTTTGCGCAGCCTAAGCGTATGGCGCGTGCGGTAAACGTAGCGGGCTTCAAACTGTTGCGCAGGCAGACCCAGGTGTGCGGCGGCCCGCCTGAGATCGTCCTCGGTCGGATATACGAACCCGCTCTTATCGCAACAGTTCGTACAGCTCGGTACGCAAGCAAAGCGGAAGCGCGGCGTGGCCAGCTTCCGTTATGATAGTCCTGCCTCCGCACGCCTACCCCGGTTGCGCTACATTGAAAGCATGAGGCCGGCGCCTGCATCGGCCCGCCCGGGCCTTTTCGGCGGCGACTAAGTCGCTTCCCGCCTTTCTTGTTTTCTTTCCGGGGTCGAAGAGAACTAAAGACAAGGAGGCCACTATCATGCAAGAGGTGCTGGAAGCGGCTCATCCGGAGTTACCGCAAATCATCACCGAGTTGCCGGGTCCCCGCGCCCGTCGCATAATCGAGCGCGATCATGCGGTGCTCTCACCTTCTTACACCCGGGCTTACCCGCTGGTGGCCACGCGCGCCGAGGGCGCCATTGTAGAGGACGTGGACGGTAACCGATTCCTGGATTTCAATGCCGGCATCGCTGTCGTAGCCACCGGTCACTGCCATCCGCGGGTGGTTGAAGCCATCCGCCGGCAGGCCGCGCAGCTAATCCACATGTCGGGCACGGATTTCTACTACCCCAACATGGTGGAGCTGGCCGAGCGGCTGGGGCGCCTTTCCCCGGGCGGAGGGCCGCGGCGCGTGTTTTTCGGCAACTCAGGCGCGGAAGCCGTGGAAGCGGCCTTGAAGCTGGCCCGCCACCATTCTCGACGCACGCGGTTCATCGCCTTCCTGGGCGGTTTTCACGGGCGCACGCTGGGGGCGCTGTCGCTGACCGCCAGTCGCGCGGTGCAGCGGCGGGGCTTCGGACCGCTGGTTCCCGGTGTGGACCACGTTGCTTACCCGTATTGTTACCGGTGCCCCTACGGGAAAGTTGAAGCTCACTGCGGACTGGAATGCCTCCAGGCTATCGAAGAGCGGTTCCGCACCACCACGCCGCCGGAAGAGGTTGCGGGGATCGTCATCGAGCCGGTGCAAGGCGAAGGGGGCTACGTTGTTCCGCCCGCGAAATTTCTGGAAGGCTTGCAGCGGTTGGCCCGCCAGCACGGAATCTACCTGATCGTGGATGAAGTGCAGACCGGCATGGGGCGTACGGGAAAGATGTGGGCCGTGGAGCATTTCGGAGTGGAGCCGGATCTAATGGCGGTGGCCAAGGGAATCGCCAGCGGCCTGCCTCTGGGGGCGATGGTAGCGCGGGCGGAGCTGATGGACTGGCCGCCGGGCGCGCACGCCTCCACCTTCGGCGGCAACCCGGTTTCGGTGGCGGCGGCGCTGGTGACCCTGGAGTTGCTGGAACAGGAACTGGTGGCGAACGCGGCGCGCCTCGGGGCCCATATAATGGAGCGGATCAGCGAATGGCCCCGGCGGTTCGCCTGCGTGGGCCAAGTGCGTGGCTTGGGCTTGATGATCGGCATCGAACTGGTGCGCGATCAAAGCGGGCGTGAGCGCGCCCCGGAGTTGCGCGATCGTCTGGTGGAGATGGCCTTCCAGCGCGGCCTGCTGGTGTTGGGCGCGGGACCTAACAGCATCCGGCTTTCGCCTCCGCTGGTGATCACGCGCCGGCAGGCGGATTTCGCCCTGGATACGCTGGAGGAGTGCCTACGCCTTCTGATGCAGGCAGGCTGAGGACGCTGGATGTGGGCTGCGGGCTACGCAAGCAGCCCGGAGCCATCGGCATTGACCGCAATCCTGCCAGCCAGGCGGACGTGATCTGCGACCTGGATCATTTCCCTTATCCTTTCCGCGACGGCTGCTTCGACCGGGTGCGTGCGGTGCACGTCATCGAACACGTCTCCGACGTGTTGCGCACCATGGAGGAGTTTCACCGCTTGCTGACGACGGGCGGCCGGCTTTACCTGGTGACGCCGCATTACAGCGACTTCAGTTCCTTTTGCGACCCCACCCACCGCTGGCATCTGACCAGCTTTTCCTTGCGGTATTTCGGCGAGGACCACGGCGGCTACGGCTACTACTCCCGGGTGCGGTTCCGCGAGATTTCCGTACGCTTGCGCCTACTTGCCTTCTGGAGGTGGTTAGGGTTCGAGTGGTTGGTGAACCGCTGGCCGCGCTTTCGGCGCTTCTGGGAGCATTACTTGTGCTTCCTGATTCGGGGCAAGCTGATGGAATTCGAGCTGGAGAAGGCCTGAGCGCATGCTGCGATGGCTGTTACGACTGGCCGACGCTGCGCGGCATCGGGCGCGGCGGCGCAAGTGGGCTGCGCATGAAGCCTTGGGGCGCAGGGGCGAGGATCTCGCGCATCGCTATCTTGAGGATAAAGGACTGAGGGTGGTGGCGCGCAATTACCGGCCGCCTTCCGGCTCCGGTGAGGTGGACCTGATCGCCTGGGACGGTCCGACCCTCGTGCTGGTGGAGGTGAAATCTCGCACCAGCCAGCAGGTTGCGGCGCCGGAGCGCAACGTGGATCGCGAGAAGCTCCGGAGCATGGTACGCGCCGGGCGGGATTATGCCCGGCGGACGGGAACGCCTTGGGAACGCGTGCGACTGGATGTGGTAAGCGTGGTGGTTGAAGGACGGCCCGCGATCCGTCACCTCCGGGATGCCTTCCGCGTAAAGACGCTATAATGTTGCCTTTCGCCGGAGGCTGCGCGTCCTGCGAGGCGTTGGGCCTCCGGCTTGCACCAGGAGCCCCTTCAGGTGCCTGAATTTCGCAAAGATCCAATTACCGGCCGCTGGGTAATCATCGCCACCGACCGCGCTCGCCGGCCCAGCGATTTTTCACGTGAGCAGGTGCTGATCAAAGGAGGGCGCTACTGCCCCTTCTGCCCAGGCAACGAGCAGAAAACGCCCCCGGAGATTCTGGCCTACCGGCACAGCGGCGGCCCAAATGAGCCCGGCTGGACCTTGCGCGTGGTTCCCAACAAGTTTCCCGCTTTGCGCGTGGAGGGCGATTTCAATCGCCAGGGCGAAGGGGTTTACGACCGTATGAACGGCATCGGAGCCCACGAGGTAATCATCGAGACGCCGGATCACAACCTCACCCTGGCCGAGTTGCCGGAGAAGAGGGTGGAGGACGTCTTCTGGGCCTTCCGCGATCGCATGGTGGATCTCAAGCGGGATCGGCGCATGCAGTACCTGTTGATATTCAAGAACCACGGCGAATCCGCCGGCGCCAGTCTCGAGCACACCCATTCGCAATTGATCGCCCTGCCGGTTGTGCCGCGGCGCGTGCAAGAGGAACTGGAAGGCTCCAAGCGCTACTTCGATTACAAGGAGCGCTGCATCTACTGCGACATCGTGCGCCAGGAAGTGGAAACCGGAACGCGCGTGGTGCTCGAGACTCAGGCTTTTCTGGCCATCTGTCCCTTCGCCGCCCGGTTTCCTTTCGAAATCTGGATTCTGCCCCGCCGCCACCATTCACACTTTGAAGAGACTGATCCTCCGACAATGGCCAACCTGGCTTGGGTGCAGCGCATGGTTCTGCGCAAGCTGGACGCGGTGCTGGAGCATCCGGCGTACAACTTCATCATCCACACCGCCCCGGTGCAGGAGGCGCCCAAAGACTACTATCACTGGCACATTGAGCTCACCCCGCGTCTAACGCGCATCGCGGGCTTCGAGTGGGGCACGGGATTCTACATCAACCCAACGCCGCCGGAAGAAGCGGCACGGTTCTTGCGGGAAGCCGGTCTGGGTTGACACAGGGCGAGGAATCGGCAAAGCGGCAGCGACGCGCGCCCGTACAGGCTTCGATCCAAACACCGGTCCGGCGCCGCCGGATGCGCCAGCCCGCTTCGGCGCCCCGCTCGGCAGTCAAGCGATCCAGGGGCCAGTCGGAAACTGAGCTGATGAAGATGCCGCCGGCGGCGTCAACAAGGATGGTCAAGTCGCAGGCTTCGGCGCCGGCCTGCGCGATCTCGACCAGTTGCTCGGTGAGCCGCCGGAAGCCCTCGCTGCGGGCGCGCGCCGCCGCGCGCTCTATCCACAGGCTCACAGTAGAGCTCATCGGGCAGGACGGCCAGGGTTTGAGGACGAAGTTTGGAAACTCGCATGCCGGGAGTCGCCCGTAAGCTGGCCATTGCTGTGGCGCCCAATGAAGACGGGCTGGGCACCTCCGCCTGGGCGGTCCGCATCGTCAAGGAGCTGCTCAGAAAGGACGGCGACGGTGTGGGCAGGATTCAAGTAGTAGTCGCCTCAAAACGGCTGGCGGAGTTCCACGCTGACAAGTACCCTGCCGCGCCGGTTGAGGTACTGCGTTTGGAAGGCATCAGTGATCCGATCCGCCTGGTCAAGACCGTCGGCGGCGTAGACGTCGAAGCCACACTTGAGACCGCAGTCGTCATGTACGGCGGCTCCCGGCGAGCGTATCGTGAGGCGCTGAATGCTCAGCGGGTGCTGGAGCGCGCTGATGTGGTCGTGGATCTGGGCGTGCCGCAACTGGTGCGGGCGGTTTGGGAAGAGAACCGGCGGCGCCAGGCTCGCGGGCAACGGCCGATCGCAGCGGTTACGGTGCTGGACCATCGCTGGAGTCGCACCCTGAGCGAAATGGCCGAGCGCGAGGGCCTGTTGAGGGAAGACGTGCAGCGAGCGCTGGCGCTAATGCGCGAAGACGAGGCGCTGACGCCTGAAGTGCTGCTGTTGCCCGAGCCGGTCACCCCGACTGGCTACCAGGCGCACTGGCGCGAGGTCGCGGTGCGGCGCCTTCCCGGCGTGCTGGGCGGGCCGCGCTGGGCGCAACAGTGGGCCGGGCGCGATTCACGCCGCACGCTGCGCAGGCTGCTTGGGATTGAGGACGAATTGCCGGTGTTACACGTTTCCGGCGGCGGCACGTCGGTTTGGGATACGGTGCTGGCCGGCCTGCTGGACGATTACGCGGCCCGACCGCCGCGGTATCACGTGGCGGTTTTCAGTCCGGCGGAAGCCCGGCGTCGCGGGGTTTCTTTGCAGTGGCGCCGCCAGGCAGGTCGCGAAGTGCAGTGCGGGCGGCTGCCTTCGGCGCCCCGGGTGATTTTCCTCGGCGGCCTTGCGGGTGAGACCCACCATGTTCTATTTGCCGGACTGGATCTGGTGCTGTCGCGCGCGGGCGGCGGCACGGTCAACGACGCCATTGCCTTTCGGGTTCCGCTGGTGCTGGTGGAGGAGGCCAGGCACTGCCAGGTCGAGCAGATTCGCCAGGCTTGTTTGAGGATGGGGATTTGCCGCACCGCAGAACTGCGGGAGCTTGGGGCCGGGGCTCGCAAGCTGGTCGAGGGACCGGGAGGCGATCTGCTCGCTCTGGAGCAAGAAAGGCGCGCTATGGAGCAGGTCCCGAACCACGCCGAGGCGTGGCTGGCTGATTACCTGCTCAAGCGAGCGCAGCAAGGGGGCTGAGGCGCGGCATGCGATTCCGGCGGGGTTGCCTGCGGCCGGGCATTCATCGCTGGGCAGGCCGCAGCCGCCGCAGGCCCGAATTTGGTACACCAGGGAATGCCATGCAGCGAAGCGCGATACTCTGGCTGTGGTTGACGGCGGCAACGGCCGCTGCCCAGGTCCCGGTGAGAATCCAAAGTCCGAAGCAGGCGGTGGAAATGATCATCCAGGCGCCGGCTTCCGGTCCCAACGCGGGCCGGCTGAGCTACGAAGTGAATTTCCGAGGCAAACCGCTGATCAGCTCCTCGCGGCTGGGGCTGAAACTGGAGGGCCGTTCGGGGCTGGGCGAGAGAGTCACGAGCTTGGAGGCCGCGCCGGTTTCAGGCAAGGATTCCTACCGCTTGATCCACGGGCGGGCGAGCCGCGTGGAGCATGCCTGGCGGGGCGTTCGAGTGCGGATCGAGTCCGCGGGCGGACCGCTGGAAGTGGAAGCCCGCGCCTACGACGACGGAGCGGCTTTCCGCTACCGGCTGCCGGAGGCGATCAAGTCTCTGGCGGTTGAGCAGGAACTTACTCAGTTTCAGCCTGCGCGCGAAGGCATGAGTTATCCGCTCATTCTGGCCGGCTTTCGCACCAGCTACGAGGATAACTACGTCGGGCTTCCGCTGACGGCGATCAAGCCGACCGCCTTGATCGCGCTGCCATTTACGTTTGAAGTTCCAGGCGTCGGCTGGGTGGCAATTACGGAGGCGCATCTTGAGAACTGGGCGGGAATGTATTTGACGCGCCCGCGCGGCAGGATTCTGGAGGCGAAGCTGGCTCCCCGCGTGGATCGCCCGGAGGTGGCGGTGACGGCTGAGGCGCCGGCCGAGTCGCCCTGGCGCGTGCTGATGATTGCGGACGAGCCTTACCGATTGCCTGAGTCGAATCTGGTGACCAGCCTGAGCCCGGAGTGCCGCCTGGCGGAGACCGGCTGGATCAAGCCCGGCAAGACTTCCTGGTCCTGGTGGTCGGGCGATTTCGCCAAGGACGTGGGCTTCAAGCCGGGGATGAACACTGAAACATTGAAGCACTATATTGATTTTTCCGCGGAGGCCGGCTTGCAGTATGCGCTGGTGGACGCGGGCTGGTCCGCCGGGCCGGTGGGCCAGGGCGGCGGAGGACGCGACATCACCGCCTGGAACGAGCGCGTAAACGTGGGCGAGCTGATCGAGTACGCGCGGGCCAAAAACGTAGGCATCTGGTTGTGGGCGCACTGGTCGGCAGTGGACGCTCAGATGGATAGAGCGTTCCCCCTGTATCAGAAGTGGGGCGTGGTCGGGGTGAAGGTGGACTTCATGGATCGCGACGACCAGCAGATGGTGGATTTCTATCACCGCGTGGCGCGGAAGGCCGCCGAGCATCGCCTGATGGTGGATTTCCACGGAGCTTTCAAGCCTTGCGGCATGATGCGCTACTACCCGAACGTGCTGACGCATGAAGGGGTGCTGGGGCTGGAGTATCTGAAGTGGTCCAACCGGGCAACTGCCGAACACAATACTTATGTTGCGTTTACGCGCCTGCTGGCCGGGCCGCTCGATTACACGCCGGGCGGGTTTGAGAACGTTCCGCCCGCGGAGTTCGCCCCGCGCAATCTGAATCCCGTCGTGCCCACCACGCGCGCGCACCAGATGGCGCTGTACGTAATTTTCGAGAGCGGCTTGCAAATGCTGGCGGATTATCCCGGGGCGTACCGAGGGACGAAAGAGCTCGAGTTTCTTAAGCAGGTTCCCGTGGCTTGGGAGGAGACGCGCGGCTTGGGCGGGCGTCCGGGCGCCTGGGTCTCGCTGGCCCGGCGCAAGGGCGATGTCTGGTACGTGGGAACCATCACGGGGGCCGAGGCGCGGGAGGTTGAAATACCGCTCGGGCGGATCCTGCCCGCCGGGCGGCAATACGCGGCCGAGATATGGAGCGACGCACCGGACGCGGCGGTGAATCCCAAGAACACGGTGAAGAGCACGCAGACGGTCAACGCGAGGACCCGGTTGCGCGCGCCCCTGGCGGCTACCGGCGGCCACGTCATGGTGTTGCGCCCGCTTCAGTGAAAGTCGTGAGATTCAATTGCGGCGAGGGCGGCAAGCGGCTCCAGTCGGGCAGCCTTAACTGAGATCACGCCGTCCACGTTTTGCAGAACGCCTTCTACCAGTAAGAACGATTCTTCTACCAGCATGAGGCGGTAGCGCTCAAAAACGTCCGGCTCGATGATGACGTTGGCGATGCCGGTTTCATCCTCCAGGCTCAGGAAGACGAATCCCTTGGCGGTGGCGGGACGCTGGCGCACGATAACGGCCCCGGCCACGCGCACTCGCCGCCCGTGCGGCAGTCGGGCCAGCTCCGTGGCGCGCCGCACGCCCGCCGCCCGCATCCGGCGCCGGCAGTAGGCCATGGGATGCGGCCCCACGGTCAGGCCGATAGCTTCGTAATCCGCCAGCAGGCGCTCCTCGGGCGTCATGGCGGGCAAGGGTGAGCGGGCGTCAGCTTGCGAAAGCCCTTCCAGCAGCGGGCCCGTCGCGCGCACCGCGCGGCGAGCCTCCCAGAGAGCGTGGCGGCGATGTTCGAGCCCGAGCGAATTCAAGGCGCCCGCTTCCGCCAACCGGTCCAGCTCGTCCCTGCGCAGTTCGGGCACGCGGCGCGCCAGCTCGTCCACGGAGGCGAAGGGACCGCGGGCGCGCTCCCGCACGATAGCCCGGCCGGCGGTCTCGCGCAGTCCCTTTAGATATGACAGGCCCAGCCGCAGCACCTTCTCGCCGTTTTCCTCTTCCAGGGTGCAGGGCCAGTCTGAACGCGTCACGTCCGCGGGCCGCACCTTCAGGCCGTGCCGCTGGGCGTCCTTGATGAGAGTGGCCGGCGAGTAGAAACCCATGGGCTGGTTGTTAAGCAAGGCGGCGGTGAAGGCCGCCAAGTAATGGCATTTCAAATACGCGCTGGCGTAGGCGATCAGCGCGAAGCTGGCGGCGTGGGATTCCGGAAAGCCGTAAAGGGCGAAGGAAGTGATGGCTTCGACGATGCGGTCCTGCGCCTGGCCGGTGATCCCGTTGCGATTCATGCCTTCCCGCAGGCGCGCTTCGATCGGCTTCATGCGCGCCTCCGAGCGCTTGTGGGTGAAAGCGCGGCGCAGCTGTTCGGCTTCCCCGCCTGTGAAGCCGGCGGCGATCATGGCCATGCGCAAGAGCTGCTCCTGAAAGATGGGCACGCCCAGGGTGCGGCGCAGCACGGGTTCCAAGGATGGATGCAGGCAATCGGGCGGCTCGCGACCCTGCCGCCTCTTCAAATACGGATGGACCATCCTGCCCACGATGGGGCCGGGGCGCACGATGCCCACCTGCACCACCAGATCGTAGAAACGCGCCGGCTTCATGCGCGGCAGGATGGCCTGCTGGGCGCGGCTTTCCACCTGGAACATGCCGATGGTGTCGGCGCGCTGGAGGGCGTCCCAGACCGCGGGATCCTCCGACGGCAAATGCGCCAGATCCACCTCCTCGCCGTAATGCTCGCGAATCAGCTTGAGGGAATCCTCGAGCACGGCCATCATGCCCAGGCCGAGCAAGTCCACTTTGATGATGCCCATATCGGCGCAGTCGTCTTTGTCCCACTGAACCACCACGCGTCCGGGCATTGCGGCCGGCTCCAGCGGCACGATGTAATCAAGCTGCCCCTGGCAAACGACCATGCCGCCGGAGTGCTGGCCCAAGTGCCGCGGCAGGTCTTGAATGGCGAGGTAAAGTTCGAGGAACTTGCGGACTTGCGGATGCGCCGGATCCAGGCCGGCGTCGCGGAACTGACGTTCGGCGGTTTCGCGTGGATCGTGGAATTCCCAGGACCGGACCAGCGAGGCCAGGCGCGCCACGGTCTCGGGTTCGAATCCCAGTACCTTGCCGACCTCGCGGGCCGCCGAGCGGTCGCGATAGGTGATTACGTTGGCGGTCATGGCGGCCCCGTGCGGTCCGTAGCGCTGGTAGACGTACTGGATGACGCGCTCGCGCTGCTCTCCGCTGGGCAGGTCCAGGTCAATGTCCGGCCACTCGTCGCGCTCTTCGGAAAGGAAGCGTTCAAACAGCAGCTCCATGCCGACCGGATCCACGGCGGTGATTCCGAGCGCGTAGCAGACCGCGCTGTTGGCCGCCGAGCCGCGACCCTGCGCCAGGATGCCTTGTTCGCGACAGAAACGCACCAGGTCCCAGACAATCAAGAAGTATCCTTCCAGGCGCAGCTTTTCGATCAGGGCCAGCTCGCGCTCGATCTGGCGGCGCGCACGCGCATGGTAGGGACGGTAGCGGCGGCGGGCGCCTTCTTCGGTGAGCTTGCGCAGCAGGGAGGCCATGGTTTCGCCGGGCGGAGTGGGGTAGCGGGGGAACTCGTAGCCCAGGTCATCCAGGGTGAACTGGAGGCGGGCCGAGAGCTGCTGCGCGCCGGCCAGGGCTTCGGGCAGATCGGCGAACAGGCGGGCCATCTCGCGCGGCGGTCGCAGATGGCGTTCGGCGTTGCAGGAGAGCAGGCGCCCGGCGGTCTCCAGGGTGCGCTTGTGACGGATGGCCGCAAGCACGTCCAGGACTTCGCGCTCCTGAGGCGCGGCGTAGCATACGCCGCCGGTGGCGACGACCGGCAGAGCCAGGGAACGGGCGATTTCCAGGGCCGCCTGGTTGCGGGCCTCCTGGTCGCGGCGGAAATGGCGCTGGATTTCTATGTAAACATTTTCGTGCCCGAATGTTTCAATCAGACGTTCCGCCGCTTGCCGCCCGGCCGTCCGCCCGCCGGTCTCAAGCGCCCGCGCCAGCGGCCCGTTTTCATCGCCGCTCAGGCAGATCAGGCCGGAGGCGAACTCGGCAAACTCCGCAGGCGCCGCCGCCCCCCGGCCTTTCGGTGCGCGCAGCTTCATGCGGGTGATCAGCCGGCAGAGATTGCGGTAGCCCGTGCGGTCGGCGGCCAGCAAAGCGTAGCGGGCGCCGTCGGTGCAGCTCACTTCCGCCCCGATGTGCGCGCGCAGGCCGGCGCGACGGGCCGCCTGATGGAAGCGCGGCGCCCCGTAGACGCCGTCGCGATCCAGCAGGGCCACCGCCGGCAAATCCAGCGCCGCGGCGCGCTCGATGAGCGTTTCCGGCAGGGAGGCGCCTTCCAGAAAGCTGAAAGCCGAGCGGACGTGGAGTTCGGGGTAGCTCATTCGGTCTGATCCGGGGGCTTCTTGTGTTTGGCGCGGCGGCCCGAAGGCGCGAGCTTGCTCTCGCGCTTGCGGTCGCGGTGGGTGATTTCCGGCGGCGGCACGGGGATGCGCCGCTTGGGCTTCTTGACTATGATGGGCGGCGGCTTGCGCTTCATGGGACCTTCCGGCTCCTTCTCAATCGTAGCTTCCGGCGATGAACCAGCCGTTGCGAATCAGGTCCCGGTAGATGCGGTACAGGCCGCCACCGGAAAGGGCCACGTCGAATTCCTCGCGCGCGTAAGCCTCTGCGCGCCACCAGTCGCCCGAGACGCGCCAGGGACCGGCCAGCTCCACGACCCGGCCGTGCACGCCTTGGGCCAGCACCACGCGGGGACGGCCATCCGGCGCCTCCACCCGCGCGGGCAGGGGCGGGCGAAACAGGCGTAGGGCCAGAGTCACGCCGCCCGCCCGCCGCGCAACCGACGGCCGATGCGGCTCCGGCGGGGCGAAACGCCTCAAGCGGAAAGCGTCCGGGCGGTGGGTGTCTAGCAGTTCGGCGGCGCCCGCGCGGTCTTCGCCTACCAGCGCGGTCAGGCGCGCCAGGGTCAGTTCCAGTTTTTCCGGATCGGGCGTCAGCGGCAGGAACAACCCGTGCTGAACCGAGCGCGGCGCGGCCGGCTGGGCGGAAAGGCGAATGGCGTTCACCGGGGCATGCGGCGGGTGGGCTTCCAGATCCAACTGGCAGAGTTTCAGCCACGCCCGGGGCGCGCGCATAGGGACCGGCAGCCGATACGCTCGCGCGTGTTCGCCGCCGTCTTCCAACCGTAGCCGTAGATGGAGTTCGATTGCCGCCAGGGCGTGCGCCCGGAGCTGCTCGCAAAGCCGGTTAATCAGGCGCGCCAGAAGGAACAGCAGGGGCTCGAGCAACGCGACGGGGTGTTCCAGCTCGAGCGCTTCCTCGAAAACCGCGGGCCGCTCAATGGGCGTCAGAGAACGATGCGCTTTGCCGCGCGCAAGCCGTTGCCACCGGACGCCTTCTGTTCCCAGCCGCTCTGCCAGGCCTTTTTCAGGCAATGCCGCCAATTCTTCCAGCGTGCGGATGCCCCACAGACACAGCGTGTCAGCAACCTCCGGCGGGGCATCCAGCACTTCCACCGGCAATGGCGCCAGAACCTCCGCCTCGCAGCCCGGAGGCACAACGGTGACACCCGGCAATCCGCGGGCGGCCAGTAAGGCCGTATCGGGATCGGCGGCCACGGCGATGCGGGCTTCCAGACCAAGGGTTGCCGCGCGGCGCGCCAGACGGCCGGCCAACCGTTGCGGCGAACCGAACAGTTTCTCCAGACCGCGCATGTCCAGCGTCACGGTTTCCGGCGCGGTTTGCTCGAGGCGGGGAGAGAAAGTCGCGGCGCACTCCAATAACACTGCCTGGCGGGAGACAGGCAATCCCGGGACGTGCAGGCAGGCGAACACGGTTCACCTCATCCATTGCGCGCGGCTCTGTAAGCGAGCGGTCTCCGGGCGGATCGGCTTGCGCGGCAGGAGTTCAAAAACGCCGCCTTGAAGCAGCCTGGCGTTAGGCGCGCCGGACCAGTGCGTATGGCCGCCTTTCATCTCCACGAGCAGGGAGGCGCAAGTTCCGGTAGAGGGTTGCGGTGTGACCACCAGCAGGACGGCAGGCGTGCCTTCTACGGCGCGGCGCAGGCGGAACCAGCAAACTAGAGGGATGCGCCGGAGAATGCGCGGGGCGATATCGGCCAGATCCACGACGATCAGGCCGAAGCCGCCGGCGTTGACTACGCGGTCGGCGGCTTTCAGGGCGCGCTCGGGATCGCCGCCGCAGCGGACCCAGAGCAGGCGGTCCGGATCCAAGCCGGCAGCGGCGGCGGAGCTGGGATCGAAGGCATCGGTGGCGTCCACTAGGGCGCAAATTTGCCGGCGTGCGGTGGCGGCGGCCAGAGTGGTAAGGATCAGGCTGGTGCGGCCGGAGCAAGCCGGGCCGGAGAGTTCGGTAATGGCGCCGCAGGGCAGGCCGCCGGTGAGGCGATCGAACTGCGGCAGGCCGGTGGGCAAGCGCTCGGGTTCGGCCGGGCGGAGGCAGGCAGCCGGGGTGAGGGAGGGGAGGCCGGCAAGCATATCCTTTCGCCTTTTATTCGCCTAAAGAAGAGTCTGCCAGATCCCCGGGCCGGCTGTCAAGAGGGTCTTTGAACGGATGAAGATGCTCCGAAATATCGCCACCCGGAACTGCAACCAAACCATGTGGCCCCAAGCCATCCCGCAGGGTGATCGAGTTGAGCCGGAAGGAACTTCAGCCAGCGACGCTAATCGAAAATGCGGCGGCGGGCCGCATCCCGGCGGCCGAGGCGGCTTGCTGGAAGCCGAGCCGGCGGTCTTGAGACGACTCGCCGGTTCTGCTATTCTCGGTTGGTGGGTTCCTAGAAAGCCTCGAGGCTTTCGCCTAAAGAGGTACGCATGTCAGGCCATTCCAAGTGGGCGACCATCAAACACAAGAAGGCCGCCCAGGACGCCAAGCGCGGTAGGCTTTTCACGCGCATTATCAAGGAAATAACCATAGCCGCTCGCAACGGCGGGGACCCGGATTCCA
>Ga0272448_1004615_pt1 | contig 15608 bp, 10 predicted proteins | sample YNPCB0191_FD_202220 | JGI IMG/M metagenome (GOLD analysis project Ga0272448, IMG submission 202220) | Hot spring sediment microbial communities from Yellowstone National Park, WY, United States - YNP-CB-019-1 | ecosystem: Environmental > Aquatic > Thermal springs > Hot (42-90C) > Sediment...
CCTGGAGGCAGGAGATGGTGTAAGCAACCCATCAGCTGTCGAAGTGCTGGCAGAGGAGGGTCCGAAGCTTGTGAAGGAGATCCTCTTGGACCGGGCCAACGTGCCATTTGACAGATGTGATGGGGAGCTTGACCTGACGACTGAGGCAGCCCACTCAGATAAGAGGATAGTTCACATGGCTGACGCGACTGGGAGGGCGATAGAGGATTCGCTGATGAAGCTCGTCAAAGAGAACCCGCTTATTTCAGTCTACACGGAGAGGGTTGCAGTGGACCTTTTGACCGAACAGCATCACACAGACGACCCGCTTTCTGTCTACAGGAAGCCGACGTGTGTGGGAGCATACGTCTTCGATGTGAGAAGGTCTAAGGTTGACGTCTTCCTATCCAAGGTCACGGTGCTCGCGTCCGGGGGGCTTGGCAGAATATACCTTTACACGACCAACCCTCAGGGGGCGACTGGAGACGGCTTCGCGATGGCCTCTAGGGCAGGTGCTGAACTCATCAACATGGAGTATGTCCAGTTTCATCCAACCGCCTTCCGCTTTAGGGAGACAGAATGTTTTCTCATATCTGAGGCGTTGAGGGGGGAGGGGGCGACCCTGAAGACGCCGGCTGGAGAATCCTTTATGGAGAAGTATCATCAGCTCGGGGCACTTGCGCCAAGGGATGTGGTTGCGAGAGCCATCTACGAGGAGATGTTCGAAGGCAAGTATCCATATGTCATGTTGGACATCTCATCTAACATGAAGCCTGAAAAGATAAGATCTAGGTTTCCGACGATCTACGAAACCTGCATGAAATATGGCGTCGACATATCGTCTCAGCCGATTCCAGTCGTTCCAGCAGCCCACTTCGCCTGTGGCGGTGTGAAGGTTGACCTTTGGGGTAGGACGAACATAGATAGGCTGTTCGCGGTAGGTGAGGTCTCCTGCACTGGGGTGCATGGGGCGAATAGGCTGGCGAGCACGTCGATGCTCGAGGGGCTGGTTTGGGCTGACAGGTCGATCAGGGGGATAGTTGACCGAAGACGCTACTACTTCAACTATACGCCTCCACAGGTGAGGGAGTGGATCTACACTGGGATAGAGGATCCTGATCCGGCGTTGATCAGACAGGATATGGATGTCCTAAGGCACACGATGTGGAACTATGTTGGGCTGATCAGGACCAAGGAGAGGCTTGAGAGGGCTGTTGGAGACCTGAGGCACCTTCAGGACGACCTAGAAAGCTTTTATCGGTACTCGAATCTAACAGTTGAGCTGATCGAGTTAAGAAATGCTATCCAGACAGGGCTCATCATCGCCCAATCGGCGTGGAAGAATAGGAGGAGCAGGGGATGCCACTACCGAAGAAGCTGAAAGACTACGTGAGAGGATAGAGGAGGCTAAGGTGGAGCTTAAGGCTTCAATTATGGCACATAACTATCAGCCTCCGGAAGTTCAGGATATCGCGGACTTCGTTGGAGACTCCATAGAGCTCGCCAGAGAAAGCATGAAGTCTGACTCAAGGTATATAGTGTTGGCTGGAGTCGACTTCATGGCGGAAACCGCGGCGATCCTTAACCCTGAAAAGGTTGTGCTCATACCAAGCGATCTTGCAGGCTGCGAGATGGCCCAGTTCCTCGACGCAGACATGGTGGAAGAATATAGGAGAAGGTATCCTGACGCGGAGGTGGTGCTGTACGTGAACTCGACCGCAGAATGCAAGGCTGAAGCTGACGTGATCTGCACTTCAGCCAACGCGGCCAAGATAGTTGAAGCGGTTGAATCTAGGAGGGTGCTATTTGGTCCTGACGCGAACCTCGCAGAATACGTCTCCGAAAGGACTTCGAAGACCGTGATACCTCTTCCTTCTAGGGGACACTGCTACGTGCACACAAACTTCAGCCCAGAAAGGATACTTGAGATGAAGAGGAGGTCTGGTGGGGAGGTGATGGCTCACCCGGAATGCGTCAAGAGCGTCAGAGACATAGCCGACTTCGTAGCTGGAACAGGTGGCATGATAAGACATGTAGCCGACTCTAAGGCGAGAAGGTTCATCGTGGCTACGGAATGTGACATGACCCATAGGCTGAGGAGGCTGTATCCTGACAGAGAGTTCACGCCAGCCTGGGAGAAGGCGATATGCTTGGGGATGAAGCAGACAACGGCAGAGGGGATACTGCAGGCGCTCACATACAGGAGGTATGTGGTGCACGTCGGCGAAGGTGTCGCTGGAAGGGCTAGGAAGGCGATAGAGAGGATGTTTGAGCTGGCATGAAGAGCACATTTGAGAGGATGCTGGAAGAGGATGTGGGCTTCGGTGACATAACAAGCGAATGCACGATCCCAGAGGAGCTTGAGGCGAAGGCTAGTGTGATAGCGAAGGATGATGGGGTTGTCGCTGGACTAAGTTACCTAAGTGGGGAGCTGAATGGGCTTGGGCTGAAGACGACGGTCCTGAAGAGAGATGGAGAATATGTGGGGAAGGGGGATGTTGTGGCAACGATTGAAGGGAACGCGAGGAAGATCCTGCTTGTGGAGAGGACTTTTCTGAACATACTTGGGAGAATGAGCGGGATCGCCACGGCCACGAGGAGGGTTGTGGACAGGGTTAGGGAAGTCAACCCGAACACGAAGGTTGCTGCGACGAGAAAGACGATACTGGGGTGCCTGGACAAGGCAGCGGTGGCCGCTGGAGGGGGAGACCCTCACCGCTGGAACCTTTCAGACCACATCCTGATAAAGGACAACCATATTGCATTGGTTGGGCTAGAGGAGGCTATCAGGAGGGCTAAGAAGACGTCGTTCGTGAGAAAGGTTGAGGTTGAGGTTGTAAGCGTCGAAGAGGCGGCTAGGGCAGCTGAATTGGGGGCTGACATCATCCTACTCGACAACTTTAAGCCAGGGGAGATCGTTCAGGCGATCAAGCTGCTAGAGGAGAAGGGTTTCAGAGACAGGGTGCTCCTGGAGGCTTCAGGTGGCATAGGAGAGGAGAACGTGGTAGAGTACGCGAGGTGTGGTGTTGACGTGATATCGATGGGCTCCCTAACCCATTCAGTGAAGAACATGGACTATTCGATGGAAGTCGAGGCGTGCAGCTCCGGTTCTGTGTAGGCCTGTTGCCCTCGATATTGCTGAAATGTTTCTTGGGCCCTTCTTTACGCCCCCCACTATAAGTTTCATTTCCTCGTCGTAGGATAATATCCATTGGGGGCTAGGTCGTCTGTGTGCATTATCTTTTTGCACATACAATAATTTTCACAAACTTTTACTGAAAATCCCTGAGCTATTCGCTGAAGCAGGAAGCCCACACCCTTTCAAGGGTGGAAGCATGTCACCAGCCACTTCCATAGGGGCGCACATTTTATGATCTTATTACCAACCTTTATATCATCTTCATAATCCCATGTGATTATCGATAATTTATTGCATTCAACGCTTTCTGAAGCTTTTAGCAGGGAATCGGTTTCCCTTCTATCGATTTCGTCTTTGCCGGATGCGTATGTTACTTGGATAAGTTCTCTTATGTTCGCGCCCTCCTTAATTACGAAGTCTACCTCATTTTGCTGATAATCCTTCCAATAGTAGAAGGTTAATAGTGGGTTTTGATTTGTTTCCCTTAACAGATGTAGGAAGACCACGTTTTCCATCAGCTTACCAAAGTCTTGGGAAAACTTTGTGTATCCAGTTAGCCCTGTGTCGACTAAGTAAACCTTCCTAGGCCAAAGTTCCCTCTCGTGAGCCTTTAATGAAAATTTTCTGAGAAAGTGAATGAATAATGTGTCCTCTAAGCTTTCTACATACTTGTAGAGGGTTGTTATGTTAAAACTTGCCCCCTGAGATTTCAGCTTTCTTTCTATCGCGCGTATGCTTGTTTCTTGTGAGAAATTTTGTAGGAGGTTATTGAAAACGTATCTTGCTAACGTGATACTTTTAACGTTATGTCTTTCAATAAAATCTTTAAAAAATGCTAAATCCACGTACTCTTTTAATATTTTTTCCTTTTCCATCTGTAGGACGATTTCTGGAAATCCCCCTTCCTCCAGATACTTTTTTAATTCTCTTTTCACTATTCCTCTGTTTCCAAGACGGTTTGGTTCAACATCGATGCTTCTTGCTTTAAGATATTCTCTGAAGCTGAATGGAAGTAGCAGGTATGAGATACTTCTCCCCCTTAGCTGTGTGGCCACTTCTCTGCTTAAAAGCTTCGAAGAAGAGCCTGTTACAAACACATGTAGGCCTCTGTTCAGCAGACTTCTAACTAGGGATTCCCACAAGCTCACATTTTGGACTTCATCGAGGAAAACATATTCCGGCAGCCCGCCAGCAGCTTCTGGAAATATTTCGAGAACTATCTTTAAGACATCAAGTGAACTTAATCCCTTCAGAAAGGGTTCTTCGAAGTCTAAATATAGGACCTTACTCCTTTCTAGATTTGAGATAAGGTTAAAGAAGTAAAAGGTTTTTCCAGCCCTTCTCGGGCCTATGAGAGTCACAGCCTTCCTTTCGATAGAATTTATCTTTAGCTCCCTTTCTACCATGCTGGGAAAAACTGTTTTTTGGAAGGAAACTAAATAGTCTTTAATATATTCTAGTTCCATGTTCATCTTATTGCATCTATCAGGAATACAATTTTATAAAGTTTTGTATTTCTAAGGAATACAAAATTCAACCTGTGAGCTTGCAAAGTTTTTTAATGTTACTCCAGGAACAGTAGCAAACACTGTCAGACGGTCAAAAGAGGAGGGCTTTTTGGCACTCTCCACGACTGAAGTCGGGAGATTCTTGCACACAGTCCCTTCAACGCTCTGGGGCACATGCGTGTTAGCGTTCACCCCTTCACGGCTCATGGGCTATCTGCAAGGGCTGTGCCACCAGCCCGTTAACGGCTTCTTCAATTCATGAAGAAGCCCTATGTTGAACGCCCGAACCTCCTCCGCCCACTTCAGCCTGAAGCCTTATTCGGGCCTTTGGACATCCAGGCTACATTTGAGCAGACTCGCTCACATAGGAAAAAACCTTTCACCGTATTTTAATTTATCGACAATTCATCCCACGGTTAAAACCGTAGGCTTTCTTGTCGATTTTCTGTAAGTGTAGCTGTGTCTGCCCTTGATGTTGGAGAAGTACTCTTTGAGAAGAAAGTTCTACAAAAGTAGAACATTTACAGGAGACCTCTAGTACAGTTCTAGAATGTGGCCTATTAAATAGCCGCCTTAATCAGTGTAAGCCAGATAGACGATGCAGAAATCGAACATAAAGCTCGTGGTGATCGCGGCTATGCTTGTAGCCATCATGACATTATCTCCGATACTGGCAGCAGCCGACACCGCATACGCGAAGAACCCCATACAGGACCTTAAGAAGAAGATAGCTGAAGAACAGAAGATGAGGATGGAGAAGCTCAAGGACAGGTTTAGCTTGAAACATCTAATATGGGTGAACAGGGGCCCGAACTTCGTCGACTTCACATCAACCAGGACAAACGAAAGCGTCGAAGTCTTCTCTCTCAAGATACACTACGAAGGGGTTCCCACAATATATGTTGCGATGTTGAACGCGACAAAAGGAGAAGGAGGCAACAGGACAGCAGAATGGGTTACAGGCGTACTGAGAGTCACAGGGCTGGTGGAATATGTGGACAAGAACGGGGACGACATCTACACCCCAAACAATGACACAAGGCTGCAGTGGGTGAACTTCGCCAAACTGAACTGGAAGCTGACAGCCAAATCGATAACAGTCGACAGCACAAGAGGCTGGGAGGTTAACATGACCGCAAAGGACCGGGGGGCAACATACACCGTGAAAACAAAGATATTCAACACAGGAGTGGTCCTTGAGGACGGCACAGTCGTCGTGCCAACAGAGGCGAAGGTGGACTTCATCTTCATCAACTTCCCATGGAACAGTACAAGCAGCAGGCTCGCGTTGGTCTCCACATTCGGTGGAACTTCAGGCACAGCACAGATAACTCACTACGATGAAACCACAGAAGTCGTGGTCGAAAGAAACGCTTACGCCTACTTCACTTGGGCGGACACAGCCTACGTCAACAATGAACCTCAGCCTGTTAAAGCCTACCAGAAAAGCGACAAGAACGTCAACACCGTCGAACTGAACTATCCTCAAGGAGGAAATATCACACATGATCCAATAGTCGGTATCGCATCAGGCAGCGTAGAAGACATACCCTCATACAAGATACCATCACAGATCACGCTGCCGCAGCCTACACTGCCAAGCCTAAGCCTGCTTGCTACAGTCGTCCTAGTCGCCGCCATAGTTGGAGCGATAGCCATAGCCGCACGAAAGCTTTCGGTGGAGCCAAAGTACCTAGCGTAGACGGCTCCACATACACAATTTTTTTCTATTTTACGCCAGCCAAGGCTCCATCAGCAGCCCTGAAACCTGCAGGAGGCCATAAAGTAGGGTTGAAAGCAGGTAGAAGATGAGCTGAAGAAGCAGAGACCTCTCGAACCTGATCCCATATATGCCAGAAACATAGGTTGCACCCAAGACTATAACTGAAACCTGAACAGCGAGAGATAGAACCACATCCATCAGCCTCAAGGCAGCGTGGCCGACTCCAGAGAAAAGGATCGAGGCCGCTGGAAATATCAGGAACGGCGCGAACACCAAACCTGATGAAAAGAAACCACAGACATCAGTCTTTCTTCCGGCTAAAACCCAGACGAAAACCATATTGTAGATGGAGTAGGCCAGCATGCTCACTGGAAACAAGATGACATCGACAGGCTCTGGAAAGATTGAGACTCCAAAGTTGAAGAGCACAAGCACTTGGCCTGCCAGATATGAGGCTAGACCACCGAGCACCGCGACAACGATCCAAACCGAAGCGGAGATGGTAAGGCTTTTCCCCAATATGTTAAAGAATGAGCCGGGGATAAACTTCGTAGACCTGTATATCTTAGCAGCCGGCAGCCCCTCTTCTATCACAAGGCTTCTGTAGACATCTTCTCCCTCTTCGCTTAGAAGATACCTCCTGTCAGCATCCTGGGCGACTAGATCCCCTAAAACGTCCAGGTGATAGTATAATGCGCCAACAGAAAGTGAAGTCTCAGCCCTGATCTCCGAAAACTGCATACTCCCCCTCTCACCCAAGAGCTCAACAATCCTCTTCCTAGCAGGGTGGCCGAGCGCCCTATACCTTCGCTGAAGCCTGTCGCCGGACGGCATCGACAGAGGTGTAACGGAGCCGATATAATTCTGTTACTCAAGGTCTTCGGATTTGAGCAGAAGTCCTCTTTTATCTCGCGTCTTTTATCACACGTCTTGACAGGTAGCGGCATTGAAGAAGTACGAGGGTAAGTTTCTTAAGATGATTTGTGAAAAGGGGCAATGATAAAATAACAGATGTTACAGTTTATCGGTGTAGGAGGATGAGGCGATAGTGGTGAAAGTTGAGTACGACTCAAAGGCAGATGCAATGTATGTTTGGCTTAGGAGAGCCAGATACGAGATAAGCGAAGAGCTTGCGGACAACGTGATCATAGACCTTGACGAGAGCGGGCGCATCATAGGGATTGAAATATTGGATGTATCTAAAAGCTTGGGAAAGGAGTTGGTAAGCAAAATTTTGAGAACCGAGAAACTAGTGTCTGCGGCTCAAATGTGAACTCTTTTACTGTCTTTGAAGAATAGCTGTTCGATCTCCATCTGTTTCTGAGCTGGCAAAGGCTACTGTATCAGGGTCGCATCCATCGTCTTCATAAGCGGGTTTCTTGGCAGATAGGAGTTGAAATGTGACAAAGGTGAGATTTTGAATGGTGCAGGGGGTGGGATTTGAACCCACGAAGACCTTCGTCAACGGATCTTAAGTCCGTCCCCTTTGGCCGCTGCGCTGACGAAGCTTTGACCTGGCTTGGGAACCCCTGCACATTGTCAACAGTTACAGGCAGCCATCTTATAAGATTAGAGGTGATGTTTATTCTCCAATCGAGCCAGTTTGACATTATCTTGCACGCCTTGCTTGTGATGCATTTCTCTGCCGGCTTCTAGGATTGAAGCCTTCATCTGCCATAGAAGGTCTATGTGCTCGGCTACGGGGCAAAACGTTTATAAGCGCTCTCACAAAATTCCGTGCGCAAGTAGAAGGTGATCGATTTGGCAGCAGTACCGGCTATGACCTCTTCAGGTCAACCGATTTTAGTCTTGAAGGAGGGGACTACTCAGAGTAGGGGTAGAAGGGCTCAAATGAACAATATTATGGCTGCGACGCTTATCGCAGACATCGTCAAGACATCGTTTGGACCCAAGGGTATGGACAAGATGCTCGTAGACAGCACCGGAGACACGAAGGTGACAAGTGACGGCGCAACCATATTGAAGGAGATCGATGTACAGCATCCTGCAGCGAAGGCGATGGTTGAGATCGCGAAGGCAACGGATAACGAGGTGGGAGATGGCACAACTTCCTCGGTTATACTCGCGGGCGCACTGCTCGATAAGGCGAGGGAGTTGATCGAGAAGGATGTGCATCCGACCGTGATCACCGACGGCTACAAGAAGGCTCTGGTGAAGTCTCTTGAAATCCTTTCTTCGGTAGCGGTCAAGGTTGACCCCAAGGATAGGAGTATGCTGGAGAAGGTTGCTAGGACGAGTATGGCGGCTAAGATCGTCTCACGTGAGGCTGAATCTCTTGCGCCACTTGTTGTCGAAGCGATCCTTTCAGTCGCCGAAGAATATGATGGTAGGTTGAAGGTTGACGTCAGCGACGTCAAGGTTGAAAAGAAGGCGGGAGGCTCGATTGGAGACACGAAAATGGTCAGGGGGCTGATAATACCGAAGGAGATCATGCACAGTGGCATGCCAAAGAGGGTCTCGAACGCGAAGGTTTTGGTGATCAACTGTCCACTGAAGGTTGAAAAGCCTGAGTTTGATGCGAAGATCAGCATAAGCAACCCTGAGCAGATGAAGATGTTCTTGGATGAAGAAAGCGAAATGCTCAAGGGCATGGTGGACAAGATCGCGGCTGTAGGCGCGAACGTGATAGTCACGAACAAGGAGATAGATGACGTCGCACAACACTATCTTGCTAAGGCGAAGATAATGGCTGTGAGAAGAGACTTGGACGCTGACCTCGGGAGGCTGTCGAAGGCGACAGGGGCCAGGATGATCACGAACATCGAAGACCTGCGGCCTGAAGACCTCGGATACGCGGAGGTCGCTGAAGAAAGAAAGGTTGAGGACGAGAAGTGGGTCTTCTTTGAAGGATGCAAGAACCCGAAGGCTGTATCGATACTTGTCAGAGGTGGGACAGCGAAGATCGTGGATGAAGTGGAGAGGTCGATACATGACGCATTATGTGTCGTCAAAGACGTGATGATCAAACCTTCTATAGTGTTTGGTGCAGGCTCCCCTGAAGAAGAGGTGGCTTCAAAACTTCACGAGTGGGCTGAAACACTTTCGGGAAGAGAGCAGCTTGCTGTACAGAAATATGCTGAGGCAGCTGAAGTTATACCGTTGACCCTCGCCGAAAACGCGGGGATGGATCCGATAGACACGATGGTGGATCTTAGGGCGAGACATAGTAGGGGGCAGAAGACTGCTGGAGTCAATGTCCTAGCTGGAAAGGTGCAGGATGCGAGAAAGTTTCACGTGTACGAGCCGCTTGCTGTCAAGGAGCAGGTCTTCAAGGCAGCAACTGAAGCAGCCAACATGATCCTGAGGATAGATGATGTGATTGCGGCAAGTGGAGCTGGGGCGTCAAAGTCTGCACGCTGACCTGCCAAAAACCCCAAAATTTTTTTTAGACACCCGAACGTTATCTCTTCAGATCATCCGTAGCTCTTCTTCGATCTCCTTCCTCACGTCGTCAACCCTCTTGAGAGATTCAGGCCTGATCCTGTCGAACTCTTCTCTGCCAATCCTTCCAGACTGCAGCCGGTCATAGTCAGAGACAACACCTTTCAACGCTTGGTCGAGGTCCCTGTTAAGCTTCAATATCTTCTCTAACCTCACCCTCTTTTCAGGATCCTCTTTCATGAGGGCGGCGGAGGCCTTGGCGAGGGCGGTGTTTGTCTGGCTGACCCTGTTCACGTATTCCTGCTTCAGGACGTTAAATCTCTGCTTGGCGACCCGACCGAAGCGCCTATCCTCATACAGTTCCAGCGTGAGGCTGACGACCTGAAGCTTGTCGGCGACTGCGTCATAGAATTCTGCAGCATACTTCTTTTCCTCCTCTTCACCCTTCTGGAAGTAGGATAACATGAAGACGAGGACGATCAAGACGAGGAGGGCTGCTGGGACCGCGATGGAGGCTGACCAGAAGAGCTTAGGCTCATACTCTACCTCGAATCCTTCCCTGAGATATTTGTTGGCGTTTTTGAAGACCTTGACTGTAGGCTGCTGGGCTGACGCAAACTCGCCTGGAAACGAGACCTTCAAGACATATTCTTCGACGACGCCGTCTATTGGGGGTGCAGCAGAGATGTTAACGGCATATCTTCCATTCAACATCTTGGTGAAGTTGGATGGCGCAGGATACTTTATCGTTACCGAGCGGGTTTCATTATAGTAGACTTCGTTCTTGAGGTCGAGCTGTTTGTACATGTCCAGGTCAACTTCCTCGTCTGGGCCTATGGGCTTGACGACGTTGATCCTCAGAAGGTTCGGGTTGAGCATCGACAGCCTGAGAGATGTAATGTTCTGCCTGCCAACATTCTTTATCTGAACCATGTCGATGACCCAGACCGAGCCGTCGTCGTCGACCTCGATCGTCCTCTCAGCCTTAGGGACCATGATGACGGCCATATTCGACTGCCCCAGTAGGCCAAGCGACGCATTCTTGAAGCCATAGGATCCAGCGGGAAGGTTAAAGTATGTCCTATTGTATAACCTGCTTTCAACCGTCTCGGTAACATTGTAGCCCTCCATTAAAGTGAAGATCGTGTCGGCTGGTATAGATATCTTCGACGACACCTTGGCAGAGTTCAAGCTGACACCAGGATAAAGTGCCAGATTCACGTACATCAGCTTGGCGATATTGGAGAAGACCAAGCCTACGCCAGAAAATGAAACCGTCAGGTTATATGTTGACCTGGGATTCACCAGCACCTCCCTCGCCGGAGTCAGCCTCACGTGGGTCACGTTCCCATCCACATACAGGGACATGTGAAAGCCTGGGTCTGAGACAAAGTAGGGAAGTAGCCTGCCATAGTATATGCCAGGGTAGGTTAGGGTAACTTCAGGAACTGAAACCTGGCTGGTTTGGTTGTTGTAGAATGTTAGGGTGTCGTTTACGAACATGAAGCCATATCTGTTGACTTCGACGCTGTGAGTCAGCTCGCTGACATACCCTATCGGCGACGCCGCATAGCATGAGGGGAGGCTCGCCGAAAGGAGGAGAAGCACTACAGCGGAGAGGGTGGTAGAAGTCGCCTTCAAGTTTAGCACGGCAGCTTATACAGGAAATTAATTTTAAAAGTTTCTTATTAGTATACATGTAGGCGAGAAAGATGGCCAACTTTGTTGAAGGCTGCAGCAGCGATCGGCTCAAGGAGGTCCTCGGCAGAGCCGGCGTCAAAGACATCGAAGACTTCTACACCGACGTGCCGAGGAAGGTGATCTTAGACAGGGATCTCAGTATACCACCAGCATCCGAGATGGATGTCGAATCGTACATTGAATCAGCCCTGGAAAGGAATAGGGTGCTTGGAGAGTGCCTGATATTTTTGGGGGCGGGGCTTCCACCACACTATCTTCCAGCTGCGGTTGAGGCGATCGTCTCCAGAAGCGAATTCTATACAGCATATACACCCTATCAGCCGGAGATGTCTCAGGGGATGCTTCAGGCGCTGTTCGAATACCAGAGCATGATCTGCGACCTAACAGGCATGGATGTGGCAAACAGCTCCATGTACGATTGGGCTACGGCAGCAGCTGAAGCGGTAAGGATGGCGATCAGGGTGAAGGGGAACAAGAAGGTGCTTCTGGGAGGAAACATCGGCCCAGAGAGAAAGAAGGTCATCAGGACATACCTTAATCCCCTGGAAGTGGAAGTCCAAGAAGTCGGCTACCTACATGATATTGGAAGCATCGACCTCTCGGATCTGGAGGAGAAGGTTGGCGGCTCATGCTGCCTATACCTTGAGAACCCAAACTTCTTCGGGGTCCTCGAGAGGGAGGTCTCTAAGGCAGCTGAGCTCGTCCACAGCCAGGGAGGGCTGTTCATCGTCGGAGTGGACCCGATAAGCTTGGCTTTGGTCAAGCCTCCTGGAGAATATGGGGCGGACATCGTCGTCGGCGAGGGGCAGACTTTGGGGGGTGCACTGAACTTCGGGGGGCCATCGCTTGGCATATTCGCCTGCAGAGGAGAGCAGCCTCTTGTGAGACAGATGCCTGGAAGAATCATTGGGATGACAACGGATCTGTCAGGCAGCCAACGGGGGTTCACGATGGTGCTGCAGACAAGAGAACAGCATATCAGAAGAGAGCATGCGACTTCGAATATCTGCTCGAACGAAGCCTTGATGGCGATCGGGGCGCTCTCCTACCTGGCCCTACTTGGCTCAGATGGGCTGAGGAAGCTTGGGCTAGAAATATATGAGAGATCACACTATGCTGGCAGGAGGCTCTCCGAGAACCCGAACCTTAAGGCTCCAAATTTTTCAGGAGACTTCTTCCAAGAGTTTACGATAATGTTCGAAGGATTCAGCCTCCACAGAGCCTTCGAGAAGCTGGTGGGGAGAGGAATCGTTCCAGGACTGATGCTGGAAAGAGACTTCCCTCAACTGGAAAATATCCTGCTCTCCTGCTTCACCGAAGTCCACAGCGTAGAAGACATAGACCGCCTTGCGGAGGCGATAGAGGAGGCTAGGTGAACATGTTCAGACAGGCGAGATGGAATGAGCCGCTGCTAAGCGAACTTTCAGGCGACACCTGCAGTGGGAAGGCTAGCCCACCAGAACCGTTTCCTAGGGAACTGTACAGGGAGAGGCTCCCCCTGCCAAATGTCAAAGAGCCCCGCATCATAAGACACTTCATGAGGCTCTCTCAGATGAACTTCTCAGTTGACCTGGGCACATACCCGCTTGGAAGCTGCACGATGAAATATAACCCGAAGATCGCTGACAGGGTTGTCTCAAACAGGAAGCTGAAGGATCTTCACCCACTGCAGCCGACCGAAACCTGCCAGGGCATACTCCAGATACTCTATGAGCTGTCACAGCTGCTTGTCGAGATAACTGGCACAAGCAAGGCGACTCTCGTTCCATCCGCGGGAGCGCATGGAGAGCTCGTGGGGGCTATGATGGTGAGGGCGGCGATAAGGGACAGGGGAGAATCAGGCTTCAGAAACGAAATGCTGATCCCTGACTCTGCACATGGCACAAATCCAGCGAGCGCGACCATGGCAGGGTTCAAGGTTGTAAAGATCCCCTCGGACGGAGAGGGGCTTGTTGACGTTGAAGCCTTAAAGAATGCTGTCGGAAGGTCGACTGCAGGGATGATGTTGACAGTCCCAAACACGCTTGGGCTCTTCGAAAGAAACATACTCGAAATCGTCGACATGGTCAAGGAAGCCGGAGGGTACACATACTATGATGGCGCAAACATGAACGCGCTCATGGGCAAGGTGAGGCCTGGAGACATGGGCTTCGACATAGTTCACTTGAACCTCCACAAGACTTTTGCTACACCACATGGTGGAGGAGGCCCAGGAGCAGGCCCGGTCTGCGCCTCAAAGAGGATGGAAGAATATCTTCCGGTGCCGACTATAGAATACGATGGCAGCAGATATCACCTCGACTATGATAGGCCGAAGAGCATAGGCCAAGTGAGAGGGTTCATTGGAAACATAGCGGTGCTCGTGAGGGCGTACACGTACATAAGGCTGCTGGGTGGAAGAGGGCTTAGGGAGGCCTCTGAGAGGGCGGTGTTGAACTCGAACTATCTCCTATCGCTGTTGGACAAGGAATACTATGAGGTGCCCTATGGCTCTAGGACGCCGAGAAAGCATGAGTTCGTCGTCAAGATCTCGAGAAAGCTTATCGAAAGAGGGGTTACTGCAAGAGATATCGCGAAGGCGCTTCTCGACTACGGTGTTCACGCGCCGACGATATACTTTCCACTCATAGTCGATGAGGCTTTGATGATCGAGCCTACGGAGACGGAGACCTTCGACGAGGTAGAAGCATACGCTAGAGTCCTCAACGAGGTAGCCTCAAGAGCCTATGTGGATCCGGATGGGGTGCGTAGGACGCCAAATAACACGAGCATAGGAAGATTGGATGAGGTAAAGGCTTCTCATCCGAGGACGTTGTGTGTGAACTGGAAGAACGTGAAGAGAGGCTAGTGTAGGAAAAAGCTTATTCCAAGGAAGAACCGACAGTGAAAGCAGAGACGCCTCGGAAATGGATAGGGCGAAGGTCTACTTTGAAACATACGGCTGCTCATACAATAAGGCAGATACCAGGATACTGGAGAAGATGGCGTCGAGGAGGTTCGAGGTCGTTGGAGAAGTCGAAAAGGCAGACGTCATCGTTTTGAACACATGCTATGTCAAGACGTCGACGGAGAATAGGATGGTCAACAGGATCAGAGATTTGAAGGACAGGTATCCGGGTAAGGGGATGATAATCGCAGGATGCATGCCGAAGATCGACAGGGAGAAGGCGTTGAAGTCGAATCCTAAGGCGTCACTCCTCAGCCCACAGAACGTAGACAGGATAGAAGAAGCAATAGACACAGTTCTGGCAGGCAGCCAAGCCTTCTACCTGGACTATAGGAGAGTCGACAAGAGTAGGCTGCCAAAGCTCTGGAGGAAGAACGAGGTGGTGAGGATCATTCAAGTTGGTGAAGGGTGCACGAACACCTGCAGCTACTGCTGCACGAGGATAGCGCGGGGGCCTATGCTCTCATTCGACCTAGAAGAGATCGTGAGAGAGGTGAGAGAGGGTGTTGGAGAAGGCGCGAGAGAATTTTGGCTTACAGGCCAAGATACAGGCGCATATGGTGTGGACACAGGAGGAAACCTGGCAGATGTCGTCAAGAGGGTGGTTGAAGTCGAAGGAGAATTCTTTGTCAGAGTGGGGATGATGAATCCGGACAACGCCCTAAAGATATTAGACGAGCTGATCGAAGCATACAGTAGCCCGAAAGTGTTCAAGTTCCTACATCTGCCTGTCCAAAGTGGCAGCAACAGGATCTTGAAGGCGATGCGGAGGAGATACAGTGTGGAAGACGCGGAAGAGGTGGTGAAAGGCTTTAGGGCGAAGATTCCGAAGATCACCTTCGACACAGACATAATCGTAGGCTACCCGAATGAGACAAGAGAAGACTTCAACGAGACGATCGCCTTCCTTGAGAGGACAAGACCGGACATCGTCAACCTCTCGAAGTTCGGTAAGAGGCCTAAGACTTCAGTTCAGCCAGGACGCCGACATGACATGCAAGAGGTGAAAGAGAGGGCTAAGATAGCCCACGAACTCATTTCGAGGCTGCAGCTTGAGGGAAACCGAAGGTGGCTTGGGTGGTATGGGAGGATCCTGGTAGACGAATACATCGGAGATGACAGCATAGGAAGAAACGAATACTATAAGAACATAGTCATCAAGGACAGGGTTCCACTGGGAAGCCTGGTTGAGGCCAGGGCTGTGGACGC
>Ga0272448_1004617_pt1 | contig 15603 bp, 6 predicted proteins | sample YNPCB0191_FD_202220 | JGI IMG/M metagenome (GOLD analysis project Ga0272448, IMG submission 202220) | Hot spring sediment microbial communities from Yellowstone National Park, WY, United States - YNP-CB-019-1 | ecosystem: Environmental > Aquatic > Thermal springs > Hot (42-90C) > Sediment...
ATTCAAAATATTCAATATGTTCCAGCTTGAAATATTTATCATTATTCATCCTTATTTTGTCATTCAGTGTTAATGCCCAGGATTTGACTGCAGGTCAACAAACCTGGCAGCAGTATGTTCCTAACTGGTTTCCATTGTTTTCAATCGCAGCATTGATAGGGTTCGGAATCGTAGGTATCTCGTTCATGCTGGCAAGGGTTTTCATGCTTCCTCAGCTGGAAAGCTGGGCAAGGAATGAACTGTTCGAGGTTGTTAGCAGTGTATTTTTGGTTCTGATTATTATCGTTTCGCTTGGAATCATTGATAATATATTCATTGCAGCAACCAATGAAACCCCAATGAATTATTCTTTGAGTTTTACAAATTCAATCAGTAGCGAACTGATGGACAGGTATATAGAATCTGTTAAATTAGGTGTTGCAATCGGCACTCTCTCTGGTCCTCCTGCGCAATATCTTGGCGATGCAGATAAAAAACAACCAGGACAAGAAGGAGCTTCAGGAAGTCAACCTGGTACAGGAAACGAGGGTGGTGAAACTAAAAATAGAGTATTTCTGGTTGCAATCGAACCCTTTAAGGTGAATTATCTACCATTCTATGCTGCTGATGTTTTTAATGGTCATTATAATCTAATTCAATCAATTGCCTTGATGTCATTAGGAATATCTTTATTGTCTCATGCAATACTCCAATTTATAAATATGATAGCGATTCCAGTAGCGGTTCCTTTAGGTTTGCTTTTAAGCATGTTCGCTTTTTCAAGAAAGATGGGAAGAACTCTGATTGCATTCGGTGTTGGTCTTTATATCTTTGTTCCATTATCGATTATAATAGTTTCAACAATGTATAATTCTGCATTTAAGGCAGACACATCTGTTCCACATATTGAAAGACCATCTAGAGGCAATAATGTAGACACGTTTGCAGATGGATTATTAGCATTAAACTTTGCAGATTTTATTATACATTTAGCTATTGGGATAGCCGGGGTGGTAATAAACAAGGGTCATTTAGTTTTCATTCCTGTTTGTTCAGTTGGTGGAACGACGCTCTCTTCTATATGTGGTCCAGCTGCAGCTGTTTGTGCAGTTGCATTCACTGCGGTTTGTTCTCTTTTCGGTAGCTTTTCAGATACAGGTCAAACCGCTGATATTATAGATAAACTTCTACGTGCTGCGACTGTATTAAAAATCGAAACTCTAAGTTATATCCTTGGAGTTCCTATCTCCGGACAAATGGAGGCAATAATTCCAGTTATAGTTTCTTTAAGCCTTACTGGCACAATTAGTGCATTAATTTTCCATATTATACCATCAAACGTACTGACCATAAATTATCTTTTACCTATTTTAAATCAACTTATGAATTTCGGAACATATGAATTATCTGTCATCCAATTCTCATTATATGCAGAATTAAATAAAGCATTAGCAACCAAACTCAGCAATATAACCCTTGCCTATACTCCCTATATCATGCAGTATGCAGTTCCAGTCATGCTTATTCCGTTCATAATGATATTCATTGTAATTACAGGGATACGTTCCCTCTCGCCTGCTATCGGAGGCGAGGTTCAGATACTTGGTGTATCTGAATTAATCTAGTGATGCATTTCAATTCAATTAGTGAGACAATGGCAGTAAGTGAAATTCCAACATGCTTGAAAACATGTGCATTTTCAGCTGAGTACCAAAACTGGACACCGATAATAGGAGGAATAATAATAACCGTAGCAGTTGCTCTTTCTGTAGGTTATATGGTTTCACGTGCATTGAATAAGAGGGATTGGGAAGCAAAGATAAGAATGGAAACATATCATCTCACTATCGCAGTGATATGGATTATGATAATCTTGGCTGTTACGAATCTAACCTGCTCGGTTTCATGTTCAATTACACATGATGAGAATCCATTCACTACCTCAACCAGGTATCTTAACGATTTAACAGGTAAATTCAGTTCTGTATTTGAAGAGCTGTATACAAAAGCAAGAACAATAAGGATTGAATCATCATTTTCATATGCTGTCAGCAATATTTATTACTCATCACATGCAGGATGTGACAACATTGCTCAGGTATATGAGAACTTTGCATTTATGCTTTCTCCATTCATTGCAAGTTTGATAATCCAACAGTATGCATTAATCCTTATTAGTCAGATTGCATTCACATTCCTTTTGCCTATTGGAATCGTGTTAAGATTGATTCCTGGTTTAAAGGATTCAGCTTCCTATGTGATAGGAATTGCATTCGCATTGTACATTGTTTTGCCATTGACTTATGTGTTTGCTAAACAAGCAACTGAAGGATTAACAATCACACCAATAAGTACAGATGTAGGTGATTGTCTATCTGCAAGCGACCTTCAGACAATACTTACCGATATAGGCACCTTGCTTCCGCAAGCTGTATTCTTCCCTGCATTGAGTAGTATTATAACAATAGGGGGAGCACGTGCATTTGCAGAGATATTCAAATATGATTTCGCAGAATTGAGAGGAGAATAAAGAATGTGGTTATATATGATTAAAAAGTTAAAACACAATAAAAAATCAGAAGAATTAAAAGAAAGATCAAGAAAGTCACTTATCCACTCTTTTGCATTATTCGTCATCCTATCTGTTTCTCTTCTGTCAGCAGCAGATGTTACATTTGGTTTCAGAACAGACGTTGATTGGATTTCTATTGCTTATATTGTTTTAATGATAGTGGGTCTTTTGCTTGGCATAGCATTTATGATTTCAAGGGTTTTTGCAATGCCACAACTAGAGGCATGGACTAAAGAGGAATTCGTGAATCTTTTAATCTCTGTCGCAATACTTGTGTTATTTACAGGGTTTGCCGGTGTTGCTGAAAATATCTCAAGTGGACTTGCATCTGATATTCTATCTTCCACATCACAAACAGGTACCATTACTTATTGGCAATACAAACCAACAGAAGGAAGATGGGATTTAATTAACATACCACAAGGTCAAAAACCAGATTGTCCATATCCATGTCATATCTATATTGCAAGAGGTTTCTTAGGTTCTTTGTATGAAAAATATGGCGAATCTTTGAAGAGCATTGCAGAGTATTATTTTGTTTCTGTATTCTATATGACAGAGAATGTTGGGACAGGCTTTGATCTCACTTGGGGAAGCTTTAAGTTTGAATTAGGGTTCGGTTATCCATTGCATGCAGGGCTTACAATATACAATAATATATTGAGCACAGTAGTGGGGGAGTATCTTAAAATTATAACCGCATTGAAGATGCAGGAGATTGCATTGGTTTATCTCACCTCATTGGCAGGTATGTTTTTCATACTTGGAATTGTTTCTAGGTCTGTTTGGTTCCTTAGGAAGTTTGGTGGTTTATTGGTTGCAGCAGGGGTTGGTTTGTATTTTATATTTCCAATGATTTATGTTCTTGGCTGGTACACGATTGACAGGTCAGCTGTTTCATTTACTTTGGATCTTCCTGAATTGGATCCTGGAAACCTTGGTGCAGGTATAACTGGGGGACTTAGTGGCCTTGGCAACATTGATAATCTATTTACATCATATAATGAGAATGGTGTACCAACTTCAATTGGAATGCTAGATGCATTGGGAAGAGCATATCTTGCAATTATCGTGCTTCCGATACTTGCTATATTCACAACAATTGGTTTCATTCGTCACTTCTCACCAATGATTGGTGGGGATATTGAAATTGCAGGTTTGACAAGGATAATATAATGAGATAGTGATAGAAAAGGTGTAAGAAATGAATAATAGAAAGTCAAAAAGTATGATATCGTCTAAAATCAGCAAACTTAGCATTAGCTCTCTTAAATTTAGCATTAGCTCTCTTAGGTTCTCATCATATAGATTTCTTACTCTCTTTATTTTTATTCTTATCTTTTCTTCCCTTTCATTTGCAAGCGAGTGTTTATTTGGAAGTTATTTAAGAAACGGAGTGTGTGTGCCTGATTACCTTGTGAATCTAAGCACCATGATCATGCTGGTCTCAATTCTAATCGCTTCTGTATTTTATGTGGTTGGTATTGCATTAGAGCATGCAAGGATAATACAATGGTCCAAGGATCTTTTGTTTCAAATCCTAGGTACTGCACTCATACTTGGTGTCTACCTTGGTCTTGCAGCATCCTTGGATTTCTGGGCGCCTGCACTCCTTGGTACAAATCTTGCTTTTCCAGCTGAAAGCACAGTCCGTTCCTCTTATGTTCCAACCTGGGAAGGTCTGCATTCCCATGTCACTAATTATGTTAACTGTCTCATCAGATATACAAAGGAAAGTGTAAAGAGCATCGCAGGAATCAGCTCTGCTATTTCTGTTTTAGCTTCAACCTCTATCAATCTTCAGGTCAGCTCTTATAGTCAATTCTTTACAATTGCAGCTGCTGGCAGTGGTTTAAGCTCATTTTCATCCTTGGTTCTTGGGGCATTGGCTGGAACACTGATTCAGTTAAGGTTGCAATTAGAGATTTTGGGCTTAAGCAATGCATTGTTTACCATTGTTCTTCCACTTGGTCTTATCTTCAGGTCATTTCCATATACACGAGGTGCCGGGGCTGCAATGATTGCAATTGTATTTGGTTTTACCATTTTCCTGCCTTTGTTTTATCTTATTATTGAAGATATAGGTTATCATTATTATCCACATAATGCTTGTATAGAATCAGCACCATCAATAGGTATATTTCAGTTAGTTGGATTAAGCATTGAAGCTGCTAAAAACGGTGTGTTTGAAGCCCTTGTAGATTATTTCGGCTCTGGTGGAATATTTGAGGGATTAGTAAAAATCACTGTCATACAAGCAACCGTTCTTCCCTTGGTTGCATATTTGGTGGTGCTTAATATTACAAAGAGAATTGCAGAGATTCTAGGTGGAGAGATAGATTTCAGTACTTTGGTCAGGTTGATATAATGAAAAGGATAAAGGCTTTAACAAATTGGAAAAAAGAGCGAAACACAAACCAATTACAAACTGACAAATTGCAGAAAGATATATTGCAGAAGAACGCATTTCAGACTGAAGCGCAAGGCATTTCTATGTCCAGCGGAGCATTTATTCTCTTCGCCTTGTTATTCCTATTCATTCTCTCCAATCTGTTGAGCGCAGAATTAATCAGTCCAGAAAATCTTCCGACTGGATGTGAGGTTGCAACCAAGCTTGATTTCGGAAATCAGACAGGTCCTACCTCTGCAGAGCAGAACTGGAAATCATTGTCTTTCATAGGTCTTTTGCTTTCTGCTGCATTGGTTTCAATAATTTACATGATCGGAAAGGCAATAGATGCGCCAGGTTTGATGGCAAGAGCAAAAACTGATTTGATTCAGGTTGCTGTGACTGGAATAGCATTGGTTTTATTGTATGGAATACTATCTGGTTTGTGTACAATTGACGCAAGGGAGTTCGGGTTTGGATTCAGTTCATTCTTTGATGGTGCAAATAAATATTTCGAATATTCAAGAGCATCTGCACTAAGTGCATATCTCAGTGCTGCTAAATCAATCATGGAGATAAGTGCATTATCATCAATCAGTGTTAATTCACCAGATTTTCTTGATTTTGGTACATTCCTCAAGATTGGATTATATCTTAAACCATTTGCAGGATATGGTGTAACGATAGGTGCGATCAATTGGTTTGCAAGCCTTGTTCTTCTTTCATATTCTTTGGTTACAGGTTTCATGATAGTGTTAAATGCGATTCAAGTTTATTTCCTTAATCTCCTTCTCCCTACAGGCATTGTTTTAAGATGTTTCTCCCCAACCCGTGATTTTGGAGGCGTTATTATTGCAATTAGTATTGGCTTGTTTGTTTTTTATCCAATATTATTTTCATTTTCATATATGATTGTATCCATAAAAGAAAATAAAGCTGATCTAACTCCGCCTTCTTTGCCAGATACGGATTGGAGTACAAAGGTTGATTGGGCAGTTGCAAAGATATTAATATACTCATCCATTCCTTTTGGTAATGTTGGTATCATGTTAAATTCTCTCTCAACTGATGGAGATCGAGTAATGGATGATTTGCTTGATGCATATGGTGAAGTCAGTAAAACGATTCTTCCGATTTATATTCTTCCAGCTATAAATTGGATTATACTGGCCGCAATCGTCAGGGAACTCAGCAGAGTATTGGGTCAGGAAGTTGATATTTCAGGACTTGCAAGAATGATATGATGATATACTAACATAAAGATATAAAACAAGTTAAAACGAATATGGATTTACGAATATGGATTTAAAAATTTGAAATATAAATAAAAGATAATAATTATGAAAGAAATAAAGATAATACTAATGAACTAATGAGAGAGGAATAATTAAGAAAAGAAAGATTGAATGGTGTGAAGATGAATAAAAAGAATCAAAAAGAAATAAAGATGAGAATAAGAGAAGGCAAAACAGAAACCACAAAAACAACAGAGCATCAAACAAAAGACAGAGAGGAAGGGAAAGACGAATGGATAAACAAATTTAGAGAAATCAAAACAATTTATCTAGCGCTGTTTGTTTTCTTTATTCTCGCATACTTGTCTTCATTTGTATTGGCGCAGTCACCAACATCATGTAATTCACATATTGATTGTCCCTACGGTCAGGTTTGTGATAATAGTCAATGCAGAAATTGCTCGACAAGTGCTGAGTGCTTGAGCAAGACATTTCTTAAATCGACTCCTCTTGGTGGAGTGAGTCCTTGGTTCTCAATTTCAATGATTGTTTTATTCATTGCATTTTCAGGCGCAGTTATATTCTACATGATTGCTTATGCATTCAATTCAGACCAGTACAAGCGAATTGCATTCGCAGAACTTATGCAGGTTGCAGCATCCTTCCTTCTTATCGGATTCTTATTCGGTTTTGAGATGTTTGAAACCGATTTAGTCACCAAGCTTGAGCAGACCTCTGGTGCAATTACGTCTGCTCTCATGCTTTCGGGCGGGGGCCAGATTCCTAGTGGCGCATTAAATGGTCAGATTCAAATCAACTCATTCGATGTTTCTTACGCATTCTTAAGAAACATGCTTTCCTGTGCTGAGAATAAATTGAACACAACTTATGAAAATTCAAAAAGTATAGAAACAATAATCAATACAGGTATTCAAACAACTGTCACTCTCCCAGGTAAAAAGAAAACATCACTCCCGCTTCCAAACCCAATATCACTATTTCCATCTCTTTCAGAAACTGCTGCTGCGTATGAGTATCAAGCAAATGAATTGACATGGTTAATAATATTTTTGTACGCCCAGATAGCAGTATTAAAATTCTTTGAAACCTCTATGTTTACTGTTTTCTTGCCGATAGGTTTGATTCTGCGTTCCTTCCCACCAACGCGTGGAGCAGGAGCGGTTTTAGTTGCAATTGCAATTGGATTTTATTTTGTCTATCCCCTTACATTTACTCTTCTTTATGTAGCATCACCAAAACAAATAGAAGGATGTAATGTCAGAGTAGCATTAGATACCACACAGCTTGAAAAAACATGTCCGATGAATATTGGTGCAACTACTCAAATACTCTCGTCATCTTCAGATCTAGCAGCTACATTAGATGCAGCAGTTCAACCTTTACAAGCAGGAACTTCGGATCTTAAATTCGCAGCGTTTGTTTACATGCTTATTTCATTGGGTGTGACATTCATCTTTGTACGTTCGCTTTCAAGCATCCTTGGTGCGGACATTTCCGAAATAGGAAGGTCAATGTTGAGAATGTTATAACTAAGTTATAATTTATTTAATAATTCGGTGATCATATGGTAGAAAAAGAAAGAAAGAATAAGGAACAAAAAACAAAAGGAAAACAAAACATGCAACAGGAAAAAGAAAAACAAGAGAAACAAGAGAAAAAACAAGAATCAACAAATCCGATAAAACTAATCGGGATTAAAGACAGCAAATCAGATTTCGTAAGATATTTTGTCTTTTACCTTTCCATAATCTTAGTTCTCTTTGCAATTACATACATTCTTTCAATTCTTCCTAATCTTTTGGTCAAATCAAGCCAGCCAATCCAAACTCAAAACAATTCATTATCAAATTTGCAAAACTTAGGAAACCCAGGTCAGCAGTCATCTTCTTCTAATCGAGTTTGCAATGTTTCAATGACACAAAACAGCAAACTCTACAATGTCAAATATAATATAAAATACAAATTGGATTATGAAAGTATGTCTAACATTCAATCAAATAATCAAAATTTAAGCCAAAAATTAAGCAACCAAAACGATAGCTATATTGATGGCTATATTGAGTTTAGAACAGCAAGAAATAAAGGAGATGCGAATCAAGGATCTAATCAAGGATATACAAGAGAAATTATTTATTACATTAATTATTCAAAATTGTTTAATCAACTCAATAAAAGTCTCGAGTCATTGTCTGAGATTAGAATGAATTACACTTATGATTCTAATTTCGTGTGCAAGAATGGAAGTTATTCTTTTTCCTTGAACGGACAAAGTTATACAGAATCATTAGATTGCATCCCTCCAGACATTCCGTTCCAAATATGCAAGGAGAATTTGAAGGAGATGAAATCTTATGAATTGAACTTGAGCAGCGGTTCTTATAATGTAACAGAGTATTTATTAAAAGCAGAAACAGACGTAAATTCAATTCAGTCCATATCCAATCCATCTTTGACTCCTTCAACTTCCACATTGTCCCAAGACATGTACTTGACATTTTCAGACCTTCCATTTCCAATCACGATGAATTCATCAGATTCATATATGGAATTGGTAAGTTATTCAAAAATAGAATGAAAATAGATGGGAATGTAAAGCAAAATAATGAAAGGAGATATCGGTGAATATGATGATTATAATATTTAGCTAAATTGATTATAGAGTTAGAGTTGAATTAGTAATTTTATTAAATCTATATATTATATTATTTGTTTGATATCATTTGTTTAAATTAATATCATATAATATAATAAGATATAAACCGGTGAAAAGTTAAATGAAACAACAAGAGTCTGTATTCGAAGCTGAATGCAAAAAAACCAGTTCGGTTAATAAAGTCAGTGATGGAAAGATTCAATCTCTTTTATTCAGACGACTCTTTCTCCTACTAATTCTTTCAATCTTTTCTTTTGTGCTTATTTCAGGTTGCATTGAAACAAAGCCAAGAGAAGGATTCTCAACCACTGTTCCTGTCCATGTGACGACAGGAAGTGATGTCTGTGCAGGTTACAATGAATCCACCTGTGGTGCATTCCTGAAGGAAAAAAGAGAAGCAACCTCAGATTTCATCTGCAAGGGACCAGTAGGGCCTGAGGACAGAAAGATTGAGGATTTCACATACAAAATGTCACCTGAAGAGGGATGGGAGTGCAAACAAGAGAGTAGTTCAATAAGCATTTTAGCTGCAACCAAATCTATTAAAAAAGATGGTTCTAACGGAAATGGAGGTAGAACTGATCTAAATTCCTCTATGTCCTTTGATATTCTTGGTATTGGTCTTTCAAAAGCTACATACGATTGTAGTTTAGATTATAAAATTAAAACCTCTGGTTATGCTTGGTTATATATTTATGCAAATTTCGGTACTGAAATGGCTCTATTCTTTAATGATACACAAATCGGAAATAATGATTGTCAAGGTTACACAGGATGGGGGATTACGCAAGCTACAAAACAAATACTACTCTCTCAAACACCATATATATCTTCTCCTCTTTATACCGCAGACCTTTCACTAACCTTCATGGTAGATAGCAGTTCTAGCTGTCATGAATGCCATGACTGTGGGGCCTTTGGCTGCTGTACATGTTGTTCAGATAGAGGATGGTGTGGTTCATCAAGCGAATATACTCTTGATTGTAAGCTTGAAGCAGATTATCAAACCAACTGGACATGTACTCGTTCAGCCACAGGAGAATCCTACAAATTTGTAAACTGCTCCTACAAGTCATTCAAGACATTCCAGGGAGGTAAGACCTATCTTGACAACGATACTCCGTTTAGCGAGTTGTCTACTTACATGCAGTCATACTATGGAACATATGAATTGATTGATCCAAACACAACTACAGTCAAGCCAGCAGGCAAGGTCCAGGTTCCATTCTTCATGCTCGGCCAGGGCCCAACCTTCCAGGACTATGAAGAGGCAAAGAAGCTCTGCGTCCCATGGAAAGAAACCATAATCAACATCTCCCTCGGCAACACCACGTTCGACCCTCCATTCATGAGCGTGCCTGCAGGAATGCAGATCTGTTTTGACAACAAGGACAAGGTTGCACACAGGGTTGATGTGGTTGACCTATCCAGCCAGGAAATAGTAAGGAGCTTTAATCTCCAGCCAGGGAGCAATGCAGCTACTGGTGGATGTTTCAAATCATCGCAAGGTTTCTATCACATCAAGGATTCAAACGGCGATTATGCAGATTTATCAGTTCTTCAATCCAGCGACACAGCAAACATATATGTAGGCTCACGCATCGTTCCGAACTATACAATTGTGACAGAGGGAGGACCAATCAATTTCACTCTTCTTGAGCGCAAGGACCACAATCTTACCATGAAGAAGCTACTTGTCCCAGGTTTCCAAGGTCAGAGCACGTATGAAAAGAATATCACACTTAATATATCTAACAAAGTGGTTACACTCCAGACCTCTCTTCCAGACCAAGACCAGAGCGACAAACCAGGTGCTGGCGAATACAAGGTTCATGACAACTCCACAAACCAGGATGCATTCATTTTTGTTCAGTCACAGGCCAGGACATTCCTATTCAAGTCTGACGGAACTACATCACCAAATACCACACTATACAGGCCGCTTGGTGACACAATATGCTTCCAAAGTCAGACACCATTGAATATTACGATCTCAAGATATGTCACAGGTGAAGGAGGGGGAGGGGGCGAATGGGCAGATATGTTCACTGAACCATTGCCAATTGCACCAGCATACTGTTGTATAAAGATGCTTCTCCCTGGTTACTACAAGGGTAATGTGTCCGACAACTCAAGAGTAGTGACATGGGTGATAGGATCTGGTTACCCGTCCGCCACAATTGCGGTTCAGCCAATAGGATTCGAGCCTGCAGAGCTTGATTCACCTCCAGGAACAAAGGTCTGCTGGATTAACCCATCAGCAGCGACAAGGATGATTGAAACCACATCAACCAAGTCGAACATAGTAGTTGCATCAGGTGAGGTTCAGTCTCTCTCAGACGATTTTTGTTATCAAGTTTTCAATGATACTGGATCATATCTCACATACTTCACTTCACCAGCACTACCAAAGGACAAGGTTAGAAGCGTTCTGAACATCAAGGAGTATGAGACCAAGAACATCAAGGTTACTGCAGGAGGCTTCGATCCATTCTCAATCATAGTCCAACCAAACCAGCAGGTCTGTTGGACAAATACAGACACCAAGAATCACACCCTGAAAACCGAGACAGGCTTATATCTGACACTTGCACCAGGCCAGACAGACTGTCTTAACGAATCAGAAGTGCAGGACGGTGCGTTGTTCACAAGGTATGATGATTCAACAGATTCACTATCACAGGTTGCTGTCTTGGATGGAAGAGGATTTATGATCACAAACAATGGATTCGTACCTTCATACATCTCTATTCCTCCATCAATATATAATCTGACAGAAACCGGAGAAAGAATAGAAAGAATAGTTACTACACCGATTTACTTTAAGATTCTGAACAAGCAGAACTCACCAGTTGAGCTTTATCAGCTTGATGCAGCAACTCTGCAGAACGATACAACAGGATATGCAAACTTGGTGGGAACAGGCGACAACAAATTCCTGATTGTAAACAACATAACTGCATTCACCAAGCTTGAACTTACTGTCACCAACAATGACAATGTGAACCACACAATCCAGGTGCAGGGCGCAGGAGACCAGGTTACAATTCCAGCAGGCAAAATGTATCTATTTGAATTCACCACAAGCGGAGTGCTAAAGGATTTAACAATTGCTGATAACCTAAGGGCGGCTGGAGAAACAAACCAGACCATAATAGATGCATTTTCAAGTATAACTGTAAATATGGTTGGACAAGGTGAGATTAAGCTTGCCAAGGCAGGCCAAAGTGGAGAAGATGTTGTCATGTTGCAGGCACCTATGGATCCATTGACAGTGATTCTTTATGAAAACAACACTAATTCAACAATTGCTCTCTCGTTTGTCAACACATCTATGGAGATTTCACAGAATCCACTCATGAACCAGACCTTGGACCTCCCGGTCCAGGTTGTGCATGGCGACCTTTCATCAGACACCCTGTATGCAATGCGTGCCTATGCAGACCAGGGTTCCATGGCCATGCTTATACCATCTTTCAAGAACGTGTCTGTCACAATCAGTTCAGCTGTCTTCTCTCCACAGAATGCAGAAATACCTGCTGGAAGCAAGATTACCATCACAAACAGAGATGTAGTTGATCATACAGTAGGAATAAACCAGACCACTAATGGAATAACTACCTCTTCATTCGCTCCAATCCCGCCATTGGTAAGCTATCAAATAAATGACACACCAAAGAACACTACATTTGATTTCGCTGACTCACTTTCAAACATGAAAGGTCAAGTAAAGACAAAGGCATATGATGCATACCTTGGCATAACATCAACTCCAATCTACCCAGAATCAGGAATGGTTGCTGTAGGCGGACCTGTGAAGTTCAACAACTATGACAAGGATTCTGATTACAAGGTTGAGATTGTTCTTCACACTACTATGGGCCAGACCAAGGAATTCAACTTGAATCTGCCAAAGTACCAATATGGACCAGGCCAGGTTGTCTGGATACCACAGGACGCAGGTGACGCAAGCTATTCAGTCATGGACAAAGTGACGAATGCACTGATTGGAAGTGGAAAGATCATAGTGCGCAACTCAATCATTAATGTTTCAATCACGAACGGAAAGTTTGAGACAAAGTCAATCGCAATTGATCATGATAGTAAGGTATGCTTTGTTCCGAATTCACTCAGAAACATAACAATAAAGAACCTGGAGACTGGCGAGATTTATGTTCAGACCAGGTTGTTGCCTGTTGGAGTGAATGTAAATGGCGAGGGAGTGTGCACCAAAGTTTTCAACTGCACTGCAAAGCCACAGTATTCTGGTTTATTGTCCTGTTCAGGTCAGGTGAACCAAACCCTAACTGGTTCTGAAGGTCAATGCTATTATTCATACACCGATGCAAGCCAGGTTTGTATGGTTAACAAGAATTACACCTGTATCAGCAAGAACCCAGACATGGTTTGCAGCAGTGACTATAGCAAGGATACGAATCCATCTCTAGCAGGTGTGCAGCCACAGTGCTGGTTTACTGCAAATCCAGCTGGTGATGCATGCAAAGGGGGGTGTTCGCCGAAATCTACTGAAATAGGCAATATACTTAGCTGTGAAAAGTCAGGAAATGTTTGTGGATTCAGCTATAAATCAGTTTCAACATCTACAAGCAATGTTTTCTGTAGTGTTACCAAAGGATCAGACATCGGAACACGCCAGATTATATGCAGTCCAAAGAGCCTTTATCCAGTTATAGGTTGCACCAGGATTCCTGGAGATTATTCAAATTGTTATTACACTCCTGCACCTCCAGCTTCAGGAAGTGGTGTGGACAGCAACCAATATTGTTCGTCTTCCCCATGGCCATATACTTATAAGTACACTATAACTATGATACGTGCAAATGACACTTGTGCTCCAGGAGGTAATCATGAGGCTGGTGTATATACACCGTATGGATGTAGATGGATCGATGATGAAGGTTGTGGAAAAGGAAAAGCACATTGGGCTTGTCCAGTTTATCAGGTCTGCAAAGTACAATCTGGTTCTTCCAGTTGCTATGATGTAGGACCATCTTGGAATTATGATCAAAGCTCAGAAAAAATAATTGCAGAATTGGGAGGATTGAACGATAGTTGTGCAAAAACATGCCCAGATGGAACACTATTGCTTACTGATGATGGATGCGGGAAAGGAAAAGGACATTGCATAGGGCCTTCTTATAAGGAATGTAGCGGCACTATATGGAATGCAGGAAATGTAAAAGTGAATACCGGTGGAAGCACGATTGCTTCTTCGATAGTAAGTTGCAATTTGTACTCCAACGTTTTGAATGTAGGTTGCTTAAAGACTGAAAATCAGTATTTATTCAGCTACTCTACAAAACCATATCCTTATCTTTGCAATGATGAATCTACCTGTCCATGTGCTGTTTGTGGAAAGAAGCCAGAATATTCTTCTTTAGGCAATTTTGATTGCAGTTATGTTTCTTTAGGCGGAATTAGTCAATGCAGGGTTATAACTAATGGTTACAATGTTGATGACGGTAAATTCTGTACTTATAACACTACAAATACATGCGTTCCTAAGGCTGGCTTTGTCGGTTCAACTTTATGCGGATATAATGCTAGTACAAATTCCTGTTATATACCACAGCCGAATAAGCAGAACCTTGACTCATTCATACCACCTCATGACTTATTTCATCATCATGTTCCACAACCAAACGAGCACTGTGGTCTTACATTGGCTGATTGTGCATCAAGCATAGAAGGTGTTCAATGTGGTTTTGATTCAGCGACCCAGTCATGCAAGGCGAATGCATCTGAGCAGTTCTGTTTCACTCCTTCTTCCACTTATCAGGTTATAGACGAGGGATCAGGAGATACTATGACAATTGAGGGATACGATAGATATACACCTTTAGAAATAAGCATTCAAAAATCATCCTTCACTCCTTCATATGTAACAACCTCGCCATTAAGTGATGTCTGCATTTCAAGCTTAGATGGAAAGAACCATACAATCATAGTACCTGTTCAAGTAAGCACTGAACCTGTAAATGTTACACCATCAGGTGTTTGTCTCAAATTCCCATACAACCCAGAGCCATGGCTGGTAAGATTGGATGGAACAGATGCAACAGCAGGAGTCCAATCCATAAAACAGGATCTAGAGATAGTAGTTAAATCACAGATGTTTAATCCTTCAGATGTGATACTCAGACCAGGCACCACTTTGACATTCATAAACAATGATAACGTATCTCATACTTTAAACAAAACAGCAACATCATGGAATTTAGCAGGCATGTACTTCAAATCTCCTCCTGCTTCAGGTCCTACGTTTGACAGCAACTTTACTTCAAAGGGATTTGCATCTTGGTTGGATAAAACAGAATGCAGGAATGATTCAGATTGCCCATCTGGTTCCTTCTGTGATGTGGAGAAGAGATGTCACCCAATCAGATATTGCTTAACAGATGATGAGTGTCCAGTAGGTTCAATATGCAACAATTATATGTGCATAGTTCCTAAATCATGTTCATCACCTTCAGATTGCGGAGTAAATCAGACATGCAGTGGAGGAAAATGCATTGCCTTAACTAGCGAATGTCAAACAGATTTTGATTGCGGATTAAACTCTGGTGCAATCTGTCATGATGGAAAGTGTACATCAGTGAAGGTCTGTTCTTCAAATTCAGATTGTGGATCTGGATTCTGTTATAATAGTTCTGAATATTCAACTCCATTCTGTACAGCTCCACAAAACTGCAACAATAATAACGATTGTCCAGAAGATTCTGCATGTATTGAT
>Ga0272448_1004620_pt1 | contig 15591 bp, 8 predicted proteins | sample YNPCB0191_FD_202220 | JGI IMG/M metagenome (GOLD analysis project Ga0272448, IMG submission 202220) | Hot spring sediment microbial communities from Yellowstone National Park, WY, United States - YNP-CB-019-1 | ecosystem: Environmental > Aquatic > Thermal springs > Hot (42-90C) > Sediment...
GTATTCTGCTTGCACTGAAGGCCATCCGGCACCCGCACTACTTCCCGCCTGTTGTCTTCGAACGTGTCTTTCGTGTGCTCACCCTGGCGTGCGCATCACCCGCCCAGCAAACTGGGGGCCCCCCAGCAGAAACGGCCCATTGACAGTAACGATAGACAGGTGATACAATACACGACGGCCAACACAGGAACATCTCTTCGCTTTCCCATCGCCGGGAAGCGCGAGCGGGACATTGAGACGTCCTTCTTCTGCCTGGCAGCCTGATCTGGCTGTCGGCACAAGCAAGGACGTTTTGTTTTGGGATCGGCATCCTTCGGCATGGGCGGAGCCGGCCCGGGACGAAGACAACCTCTATGTTCGATTATTCAACCTATCTTTCACCATTCACATGGCGCTACGGCAGCACCGACATGCGCGCCCTGTGGTCCGAGCAAACCACACGCCGCTTGTGGCGGCGTGTCTGGGTGGCTCTGGCTCAAGCCCAGAGCGAGGCCGGTCTACTCGGCGCTGACGAGTTGGCCGACATCATTGCCCACCAGAATGATGTTGACATCGCTGCCGCCCACGCCGTTGAGCGTGACATCGGCCATGATCTGATGGCCGAGCTCAAGGTCTTTGCCGGCCAATGCCGCATGGGCGGTGGGCGATTGCATCTCGGCGCCACATCCATGGACATTGAAGATAATGCTGAAGCGCTGCGCCTGCGTCAGGCACTCGACATGCTTGCCGGGCGCATGACGACCCTTCTACAGGCTTTCACCGTCCTCATCGAGACATATGCCGATTTGCCTGTTCAGGGCTACACCCATCTCCAACCTGCCGAGCCGACCACATTGGGCTACCGCCTGTGCCAGTATGCGCAGGATCTACTGACCGATCTGCAGCTCCTGGCCTGGACGCGAGCGCAGGTGCGCGGTAAGGGCATCAAAGGCGCCGTCGGCACTGCAGCCTCCTACGCCGTCTTGCTGCAGGGTACCACACTGACCGTTCAGCAGCTTGAGGAGCGCGTCATGGCCAGCCTGGGCATCGAGGCCTCTGCAGTGGCCACGCAAACCTACCCGCGCAAGAGCGATCTGCTCGTGCTTCAGGCCTTAGCGTCGCTGGCGCAAACCCTCCATCGCTTTGCCCTCGACCTGCGCCTACTACAATCGCCGGCATTTGGCGAACTGGGTGAACCATTTGGCGCGCGTCAGGTTGGCTCATCGGCCATGCCGTTCAAGCGCAATCCGGTGCTCGCCGAACGTATCTGCTCGCTGGCCCGCCTGGTGGCTGCGTTGCCCGCCATCGCCTGGGGCAATGCTGCCAGCACCATGCTGGAGAGAACATTGGACGATTCAGCCAACCGACGCGTGGTTCTGGCCGAGGGTTTTCTGGCGGCGGATGAAATGATACGCCTGGCCGAGCGCATCCTCGGCGGCCTGCGTGTGAGCGCAACGGCCATTCAGCGCAACCTTGCTCTCTACGCGCCATTTGCCAACAGTACGACGCTGCTGGCACATCTGGCCGGCGTCGGCGGCGACCGCCAGGTGCTTCACGAAGTGATTCGCCGACATGCGCTCACGGCCTGGGCTGCTGTGGAGCGCGGTGAGCCTAACCCGCTGGCCGATCTGCTGAGCGCAGACCCCAATGTCACAGCGCTTCTTCCTGCTGAGAGGGTGCGGGAGATTTTGAGCGCCGGCCCTGATGTGGGCGAAGCGCCAATATTCTGTCGTAAGTTCGTGGAAGCCGTGCGGACATCAGGAGCGCTGCACGCGCCATAAGCGTCGGCGCATCACATGTCGTAGGATATGATGTGAGATACAGAGGACGCGATACACCACATTGTCCGTGGCGTCCGCGCCGGTTATGAGGCACTGCGTCCTCTGACATTTACTAAGGAGATACCATGCCTGTTACTGTTGTTGTCGGTCTACAATGGGGAGACGAAGGAAAAGGACGGATCGTTGATCTGCTGGCCAAAGATGCCGATGTCGTTGCGCGCTTCAACGCCGGCCCGAATGCAGGGCACACAGTTGTCATTGGTCAGCAGAAACACGTCTTACATCTGGTGCCCGCCGGCATCTTCCAACCCAAGACGACGTGCCTCATCGCCAACGGCACGGTTGTGGATCCCTTTGTCCTCATAGATGAGCTGACAACACTACAGAATGCCGGTGTCCGGCTGGATGGGCGGCTGTGGGTCTCGCCGCGCTGTCACATCATCCTCCCCTATCACAAACAGCTCGATCGCCTGCACGAGGAGATGAAAGGCTCCGGGCGAACCGGAACAACGGGGCGTGGCATCGGCCCTGTCCATGCCGACAAGGTGAGTTATCTTGGCCTGCGCGTAGGCGACCTCTCGCGTCCAGATGTGTTGCGTCAGCGATTGAATATTGGACTGGGCATCAAGAATCGCCTGCTCGTGGCGCTTGGGGGCGAGGCGGTGCACGCCGGCCAACTGTGGCAAGAGCTACAGAATGCTGCTGCCCGATTGGCACCCTACGTCCGCGAAACCTATCCGATCCTTCAGGAGGCCATCGGCCAGGGACGCAATGTGCTCATGGCCGGCGCTAACGGCGTCCTGCTGGACAACGATTTCGGGACATATCCGTTCTGCACTGCCGCTACGACGCTTGCCTCAGGGGTCGGGCATGGGGCTGGTGTTGCGCCGCGACAAGTTGACCATGTCGTCGGTGTGCTCAAGGCGTATACAACGCGTGTCGGCGCCGGCCCATTTCCAACCGAATTGGCCGATGCGACAGGCGAGCACATACGCGCCCGCGGCGCCGAGTTTGGGGCGACCACGGGGCGACCGCGTCGCTGCGGCTGGTTCGATGCGCCACTGGCCCGCTTTGCCGCTCAATTGAACGGCTGTGACCGCCTATCGCTGACCAAGCTCGATGTTCTGGACGACCTGCCGGTCATACGCGTGGCGACATCCTATCTCCTGAACGGACAGGAGGTACGCGAGTTCCCGATTGACACCGATGACCTGGCAAAGGTCGAGGTCATCTATGAGGAGATGCCCGGCTGGAAGAAGAGCACGGGCACGCTGAGAAGCTTCAGCGAGCTTCCGGCCGCTGCCCGTCGCTATGTTGACCGACTGGAAGAATTGGTGGGTGTGCCGATCACCCAGATTGCCGTGGGGCCCGAGCGCGACGCCATCATTGAGCGTGGGAAAGGAGGTGCTTAGTATGACCGAGACAACAGCCGAGAGAGCGGCAGAGGCCGCAGCAAACGAGGCGCAGGATAGCGTTGACGAGCAATGCGCTGAACTATCTGCCCATATCCCGCCTCTACCGGGAGTGATGGATTTCGTGGGCGCGCATATTGGCGGCGAGCTGGCCGAAGAGCGCTGGCGATAAGCCACTCGTCACCTATTAAGGAGAATTGAATATGGATGAATGTCTCATACTGAAAAGGGCGCAAAGACGGTCGTTTCTGTCTTTGCGCCCTCAACATCTCTTTTACCCCGTTCGTTGAACGCACCCTACTGCGCTTTCTCTGCCAGGATCACCGGCAAGTAAACGGTGTGGCGCGCCGGCATTGGTGTTGGCGTTGCAGTGCTTCTCTGCACCTGCAGGTAATACACGTACTGGCAGCCCCAGATTTCATCTGGCCGCAATTGCATCACCCGCGCATAGTAGGTGCCACTGCTGCCCGATTGGTAGTCAATGCGCGAGCCCGGCCCGCCGTCCACCGGATCGTCGTCGTTGTGTTGCAGCAGCGTCACACCATCCGGCGCATACAGATCAAGCACTGTATCATTGTTCTGTCCCTGCAAGCCGAACGTGCGAATGGTGTAGACATAGCCGGGCAACACAGGGAACTTCACCCAATCCTGGTCACCGGCCAGGGCGTGGCTGTGCTGCTGAACTTCGCCTGAGATGCTGATTGCCCGCGCTTGAGCCGGCGTGTTGTCTGGCTCGTAGATGTCGAAGCAGGTCGTGGGCGTAGGAGAAGGCGTCTCCGTCGGCGTGGCGGTGGAGGTAGAGGTCGGCGTACCGGTCTCTGTGGGCGTGGCTGTTTCCGTCGGCGTACCGGTGTCGGTGGGTGTGGGCGTCACGGTCGGCGTCTTGCTCGGCAAGAATGTTGGCGTCACGGTCGGCGTCTGCGTCGGTGTTCTGGTTTGGGTTGCCGTTGGGCTGGCCGTTGCCGTAGGAGTTGCCGTTGGCGTCGGCTGCGCCCAGTGTACGGATAGCTTGGGGTGCACTGTCGTCGTCAACCAATAGTTCGACGAGAGCAATGTGTACTCGACCTCGCCGGTCTGGTTTTCTAACCGCAACAGGAGGCCGTAGTTCGTGGATGGATCGGCCACCCACTGCCGGGCCAACGCTGTGACATCGAAATCGAACCAGCGATTGCATGGAGTTGGGCTGCATTGCGGCAGTCTCGTTGTTGCGCTCGGCGTCTGACGACGATCGCCGCTGCCTTTTGCCCCCGCTGCGTCCCACAGACTGCCGCTCGACGCCTGATTCCAGGTCGCCGTTGCCGGCTGCCAGGGCCGGTTCAGGGCGTAGATATAGAGATCGGCGACATTGGCATTTGTTGACGAGTAGACATTCAGACTGAGCTGAGCCTGAACGACCAAGGCATCACGGGGAATGGCATCCTCCATCGCAAAGCGTAAGAGTCCTTCTTTCCCCTGCTGCAAACCATCGGGGCGCAGATACATCCAGCTCGTGGGGTAGTGTGTCTGGTTCGGCTCTGTCTGCACAATCGTTACGTCATCGGCACCGTCGTAATCCGGCGAGGGAAGGGCGTAACGCTGAAAAACAGTGTATTGCTGATTGACAAACGTGGGTGTTGGCGTCACCGTCGGCGATAGGGTGACGGTGGGGGTGGAGGTCGGCACAGCATCAATAGGGGTCACGCGCAGGGCGTTCAGCAGGGCTGTATCAACCGTGCTGTCGAGACGCAGATTGAGAACGCCGTCGCTGACATCAACGTAGCCGTAGACATTGTAGGCTACATATGGGCCGCCGGCGCGTGCGACAATGTCCACGTTGGTGATCAGCGGCATATTCTCGGCGTAGATGGTAAAGACACGCCTGCCAGGAGTTGTGTAGAGGGGGTAGACCTCGGCAAACCTGAACTCGACCTGATACAAGTGATTCGGCACAGGCACGGTACAGGTCAGGCTCGGCGCATAGCGTGCATCCTGATACAAGGCGCCATCAGTTGTGCCGGCGATCGAGTGTGTGGTCGTCAGAATGAAGCCACTACAGATCGTGCCGTTGTCACCACTCCATGTCTGCCCCTGGCTGTCCGTTACGGCCGGGCCGCCCACGTTCAAGCGCAAAATATCTGCCGCGTCGGCGGCGGCTGTCTGGCCGCCTGCGATGGCGACAGCCATGGCCAGGACCACCAGGCCGGCCGCGACAACAACAGATTTGATAAACCGCTCCTCTTGCTGTGTACGCATCGCTTCACCTCCACGATGAAGTGTTGGATCTGCATTCTTCACACCCGCTCAGAGCACAACTGCAGTGATCCTTAGCTTCGCCGAACCTCCTGCAAAAACTCGTTGGCGGCACGAGCGAGGAGACCAACCGAGCCTGTTACAATGTATTGCGCGCCCTTGGCAATATAACTGCGGGCCGCCGCCGCGTCAGGAGCAAAGATGCCAACTGCTCGCCCTGCCGAACGTATCTGGGTCACCAGCGTATCAACGGCGCTCTTCATCAGGGGCGTACCCACCTGGCCGGGAATGCCAAGCGACTGTGACAAGTCGCTGGGGCCAATAAAGAACACGTCAATGCCCTCGACACTGAGAATGTGCGGCAGATGCATCATTCCATCAACATTCTCGATACTGGCAATGATCATGGTCTCGCGATTGGCCTGTTCCATGTACTCCTGCGTCGAGCCGACCACGCCGTAATGTCCGGCACGCGGCCGTGCCATACCACGCTGACCGAGAGGGTGATACTTGACCGCCCGGATGATCGCCTGTGCCTCCTCTTTGTCGTTCACCTGAGGCACCTGGATACCCAGCGCACCGATATCCAGGTAGCGAACAATTGTCTGCGGGCTGTTCGAGGGGACATTGACGATGGGCACAATGCCACCGCATTCGGCTGCCCGCAGCAGATGTGCGGCCGTCTCTACGTTCATTGGGCCATGCTCTGCATCGAGAACGGTAAAATCAAAACCAAGATAACCGCACATCTCCACAACATCAGGCGAAGGGAAGGGTATGAAAACACCCAGGACGGCTTCACCCCTGGCCAGCTTTTCGCGCAGTTTGTTTTTCATCATGACATCCTCACCTCACTTTATCGCTGCAACCCCTGATGCAAAGACAGATGACCGGCCGGCCTGGCGTCTGCTCATGGGAGCCCAACCTGCTGCCATGAAAACAGCCGGTCGGGCTGTCATACCCAACGGCGAACGGCAACAGGCAGGCCGTCACTTGCCTCGCTACGGCAACAGACGTGTCAGGTTGCCGCGTCCGGTCATCGCCAGATAATTCTTCAACGCTTTGAGGTTCTCAACGGCCGCGATCTGGGCCTGTGTCGTCTCACTCCCTGCCGAGCGCAATGCCCCCAGCAAGTCATCGAGTGTTCTAACCCCATGCTGATCCATCAATCTCATAACCTGAACGATCGTGTCTTGGGGTATGCCCATGCTGGTCATGACTTCATTGAGAAGCTGCGACTCTCCCAGCGTCTTTTCGCCCGAACGCAACTCCGACAGTTCCTTCTGCACACTCTGCGCCCAGTAGACCCAGTTGATGAGGGCATGCGCCGGCTGCGACCCGGCGCCGATGATCACGCCGGTGATCAGCGTGTCGAAGAGGGAGACAAGATTTGTTCTACCTAGCACGACGACGGGTTGGGGGATCTGCAGGGCAGCAAAGGTCATGGCGAAGAAATTGACGCCTGTCACAACCGAAAGCACAATGCCCATGGCGCTGCCGACAACCAACGTCAGGAGACGTTTACGTTCTTTGTAGGCCGGATCATCGAGAAGCAACTTGCGAACATAGTCAGGATCACGGGCCAGCTTGTCTTTTTCTGCCTGGTTGTGGCCGTTCCTGATCAACGTTTCCCAGGCCAGCACCTTGATGCGTTCGTATGACGACCAGAGGGTCTCCATGATGCGCTCGACAACCGTTGTCAGAACCAGAATGGGAGCCAAAAGACCGGTCGCATCCATGTTTCTCTCCTCTTGGCAGATGGGTCAGACTCCCGACGCACGAGAGCGTCGGGAGTCTGACATAGGGGTGCATTTACCTTTTGGCGAAGGGGTTCACCTGCTGTCCTTGATCTTTGGCAGCCAGGGCATTGCTCATGGCAGCTGCGATCGCCGACTCAGAACGTTGGCGCAGACCGGTGCCGGCCGGAATCAGCTTGCCGATGATCACATTTTCCTTCAGGCCGATCAGGTGATCGGTTGCCCCCTGAATGGCGGCTTCGGTCAGAACCCGGGTCGTTTCCTGGAACGATGCAGCAGCCAGGAAGCTATCGGTGGAGAGAGACGCCTTGGTCACACCAAGCAGTACAGGCTGAGCGGTTGCCGGCTCGCCGCCCTCCGCCAGGACGCGGGCGTTGATCTCTTCATATTCGAAGCGATCAACCAGCTCGCCGGGCAAGAGCGACGTATCGCCGGCCGTCTCCACACGCACCTTACGCAACATCTGGCGGACGATGACCTCGATATGCTTGTCGTTGATGTTCACACCCTGGGAGCGATAGACCTTCTGCACCTCGCTGAGCAGATACATCTGAACCGCATCGCGCCCCTGGATCCGCAGAACATCCTGTGGGTTCTTGGCACCTTCGGTGATGTAGTCGCCGGCGTGTACGATCTGGCCGTTCTCGACCCGCAGACGGGCATTGGACGGAATGGGGAACTCGCGCTCCTCACGATCCTCATAGAGCACAACAATCGTGTTGCCTTCGATGTAGGCTGTGCCCCCGGTGCGTGACGTCAGCACGGCTATAGGCGGCGGTGTCTCGCTGGCAGGAACCAAGGCAGTGGTGCCTGCCTCTGCCGTCGTCTCGCCCGCTTCGGCGGCAGGAGCTTCCTCTTCGGCGGCCGGTTTGGCATTCTTGCGTGACCGCTTTGGCTTCTTGGCGGCCGGTTCGGTGGCTCCACCCATTGAGGCGAGAACCTGACCGGCCTGAATCTGGTCACCATCGTGGATCAACGGCTCGAAGCCTTCCGGCAGCGGATACTCATCGCGGTAGGTCTCACTGGAGATGACGCGTACCTTGCGCTGCTCGCCGTCGCGCTCGATTTGGACCATGCCGTCAATATCGGTGATGATAGCCTGGCCTTTGGGCGGGCGAGCCTCGAACAGTTCCTCGACCCGCGGGAGACCCTGGGTGATGTCCTCGGTGCCGGCCACACCTCCGGTGTGGAAGGTGCGCATGGTCAGTTGGGTGCCGGGTTCGCCGATGGATTGGGCAGCGATGATACCAACTGCTTCTCCGATGTCAACCAGATGACCACGGGCCAGGTTACGGCCATAGCACATGCGGCAGACGCCATAGCGTGTCTCGCAGGTGAAAGGCGAGCGAACGTGCACAGCCTCGACGCCGGCAGCAAGAAGGCGGGCGACTTTGTCCTCGGTCAACTCTTCATTGACATCAACGATAATCTCACCTGTCTGTGGGTCAACCACCGGCCCGGCGGCGATGCGCCCTGTGATGCGTTCGGCCATGGTCTCTCCCAGTTCTTTTTCCTCTTCTTTGCGAATCCAGATGCCCGCCTTGGTGCCGCAATCCTCATCGCGCACAATGACGTTCTGCGCCACATCTACCAGACGGCGGGTCAGATAGCCGGAGTCGGCGGTGCGTAGAGCGGTATCGGTGGCCCCCTTGCGGGCGCCATGCGTCGCAATGAAGTATTCCAACACCGAGAGCCCTTCGCGGAAGTTCGACGTGATGGGCAGGTCAATAATGCGTCCGGTGGGATCGGCCATGAGACCGCGCATGCCGGCTATCTGACGCACAGTTTGGAATTGGCCGCGCGTCGCGCCGGAAACGGCCATCATGTGGATGGGGCCGAATTTATCCAGGCCCTGAGCCACGGCATTGGTTACATCGTCGGTCGCCTTGGTCCAGGCTTCTACTGTTGACTGATACTTCTCTTCCTCGGTGATCAGGCCACGGCGGTACTGGCGTTCGATCTCACTGATCTTGGCATTCGTTTCGGCGATGATCTTGTGCTTTTGGGCCGGGATGGTGATATCGCTGATGGCGATTGTCGTTCCCGACACGGTCGCGTAGTGGAAGCCCAGGTGCTTGATCTCATCAACCAGCTCGGCCGTCTTGGCGGTGCCATAGATGCGATAGCATTCGGCCATCAGATCTTTGAGGGCCTTCTTGTCCATGACCTTGTTCTTGAAGCGCATGGCCTCGGGCAGCGACTCATTGAAGATGACACGGCCAGGGGTTGTTTTGACAATCTCACCGTTCTTCAAGCGCACCAAGATCTCAGCCTGCAGGTCAACCAGCCCCATGTCATAGGCCATTAGCACTTCTTCTGGATCGGCGAAGCTCTTGCCTTCACCGGGAGCACCCGGCCTCTGCAGGGTTAGATAGTAGCAGCCGAGCACCATATCCTTCGTCGGCGCCACAATCGGCTCACCATTCGACGGCGAGAGCAGGTTGTGATCCGAGCGCATCAGTGTGCGAGCCTCTTCCTTGGCGGCAGCCGACAAGGGCACGTGTACGGCCATCTGGTCGCCATCGAAGTCGGCATTGAAAGCCGGACAAACCAGCGGGTGAATCTGAATGGCGCTCCCTTCGATCAAGACGGCCTCGAAGGCCTGGATGCCCAGACGGTGCAGGGTCGGTGCACGGTTGAGCAGGACCGGGTGATCCTTGATGACCTCTTCCAGCACGTCCCACACTTCGGGCTTCATGCGTTCGACGATACGTTTGGCGCTCTTGATATTGTGGGCGTAATTGTGCTCGACCAGCTTATGCATGACGAAGGGCTTGAACAGCTCCAATGCCATTTTCTTGGGTAGGCCGCACTGATGCAGCTTCAGTTCGGGGCCGACCACGATGACCGAGCGGCCTGAATAGTCGACGCGCTTGCCCAGCAGATTTTGGCGGAAGCGTCCTTGCTTGCCCTTGAGCATGTCTGACAGGCTCTTGAGTTTATGGTTGGATGAACCTGACACGGCGCGGCCACGTCGCCCGTTGTCAATCAGCGAGTCAACAGCCTCCTGGAGCATGCGCTTTTCGTTGCGGATGATGATCTCCGGCGCGCCCAGCTCGAGCAGGCGCTTCAGACGGTTGTTGCGGTTGATGACACGGCGATACAGGTCGTTCAGGTCTGAAGTGGCGAAGCGACCACCATCAAGCTGCACCATGGGGCGCAGATCGGGTGGGATGACCGGCAGGATGGTGAAGAGCATCCATTCGGGTCGGTTACCGGATTTGCGGAAGGCCTCGACCACGCGCAGGCGCTTGGTTGCCTTCTTGCATCGCTGTCCAGACGAGGAATGCGTCTCGGCGCGCAGAGAGCTCACCATGGCATCCAGGTCAATGCGGCTGACGATGTCATAGATAGCCTCAGCGCCCATACCTGCCTTGAACACCCGCCCGTATTTCTCATGCAATTCCCGATAGCGATTCTCGGGCAGCAATTGCAGCTTTTGCAGGCTTGTGATCTCCTCGCGCTGGGCGGCTGCGGCACGCTGCACTTCCTCAACGTCATCACGGCAACGGCTGGCCAGGCTGTCTATCTCTTCCTGGGCGACGTGGCGAAGGCGATCTTCCTCAGCTTCAAGGGGAGCCTTGGCTCGCTCTTCGTCTTCCTTGATTGTCGTCTCGATCTTCTCGATGAAGCGGCTGGCAACGTCGCGCAGACGGCTCAGGTGCATTTTGGCAATGACTTCACGCCGCCCGACGATTTCTTCCGCCTCGCTCATGCCGGCTACCTTGAAGACGATGGCTTCCATGGCGATTTGGTTTTCTTCACGGGTCAGGCGCTCTTCCATTGCCGCCGCGGCTTCCACCACGGCCTCGACGCGCTGCTCACGCTCTTTCTGCAAATCACGCAGGCGCGCCTTTTTCTGCTTCTCCAGGGCGGCAATCTCTTCCTTCAGCCGATTCTCGATCTCCATACGGCGATCCTGGCTCGCCCTTTCCAGTTTCTGCACCTTGGCTTCTGTTTCGTCGTCGAGTTCTTTGAGAACCTTCTGCCGCTGATCTTCGTCAATATCGGTAATGATGTATTGGGCGAAATAGAGCACGCGCTCCAACTGGCGCGGGGAAAGGTCGAGCAACAGGCCAATGCGGCTCGGCGTGCCCTTGACATACCAGATGTGGCTGACAGGCGTCGCCAGCTCGATGTGACCCATGCGCTCACGGCGAACCTTGGCCCGCGCCACTTCCACACCGCACTTATCGCAAATGACACCCTTGTAGCGGATTCGCTTGTACTTCCCGCAGTAGCATTCCCAGTCCTTCGTCGGCCCGAAGATGCGTTCGCAGAAAAGCCCATCCTTCTCCGGCTTCAGGGTGCGGTAGTTGATCGTCTCCGGCTTGGTTACCTCGCCATACGACCAGGAACGAATCTGCTCCGGTGAGGCAAGACTGATGCGCACCGCATTGAAATCATTTACTTCCAACATTTTCCATATTCCTCTAGGGCTTTATCTCTATCTCGATCTCACCGCCGAGGCTGCTGTGTGTCGTCCTCAACCTCCGCGGTGAGTCATCTATATCTCGTCAGTCTCGCGGCCTTCGATGTTGATCCCCAGGTCCAGCGGCATCTCATCCGAGGAATCTTCCACGAACTTGATCGCCTCCTCATCTTCGTTCAAGACTTCCACCGACAAACCCAGGCTTTGCAGCTCTTTGACCAGAACCTTGAAGCTCTCGGGAACACCCGGCTCCAGGATTTCTTCGCCCTTGACGATTGACTCATAGGTCTTGACGCGGCCCATAACATCATCTGATTTAACGGTAAGCATCTCCTGCAAGATATGGGCTGCACCATAAGCTTCGAGAGCCCACACCTCCATTTCGCCGAAACGCTGACCGCCAAACTGAGCCTTGCCACCCAACGGTTGCTGGGTAACCAGCGAATAGGGCCCGGTGGAGCGAGCATGAATTTTATCTTCGACCAGGTGCGCCAGCTTCATGATGTAGATGTTGCCGACGGTGACAGGACGATCGAAGGGTAGCCCGGTACGCCCGTCATATAGGGTCGCCTTGCCGCAAATCGGCGTTGGCAGGCCCCAGTCCAGACTCATTGTAGCAGCCACCTCTTCAACCTGACTGTCGTCGAGCGTCGTGATGTCATAACCATTCTCGGCCAGCCAGGCCTTCAGGCAGAGCAGAACGGCCTGATGGTTGGCCTCAGCCGACTTCAGAGTGTCCATCTTCTTGATCTTGTCGTCCAACTCTTCGTCGGACATAGCCAACGGATCAACCGGCCCATTGCCCCATTCCATCCATTGGCGGAGGACGTCATAGACCATATCCTCCTGAGGATCGCCGTCCTCGGATGGTGAGCGCAGGTAGTCGCGATTGCGGATGGACTCGAGCAGCCATGCCCGGGCCAACGCGCCCTCGATATCCCTCTCGCTAGGGCCGTCGAAGACCGGCGACGTGACACGGAAGCCCAGGCGCTGGGCGGCCCATCCCAGGTGCGTCTCCAAAAGCTGGCCAACGTTCATACGGGCCGGCACACCCAGCGGGCTGAGCAGAATATCAACCGGCGTGCCATCGGCCAGATAGGGCATGTCTTCAATGGCCAAAACCTTCGAGATCACGCCCTTGTTGCCATGGCGCCCGGCCATCTTGTCGCCTTCACTGATCTTGCGCTTTTGGGCAATCGAGACCCACACCAGGGTGTTGACCCCGGGTGGAAGATCATCCCTGTTCTCACGAGAGAAGACACGGATGTCAACCACTTTGCCCTTTTCGCCGTGAGGAACACGCAGCGAACTATCCTTGACTTCGCGAGCCTTTTCCCCGAAAATGGCCCGCAAGAGTTTCTCTTCGGCGGTTAGCTCGGTCTCACCCTTCGGCGTGATCTTGCCGACCAGAATGTCTCCCGGGTTCACCTCGGCGCCCAGACGAATGATGCCGTTCTCGTCGAGATTGCGCAGGCTATCCTCGGAGACGTTCGGGATGTCGCGCGTTATCTCTTCGGGGCCCAGTTTGGTGTCGCGGGCCTCGACTTCGTGCTTTTCGATGTGGATGGATGTGAACTTGTCATCACGCACCAGTTGTTCGCTGATGAGGATGGCGTCTTCGTAATTGCCGCCTTCCCAACTCATGAAGGCGACAACCACGTTCTGGCCCAGGGCCAGCTCGCCGTTCTCGGTCGAGCTGCTATCGGCCAGGACGTCACCGGGCATGACCCACTGACCTTTGTCAACGCTGGGATACTGATTGATGCAGGTTCCTTGATTGCTGCGCAGATACTTCTGCAAGGGATAGACGATCCGCTCACCGTCGGCGCTTTCGACGACGATCTGGGTGGATGTTGATTCGATGACACGCCCGGCCTTCTTGGCCAGCACCACCTGGCCTGAATCACGCGCCGTCTGAGCCTCAACGCCCGTGGCGACGATGGGCGCCTCCGGCTTGAGCAACGGGACGGCCTGGCGCTGCATGTTCGATCCCATCAGAGCACGGTTTGCATCATCATGCTCGAGGAAAGGAATGAGAGCGGTCGCCACCGAAACGATCTGCTTGGGCGATACGTCCATGTAGTCAACCCGCTCGGGTGGTTCCAGCAAGAACTTCTTGCCGTGGCGAACAGAGACGCGGTCGCCGACAAAGTGGTTCTTCTCGTCGAGAGGAGCATTGGCCTGAGCGATGACAAACTGCTCCTCGCGATCTGCAGACATTTCCTCGATCTCGTTGCTGACGACGGGAACGACCTTCACCTCCAGGCGTGGGCTCGTCTCGTTGGCCGCCAGGGCTGCAATTCGTTGAGCCAGATCGGCGTCAATCTCCATGCCCTTGTGAGCGATCACTTCGCCGGTCGTTGGGTCAACAATGTCTTCGCGAAGGGTATGTCCAACCAGGACATCAGCCTTGTTGGGCACGACCTTAATAACCTTGCGATAGGGCGTCTCAATGAAGCCATAGGGGTTGATGCGACCATAGGTTGCCAGCGAGCCGATCAGACCGATGTTGGGGCCTTCGGGCGTCTCGATGGGGCAGATGCGGCCATAGTGGCTATGGTGGACGTCACGGACGTCGAAGCCGGCGCGTTCGCGGCTGAGGCCGCCGGGCCCCAGCGCCGACAGGCGGCGCTTGTGGGTCAGCTCGGCCAGCGGATTGGTTTGATCCATGAACTGTGAGAGTTGGCTGCCGCCAAAGAACTCACGCATGGCACCGACAACCGGGCGGATATTGACCAACAGCGCCGGTGTTGCCTGGTCGGGATCCTGGATGCTCATGCGCTCGCGCACGAGCCTCTCCATACGAAGCAGGCCAATGCGGAACTGATTCTGAATCAGCTCACCTACGGCGCGAATTCGCCGGTTGCCCAGATGATCAATGTCATCTGGAGGCTCGACACCGTTATTCACCTGTATGCAGAGCTCGACAATGCGCACCAGATCATCTTTGGTCAGGATCAAGGTATCGAGAGACGGCGGGTTTTCCAGCTTCAGTCGCTTGTTCAGCTTGTAGCGGCCGACCACGCCGAGATCATAGCGCCGTGGGCGGAAAAAGAGATTCTCCATGAACTCGCGGGCGTTTTCCTCGGTTGATGGGTCGCCCGGGCGAAGTCGGCGATAGAACTCCAGCAGAGCCGCTTTTTGATTCTCGGCAGTCGTGCCGGTGCGGAGCTCTGGCGGCTCTTTCTCCATTGTGCGTACGATGTAGGGGTGCTCTGGCTGATTGTCAACCTCGGCAAACATACTCTGCAGCTCGTCGTCGGTGGCAAAGCCGATGGCGCGCAGCAGTGTGGTGATCGGGATCTTGCGCTTGCGGTCAACCTTTACATAGATGACATCTTTGTTCGAGGTCTCGAATTCAAGCCACGCGCCACGATTTGGAATAAGCTTACCGAAGCACAGTAGCCGGCCTGTTGCCTGGTCGGGCTCTAGCGTGAAATAGGCACCGGGCGATCGGACAAGCTGGCTGACGACAACGCGCTCAGCTCCATTGATGACGAAGGTACCGTTTTCGGTCATCAATGGGAAATCGCCCATGAAGATCTCTTGATCTTTGACTTCGCCGGTGGCCTTGTTAAGCAGGCGCACATTGACCTTTAGCGGCACGGCGTAGGTTGCATCACGGTTGCGGCACTCTTGAACCGAATACTTGGGTTCACCGAAGCTATAATCGAGAAAGTACAGCTCCATGTCCTTGTTGAAGGACTGGATCGGTGAGATCTCGTCGAAGAGGGCACGCAGTCCCTTTTCCTGAAACCACTTGAAGGAACTGATCTGCATCTCGATCATATTCGGCATGGCCAGAACATCTGGGATGCGAGCATACGAGACACGTGGTGGAGGGGCGGCGGGACGAACCATTTCAATAGTCATACTCACGGGCTCCTTGTGCAAAATACCATCGGGGCGGCTGGTGGTTTTGTGTCAATCGAACGTTTATTGTACTCCTCTATTCAAGATAATGTCAAGAGTTTTGACAACCAATTTTTCCACAATGTTCG
>Ga0272448_1004621_pt1 | contig 15586 bp, 17 predicted proteins | sample YNPCB0191_FD_202220 | JGI IMG/M metagenome (GOLD analysis project Ga0272448, IMG submission 202220) | Hot spring sediment microbial communities from Yellowstone National Park, WY, United States - YNP-CB-019-1 | ecosystem: Environmental > Aquatic > Thermal springs > Hot (42-90C) > Sediment...
CTAAGTGCGCCAAATCGTCCAAAGCCCCCTGGGCTGAGGTGGCCACTGCTTCATACTCGCCCTGCCCCAAGGCCGCAAGCACAGCCTCGCGGTCTTGCCGACGCCATTCCCATCCCATAACCAACCGTCCCTCCTACTCATAATCTGGAAATGTCTACCCGTCAAGTATATTGGTTGACAACGCCGAAAAATCGTGATAAAATAAAGTAAATTAAGCAGGGCGACGCTCTCAACCAGCAACAGCCTCTGCTGAGGTCAGCGGTATGGATAGCAAACCATCACTTGGATCCAGGCTACGCATTCTCCGTCAGGAACGGGAACTGTCACAGCGAGGACTAGCCAAACGGGCCGGAGTGTCGGCCAATGCAATCAGCCTGATTGAGCATGACGAGATCTCGCCCAGCGTGGCGACATTGCAGCGCCTGGCCGGCGCTCTCAGCGTGAAGATGAGCTACTTCTTCGATACGACAGTCGAAACCAACGTCGTCCATGCCAAAGCCGGAACGCGCCCGGCCATCACCAGTGGCGGCATGACGATTGAGGGTCTTGGCTCTAGACTGCGCGATCAGGTGTGTGATCCGTTCTACGTGACGCTGGCCCCCCATGCCGACGCCGGCGCAGGCGAGGTGGTGCATTCTGGTTACGAGTTTATATGCTGCATCCGAGGATGTGTGGAATACCAGATCGATGGCGTCACCTACTTGCTGAACGCGGGCGACTTCTTATTGTTCAAGGCTGATCTGCCGCACTACTGGAGGAACCCGACCGAGGAGAACACCGAGCTTCTTCTGATGCTGCATGCGCCCGAGCCGACGGGAGACCTGGCGCGCATGCATTTCGTCAAACACCCATCGGTAGTGCACATGGGACAATAGATCCGGTGGCAATGTGAGGCGCCGGAACGTCTCGTGGTATTTGCGGCCTACAAGGTTGCAGCCAGAAGGTGTGGAATGGCAAGCTTTGCTCTTGTGCCTGTGGAGAAAGGCATTCTGCGCTGCAAACACGCAGGAGCTTCCACGCCTGAAGAGGTGCGGGCCCTTGCCAAGTTCTTTGAAGACTACCATGGCAAGTTGCTCATTGACCTCACGGGCCCTACGGGTGCGGAATGCGCCAGACACATCAAGCAGTTCCGCCCCATGATGCCGGCGGCCATCTTTGGCGCAGACCCGGACCCGGCCATTCTCGACGTCCCAGATACCTACTACACTCACCCGGTGCGTCACTTTGGCACCGAGCAGGAATCGCTTGCCTGGCTGCGCGAGCAGTAACAGTGCCGACTCGTGTACGGCCCGTGGCGCTCGCCCGCCCGGCAAACTGCACAAAAAGGAGAGAACTGATGACTGCACTTGATCTGACCAGCGTCCGCCCTGCAAAGACGACGGATGCGCGGGCTATGGCATGCCCTGGCCCCTTGCTGGAAGCAAAGAAGAGCATCGGACTCGTCAAGGTTGGTGAGGTGCTGGAGATCTGGTCCGCCGATCCCAACACCAAGAAAGACATGCCGCGCTGGTGCGAGAAGGTGGGGCACGAATTCCTGGGCGTCGTCGCCGCCGATGGCTACGACCGGCTCTTCATCCGGCGCAAGAGGTAATGGGAGTTGTGATGTCATCAGACTGGCGCCCGCCGTGAGGGCGGGCGCCAGCTTGCGCGCAACGAGAGGACGATAACGCATGGACGAGAAACCACCACGATCAGGCAAGATACTGATCCTGGCGACCCTGTCAGGCGGGTACCGGGGTGCAGATGCTGCGGGGCAGTCTCATCTGGAGTATGCGCCCAACACATATATCCTACCGATCAGGACTGCCGCCATCTTCCCACCGCAGTTCTACCTCAATGCCTTCCAACAGGGAATCGATGGCATCATCGTGATGTACAGCGGCACCGACTGCCCCTACAAGGGCGCACCCGAACGCACTGCGCAGATCATCAACCAGACTTATGCCCTGATGAAGGAGCGATCTCTGGATACGCGGCGCCTGCACTTGGCAGCCATCTGCACTGTCTGTGTGCGTCCGTTTCTCAACGAGATCCAGAAGATGAACGACCTGCTCGCAGAAATAGGCCCCGTGGCGCGCGCAGATGCCGCACCGGGTATACAGGTTCAGGTAACTTAGGAAGGATTGGCCCATGACATTGGATACTCTGCACGTGGACAGCCTGGTCATCGGCGGCGGCATTGCCGGCATGCAGGCGGCGCTCGATCTGGCCGATCAGGGCTATCGCGTGGCAATGGTTGAGAAGAAACCCAGCATCGGGGGAAAGATGATTGGCCTGAGCAAGGTCTTCCCCACCCTGGATTGCTGTAGCTGCATCACGACGCCAAAGATGTCGGCTGTGGCTCACCACGAGAACATAGCTCTCCTGACCTACAGCGAGCTGCAGTCGCTGACTCGCAACGGCAAGGATTTCGTGGCCCACGTGGTGAAGAAGCCGCGTTTTGTCATCGAGGATGACTGCACCGGTTGCCGGTCGTGCGAGCTGGTCTGTCCGCTTGACCTGCCTGATGACCAGGATGAGTTTGGCCGCACCGCGCATCGTGTGATCTACGTCCCATTCGCCACGGCCGTACCGCAGAAAGCTCTGATCGACATCGATCACTGCATCTTCTGTGGCAAGTGTCTCCAGGCATGCCCGTCCGACGCCATTGACTTCAGCCAGAAACCAGAGACGGTGGAGATTGAAACCAAAACCGTGATCCTAGCCACCGGTTATGAGGTGACACCCTATGACGCCAAGAAGGAATACGGCGCCGGAAAGCTGCGCAACGTGATCGATAGCCTGATGATGGAGCGCCTGCTGGCGCCGACCGGGCCCTACGGACGAGTATTGCGGCCTTCAGATGGCAAGCAACCCGGCTCCATTGCCTATGTGCAGTGCGCCGGGTCGCGCGATCAAACGTTGGGCGTGCCCTATTGCTCGCGCGTCTGCTGTATGTATGCCATTAAGCAGGCCATATTGCTCTCCGGCACGTTGCCGATGGCTGATATCACCATCTACTACATGGACATTCGCACTTTCGGCAAGGGCTACGAGCAGTTCTATCAGAGCGCCAAAGCTATGGGCATACAGTTCGTCAAGGCCAAAGTAGCGCGCATCACCGAAGACGCCGATCAGAACCCCATCGTGCGGGTGGAACTGATCGACGACGGCTCCCAGGTCGTAGAACGAAAACATGACCTGGTTGTGCTGTCGGTGGGTATGGTTCCGGGCTGGAAGCCGGAAGCACTGTTGGGGACGCCAACGGCAGAGGACGGCTTTGTGCGCATCGCCAACGCCAATATCGCCCCCACGGTCACGGTGCAGAATGGCATCTTTGCCGTGGGCACGGCGACCGGCCCCATGGACATCGTGGACAGCATCATGACCGCCGGCGCGGCAGCCGCCGAAGCAGCAGCTTGCATCCGAGCTCGCAATGGCCACGAGAAGACAGCACCGGTTGACGAAAGGAGCTCAGTCCATGCCTGAGACACCTGAGAAGAGCGTATCGCCGGAATCCATTGAGGCAGGCCAGAGCAATACCCGGTCTCCGTCAGACGACGAACCCCGCATTGGCGTCTATGTATGCCACTGTGGCGGCAACATCAGCGACGTGGTGCGCTGCGAACACGTTGCGGAGGTCATGGCCAGGCTGCCCAACGTAACCGTGGCGCGCAACTACATGTTCATGTGCTCCGATCCGGGTCAGAAACTGATCACCGACGACATCAAGGAAAAGGGCCTCAATCGGATCGTCATCGGAGCCTGCTCTATCTTCCTGCACGAGGAGACCTTCCGGCGCACCGTGCAGCGGGCCGGGCTGAATCCCTACCTCTACACACATATCGGTTTGCGTGAGCAGAATAGCTGGGTGCATCATGCGTGGCCACAAGAGGCTACCGAAAAGGCCATCCGCACAATGGCAGCCGGCGTTGCCAAAGCTCGCCTGATGAGGCCGCTGGAGCCCGTGCGCCTGCCAGCTCAGAAGCACGCGCTGGTGATCGGCAGCGGTGTGGCCGGGCTGCGCGCCGCCTTATCTATCGCCCGGCGTGGTCTGCAGGTCACGCTGATCGAGAAGAGTCACTTCCTGGGTGGCCGCATGGCACAGTGGGAACACATCTTCCCCACCAACGAGGATGCGCGCACCCTCCTGCACGGTCTGATCGAGGAGGTGCTGGCCGAGCCCAATATCACCATCCACACCGGCGCCGAGGTGATCTCAACCAAGGGATACGTGGGTAACTTCGCGATCCGCATTCGCCAACAGCCACGCGGTGTATGCGATGGCCTTGCAGTTCCGGACAAGGCCATTGCTGCCTGCCCGGTCAGCGTGCCCGATGAGGCAAACTATGGCCTGACCACCCGCAAAGCTATCTACCGGCCATATGAAGGCTGCTATCCTGCGGGCTCCGTCATTGACTGGGAGCATTGCACCCGCTGTGGAGAATGTGTGAAAGTTGCCGGAAACAGTGCTATCCACCTGGATGAGGAGCCGATCGAGTTCGACGTTAGCGTTGGCGCAATAGTGATAGCCACCGGCTTCCGCCCTTACGAGCCCTTCAAAGGAGAACTGGGGTATGGTGAGCTTTCCGAAGTGATCACGTTGCCCCAACTGGAACGCCTACTGTCCAAAGACGGTCCGACACACGGTAAGCTCGAATGGAACGGGCGGGTTGTCCGCAGCATGGCGATGATCCACTGCGTGGGCAGCCGGCAAATCGAGGGTGTGCACCAACCGCAGCCCGACGGTAAGGTCAATGACTATTGCTCGCGCGTGTGCTGCACGGCCACGCTGGCCGCAGCCACCAGAATCCACGAGCTCTTTCCGCAGGTCAACATCTATGACGTCTACCAGGACATCCGCACCTACGGTCGCGGGCACGAGGACTACTACACGCAGGCATCCAAGAACCGGGTGACCTTCCTGCGCTATCTTGGCGAAGAGGTGCCGGAGGTGGTACGAGCGGAGGACGGGGCCGGCTATCCACTGCTGGTGCGGGTGAAAGACCACCTGACCTGGGGCGAAGAGATCGAGCTGCCTGCCGACCTGGTGGTGCTGGCGGTTGGCATGATGCCCAATCCGGTGCAAGACCTGGTGGACATGCTCAAGATTGCGCCGGGCAATGACCGTTTCCTATTGGAAGTGCACCCAAAGCTACGCCCGGTGGAGACGGCCGTGGCGGGCGTCGTGCTGGCAGGGACGGCCCAGGGGCCGATGAACATCCAGGAAAGCTGTGCAGCAGCCGAGGCTGCGGCCGCCAAGGTAGCAATACTGCTCGGCCGCGGGCAGGTGGAGATGGAACCCTATGTGGCCAAGGTGAACCCCGAGCGCTGCCAGGGTACAGGCGAATGCGTGCGGGTCTGCCCCCAGGAGGGCGCCATCCATCTGGAAACCTTCACCGGGAATGGCAGGACGTTCCAGCGGGCGGTGGTGGTGGCAGCCAACTGCAACGGGTGTGGCGTGTGCGTTAGCGCTTGCCCCAACCGTGCCATTGACGTGCAGGGTTGGCGGTTGGACGAGTTCGAGGCAATGGTGCAGGCAATTGCTGAGAAGACCCCTGCTCTGGAGGATGTCGTATGAACACTAGCAACAAAGAAGAAGCCCGGAAGCGAACAGAGATGCTGGCCGAACAGCGCAAGCAGCATGGCGAGCATGTGAAACAGGCTCAGGAGCGCCTTAAGGAGCAACAGGTGGCCCGCAGGGCGCTCAGACGTGCAATGGAAGCCGGCCCGCGCTCGGTGCCTCAACTGGCCGAGGAGACCGGCATACCCGCGCACGAGGTCTTGTGGCACATGGCTGCCATGAAGAAATACGGTTTGGTTGAGGAAGCGGGAGTGGACGACAACGATGAGTATTACCTGTATGCCCTCAAGAAGGAGGCGGAGTCATGAGCATGCGCGCTGATCCTCGCTTCCTGGCGGAGCTACAGGCCTATGGAGCTGCAAACATCGAGGCCTGCTTCAACTGCGGCAACTGCAGCGCCGTGTGCCCGTTGTCGTCAGAAGGCGACAGCTTTCCGCGGCGCATGATTCGCTACGCGCAGATCGGCATGAAGGATGATCTGCTCAGCAGCAAAGAGCTCTGGCTGTGCTACTACTGTGGCGAATGCACCAAGACATGCCCGCGCCAGGCTGATCCTGGCGAGTTCATGGCCGCCGCCCGGCGGTACGCCATTGCCCGCTATGATCGCCTGGGGTTGGCCAGGCTGCTCTACACGTCGCCCATTCTCAGTGCACTCTTCCTTGCTGTCTTGGCGGTCATGATAGGGCTGGTGGTGTACTCCTTCCACGGTCCGATGCCGGAAAGCACCCTGCGCCTGTTCGAGTTCATCCCGGCAGACGTGGTGCACAATCTCGGTGTGATCGCAGGAATCGTCATCGGCATCTTGGCTTTCTGGGGCCTGGCAAACATGGTCATGCAAGTTGGCAAGGAGATCGGCCCCATCAGGGGCATCCGCTACAATTGGCTGGGTGCAGCCTGGGAGGCGTTCGGCCTGGAGGCGCTGGGCCAGCGGCGCTATCGCCAGGACTGCGAGACCTACTCAGAGAAGCAACCGTGGTACATCCAGAGGTGGTTCATCCACGCCTCGATCCTGTGGGGCTTCCTAGGGTTGCTTCTGGCGACGGCCCTGAATTTCCTCTTGGCTCTATTGGGGATCAAAGCCACGGGGACGTGGGTCCCCATCTGGTACCCAATCCGGCTGCTGGGCACGATTGCCGGAGTCTTGATGGTCTACGGCGTCACGGTAGCGATCATCAAGCGGCTGCGCAAGACTGATGAAGGATCGGCCCATTCCACGCCCTCTGATTGGTCTTTTCTGATCCTGCTGTGGCTGGTGGGAATGACGGGCTTCGCACTGGAGGTGGCCGTGTACCTGCCCCAACCCTATGCCTGGAGTTACTGGATGCTGATCGCCCATATGGCAATCGCCTCTGAGCTGCTTCTGTTGTTGCCGTTCAGCAAGTTCGCACACGCGGTCTATCGGACGGCGGCGCTCTATCTGCACGCGCTCAAACCATTGCCTGAAGCTGAACCTGCTGGAGCAGGAGCCGCTGAGTAGGAATGGCCCGTTGGTGGTTTCGGAGTAGTGAGTAGCAGAACAACATTGCTATACTATGAGGAGGTTCTACCATGTCTCAGAAGATGATCGTGGTCTGCAATGGCGAGGAATCCAAGAGCATCATGCCGGCGCTGATTTTCAGCACATCAGGCATTGCCCTTGACTACGAGGTGCATTTCTTCTTCTGCCCCGCAGGCGCCAAGTGGGCGCTCAAGGGCGAACTGGAGAAGCTGGGCACGCCCAAAGGCCTGCCCAATCCAGTTGGCCTGTTCGATACCCTGCTCGAGCACGCAAAGAAGGTCACGCTCTGCGAATTGGCACTGGAGAACAAGGGCATCGACCCAAAGGAGGTGCGCGACCCGCGCATCGTCATCGAGAAGGTGCCTCCCTTCCTGATGGATGCCGAGGGCGCAGCCATGACGTTCGTGTTCTAGTGCTGCTGCCGTATCAGGTCCTTCCCGTCATTGCGAGAACCCTATGCTGCGGGCAAGGTGGCATGGCGTTCTCGCAATGACGCGTGTTCGCCAAAGACATTGCCGAGACGTTCAAGCGGCACTCGGCTCACTTCGGATGGAGCGCAACAACGAGAGAATGCAACATGGACAACACCGGACAAAGAACACTGTTCATCATCAACGATGGCCCGTATGGCAACGAGCGGCCATACAATGCTCTGCGCTTGGCCATGAAGTTGGCGAGTCATCCAGAAGGAAGCGTTGACGTTTTTCTCCTGGGGGATGGCGTCAACTGTGCCATGGCCGGGCAACAGACACCCAACGGCTACTACAACATTGAGCGTATGCTGAAGGCGATTGCCCGTCACGGCATAGGCGGTAACTTGTAACTGTTCACGTTTACCCTGGAAGCAGGTGCATCGGCATGCCTTATACCCTCCCGCAGGTTACCCAAACCTGCGGGAGGGTCAAATTGTCCCACCCACGGGGGTGGGTCAGGATGGGAGCATTCCAGCAAAAGTCGTGTTACCCCAACGGTGAACAGTTACGTACCATAATCCCGTTGCACACCGATTCACAATGTGCTACAATACGTACACCAATTGTACGCACATGAGGAGGATGTGTATGGGAGCTGAAGTTCCGGAGATTGTTGTGCGTCGGCTGCCGCATTATGCGCGTGCACTGCAGTGGCTGGAAATGGATGGCGTTCAGACAATATCTTCGGCTGAGCTCGGTGCACGTTTGGGCATGACGCCGGCCCAGATTCGCAAGGATCTCTCCTATTTCGGCGAGTTCGGCAAGCAGGGTATGGGATATGACGTGACGTTCCTCTATGAGCAGTTGCGCCAGATCCTCGGCGTTGACCGTGAGTGGCTGGCCGCCCTTGTCGGTATCGGCGACCTGGGGCATGCCATCGCGCGCTACGGAGGATTTGTCAAACGTGGCTTCAAAATCGCCGCACTCTTCGACCAGGACCCCAAGAAGATCGGCGAGCAGATCGGCGAGTTGGAGATCATTTCTATTGACAAGTTGCCCATGGTGGTAAGAGGCCTACGTATCCAGCTTGGCATTATCGCCGTGCCGGCCGCCGCCGCTCAATCGGTCGCCGATCTGATGGTATCGGCAGGCATCCGTGGTATTCTTTCCTACGCGCCGATTCATCTGCACGTGCCCAGAGGCATACGCATCCGCTACATTGATCCCGTGGTCAGTCTGCAATCCATGACATACCACCTGAAACCCGGGTCGCCAACTCAAGACGGCCCCGACGAAAGCTATGTTGGCGAGTAACAGAGTCGGCGTCCTGACCGATCAAGCTCGACCAAATTGGCAGCGGACACATCTTTGTGGGTGATTGAAATCGCTACCATAGGCATGCCAGCTTGCCCTGCGGCGGCTCAGCCTGCCGACGAGGGTCGGCATTGCATCGTCGCAGGAGCACTTTCAATCGCCAGATTCAGATAGGTGCCGATCATCGGTGACCACAAAAAGGGCGACACAGGGAAGAACCGTTTGATGATCCTTCCCTGTGTCGCCCGTCCTTTACCGGGATCCCGCCGTTTTATGCCGGGCAGCCTGTGCTGCTCATCGCGCCTTACGCAGGTGGCAGATTGCGGCGCAGGATCGCATAATGCTCCAGAGCCAGCCCCGCTCCTATGGCAACGCATGTAAGTGGGTCTTCGGCCAGGTGACAGGGAATGCCTGTCTCGCGGGTCATCAGCGTATCGAGATTGCGCAGGAGCGAGGTACCGCCCGTCATGACAATACCCTTGTCTATGATATCGGACGAGAGCTCTGGCGGGGTCTTCTCCAGCACACTCTTGACCGTGTTGATGATGGCTTGTAGCGACTCGGCCATGGCTTCGGTCGCCTCGCTCGATGTGAAGGTGATGGTGCGCGGCAGACCGGCCACAACGTCGCGGCCGCGCACTTCCATGGTCATCTCTTGTTCCATGGGGAGAGCGCTGCCGATCTGAATCTTCACGTCTTCTGCCGTGCGTTCACCAACTGCCAGATTATACTTGCGCTTGATGTAGGCAGCGATTGCATCGTCCAGGTTGATACCGCCAACGCGGGTTGAGGCGCTGACGACGATGCCGTTTAGCGAGATAATTGCGGCCTCGGTCGTGCCGCCCCCGATATTGACCACCATGTTGCCCGATGGGTGCGAAATGGGCACCTTCGCACCGATAGCCGCGGCCAGCGGTTCGGGGATCAGATAGGCAGCCCGTGCCCCGGCCTGAATGGCCGCATCGTGCACGGCGCGGCTCTCCACACTGGTCACTCCCGTGGGTACCGACACCATAACCTCTGGTCGGAAAAGCTGCATGCGTCCACTGACTTTGGTGATGAAGTAACGCAGCATATCCTCGGTAATGCGGTAGTCAGCAATGACGCCGCTGCGCATGGGGCGACGTACTTCCAGTGTGCCAGGGGTGCGGCCCAGCATTTCCAGGGCATCACGGCCAATGGCCACCGGCTTGCCATCGTTGGCCGAAATGGCCACCACCGATGGCTCGTTCAGAACGATCCCCTTGCCCTTGACGTAAACCAGGACATTGACCGTTCCCAGGTCAACACCAATTTGGCGTGCAAACATCTACAGACCTCGTCGCTTCTTCTTTTGTGCTACCTTCAGGCGGACTATGGCACGCCGCATTGCAGCCTGGGCGCGGGCAATATCAATCTCGGCCGCTGCCCCTTCGGCCAGAATCTTCTGCGCTCGCTTGCGGGCTTCTTCGGCTCGTGCCTCATCAATCTCTTCTGCCCGCTCTGCCGTGTCGGCCAGGATAGTTACCTTGTGAGGGAGAACCTCCATGAAGCCGCCACTGACAGCCATCAGCACATCCTGGCCGTCTTTCGTTACCCGTAGTTCTCCCGGCTGGAGCATCGTCATCAATGCAGCATGATGCGGCAGGATGCCAAGCTCTCCTTCGATACCGGGAGCGACAACCGCATCAACGTCGCCGCTATAGACGACACGCTCACCTGTCACAATCTCTAGGCGCATAGGCATAGGTCATTCTTCCTATTTGCAGTCACCGGTTTCAGAGATGTAACGATCAGTGTATATCTGCCACTGATTGCGCGCTCCCCAAACAGGCGGAGGTGTGGCCGTGCTGATCACGAAGATCTTCTGGCCCCGCAACTCGAGATCCTTTGTTTGTTGATCGTCTGGTGTTCCCTGCTTGAAAGGAATCCAAAACATCCAGCCGCGGCTGAACTGCTGCCAGGCTCCTGTCCCGCCTTTTTCCGGCTCCACCGCCAGGCCCAGGCGATCCTTGGTCCGGGGCGCTTCTTTCCACACCTTGCTCAATGCACCGACGGGCTCAAATGGCTTGCTCGATGGTCTCTGCGAGTTTACCGTTGGCTCGGCAGCCGTCCAGGCAACCTTGGCATATGTGTTGTCGTCAGCATAGAAAACCCAGGCGTACTTTTCGTAGCTGGGAAAGTCGGGGCCTCCCATCCACAGAATGTACCCATGCTCGAACTGCTGCACGACGAACCTCATCGCCTTTTCTTGCGTACCGTAGGAGCAGCCGATGAAGCTGACTACCTCAGGATGTGTGGCCCACACACAACCAAAGCCACGAATCGGCAACAGTGTGCAGATCTCTGTTGCTGCCTGCGGTGTCGGCACAACGGTAGCCGGTCCTGCTGTCGGCAGCAGCCGCGTCGGCGTTGCTGCAAGCGGCGTTGCCGTTGGCGGAATGGGCGTGGCTGTTGGTGGAACAGGTGTTGCCGTCGGCGGCACCTGTGTCGCTGTTGGCACAACAGGTGTCGCTGTTGGCAAGATTGGCGTTGCCGTCGCGGCCAGCGGCGTCACACTTGGTGCAACCGGCGTTGCCGTCACACTCGGAGACAATGGCATCGGTGTCGGCGTTGGCGTCTCACTACATGCCGTTGTGATGACAAGCACCGCCAGCAAAAGCATCAGTAGCGACCTGGCCCGGTCAACTCCCATCTGTTGGTCCTCCAGCCTGGCCTATGATAACACAGCAGGCACACAAAATCAAGGCGTTGCCTCCTCCGTATACGATCCCCCGGCGTTCCAAAGCATCCAACCGACAGCTCCGGCATCGGCCGCGGCGCGCCGTTGCTCATCAAGCTCTTTGATGCCATACGGGATAGCGCGCGACTGATAGTCATCGAAATCCTGCAGCCAGGGACGCAACCTGGCGTTGGTGTCTTTCAGACGGTTCATTCCATAGGTGATGCTCGCGTAGACGGTTTCATACGGACTCGCCGGTGGATAGGCCAGCCCCAATGCTCCAGGCTCCCACGTTGACGGATAGACCATGGGGCAGATGTAATCCACATACTTGGCCATGTTCTCCATGCGCTGACCGATAGCCAAATCATCGTCGCGTATGAGCGTCCAGCCGAACGTATCTACAGCAATCGCGACGCCCAGCGGCTTTAGTCGGCGGCGGGCTTCGGCAAGGAATGTTTCGATGGCGGCAAGGCGTGTCTCCATCGTCGAAGTCATGGCATAGCTGGCATTCTCAAAGCGCGTCTTGCTGGTACAGGCCGGTGGAAAGCGGATGTAATCGAATTGGATTTCGTCAAACCCCATGCGTGCAGCTTCTTCGGCAATGGCGACATTGTAGTCCACGACTTCTTTGCGGAAGGGATCGGCCCAGTACGTGCTACCGTTGCCGCAGTCATCCCACACGCCGTTTGTTCGCCTGTCTTTGACGGCCAGATCGGGACGACTCGTGGCCAGGACATTGTCTTTGAAGACAACCATGCGGGCGATAGTATACAGGCCGTGTTGCCTGGCCAGGGCGAGGACATCGCCGATCGGCATCATGCTGCCTGCATACGAAGCTTTGATTTGCCGGGCGAGGGGAACGGCACTGGGATAGGCCAGGTAACCATCGTCGCCTTTGATATCTACCACAATGGCGTTCATGCCGGCGCGCTCGGCAAAGCTGAGGAGGCTGCGCACACGCTCGGGAACGGTGAGCAGATAGAACGGGATGTAGATGCCGCGCACGGTCGGCGACGGCAACAGACTGACGTCAAGCTGCGTCACCTGACCGACGGGCTGATGATGCCGGTCGTAGCCGGCGGCGTTCACGATCAGCGGGAGACCGGCGGGGATGCCATCGAGCCTGTATTCGCCGTTGCGTGCCGTCTTTACCGTCACATCACCCACGCTAACATATGCTCCGGCGATAGGGGCTCCGGTTTTGCCATCGCTCACCACACCACGCAATGTGTTGGGGCGCAGGGCTGCGCACAGACTGATCTGGTCTGTATATGTGATGACCGCAGTATCATAGCCTGCCGCGCTCAGCGACAGGACTGCACCTGCCCGCAGACGACGAAACTCGAAACGGCCAGACTGGTCACTGTACGTGCTGCGCGTATTGTCAATCTGTTTCAAGGTGATGGCAACACCCTGCAACGGCTCGCCGCTGTAGCCATCGCGCACGATTCCATTGAGCACGTTGGCCGATAAGGGAAGGGTGACGGTCGGCGCGCCATTATAGCGTAACGAAGAAGCCAAATAACCATCGGCCTGCGCCAACAATTCCGTGTCGCGCCGCAGCCCGTGTAACACAAACTCACCATGACCATTTCCCTGAATCTCTTGCCCACGGGCGTGTAGCAAGGCATGGCCAATCGCCTTCTGTTCGGCGTCATCAATGACCGTAACGGTGACCGTATTGAGGCTGAGGGCAATGGGCAGCATCGTTGCTGCACCCGGCAATGCACGATAGTCGGCAAAGCCATCGGCATGTGCCAGCAGCGGCACATCGCTGCGGGGAGCGACCAAGCGGTAGGCTCCATCCTCCCCGGTTACGACGGACCTGTCGCCCATACTCACGACGGCACCGGCGACGGGCCGCCCCGTCGCCGCATCGGTGACCGTGCCTTCCAATGTGCGTGGCTGCAAGGCGATATCCACGATTGCATCGCGAACGAACAATGAGTTGCCGCCGGCAATAATCTCTGTTGTCTGGTAGCCATCCAGCATGACAGTCAGGATACTACCGCGTGGCAGTGAAGCAAGCACATAGTGGCCATCAGCATCACTGCGAGTCCCGGTGTTGGCCGCCATGATATCAACGCCGACTAATGGCTGACCGTTCTGTGCATCGGTCACCGTTCCACGCACAGTGACACCACTGGTCAGAACATACAGGATAATAAGAGAGATGAGGAGTACTATGGGGAATGCCAGAAGCACCGGCACGACATGCCGAACCTTCACAGTGACATGTTTCTCCTTGAGCCATAGGTCGGTTGCAGTTGACATTATAGCATACTACGCACCAGCCTGCACAGGTGAGAGTGCTGGTAACTGTTCACGTTTACCCTGGAAGCAGATGCATCGGCATGCCTATACCCCCCGCAGGTTTGGGTAACCTGCGGGAGGATCGGGGGGCATTCCGGCGAAAGTGCTGTTACCCTAACGGTGAACAGTTACTGTTCACCAGATATTTGACGACCATATCTCCGCATGGTATGATACGGGTAGAGGGTGCATCCACAGCCAGTGTGCAACAGAGCCCAGAGAGCCTTCGCGTGCGATGATGGACGGTGTTGTAACCTTTGGATGCACCTCTGGTAGAACACGGTACTGCTCACCGACAGCGGAATGTCAGGCAAGAGCATGCCAGGTGCTGAGTCACGGGAGGAATGGCTTGCGACACATTGGCAGTACGCCTCATCTCGGCCGCTGGAGGGCCGCTGCGGCCACGTGTGTGCTTCTCGCGTCTCTTCTCCTACTCCTGTCGGAGCTTACCCCGGTCATGGCCGACGCCGAACCGGTCGTTGTTCCCAGTCCTCAGCATATAGACATCATCCAGGGTGAGGTTGACGTCATTGACCTGCTTATCTCGAATGTCACCGGTGTGTATGGTATTGACATACAAGTGCGATTCGATCCGGCGGTCATCGAGATCGTTGATGCTGACGCTGAGGCCGACGGTGTGCAGGTCTATCCTGGCGATTTGCCGCAGCCAGATAACGTGACGACGAACTGGGCCGACAATCAGACAGGCGTCATAAGGTACACGGCGACACAACAGGATTCAGCACCGGCTGCCGATAGCGGCGTGGTGCTCACCATCCTGGTCAGTGGTCGAATCGCCGGACGGCAATCGCCTCTGACGATCGAGGCGGTGACGGCAACCAATCAGCAGGGCGCCATACTGCCGATGCACGTCGAGAACGGCACGATCAACGTCGTTTCGGCCACGCCGCAACCGACGCCGCAGTCTCAACAACCCAGCGCAACACCTCCACCACCCACCGCGACGCGCACCATCACTGGCCAGGCATTACCCTCTCCCACTGTAACACCCACACCGACCAGCCCGATGCCCCAGTCACCATTGGCGACGCCGCCACCGCCCACACCAACGCTGCGTCCTCCCAGTGCGACGCCCCAGCCTACAGTCTTGATCGTTCAGGTCACGCCGACGACCACACCTCGACCTGCAACACCCCCTGTTGCCGACAAAATCGTGTCGCCCACGCCGACATCGTTGCCCATGCTGGCTACACCTGAAGCTGCCACCGTGCGCGCCCAGGTTACCATCACTCCGCTGGTGGCTGCACTGCCACCAAGCCGCAGCAATGTAGCCGCTCCCACTGTGCCGACCGGCGCGCTATCGGCTGCTCGTGAGCGCGGCGGCCCTGTGCCACTTGGCGCCGCCCCTCCTGTGGAGAGTAGCGATGACACACTGAGACAGGTCGTCGGCCTGGTGATGATCCTGGCAGGTAGTGCTATCGGCCTCGGCTATCTGATCTATCGCCTGCATCCAGAATGGTTCCGTCGCCGACCTACACGTTGAGCGACAGCTTACTGCGGGTGAACTGTAGTTCGTTCTGTGGCAGACGCCGGCTGATGAAGTCCAACGATAACTCGACACACTCGCGGGCTTCGTCGGGCGTCGTGGTGCCGATCGTCACCATATCCTGGTCGCGGATCGTGCTCCATACAAAGGCAAGCCCCACCGGCGGCAGCAGACGACCGGCGGCCAGCGGCTTGATGGTCATGACGGGCTTTCTGGCATTGCGGATGATACGCATAACCCAGTCCACTTCCACCTGCATCAGAAAGCCAATGGC